>Ga0210384_10001860_pt1 | contig 27145 bp, 20 predicted proteins | sample IncBWH2MmetaG_FD_160574 | JGI IMG/M metagenome (GOLD analysis project Ga0210384, IMG submission 160574) | Forest soil microbial communities from Barre Woods Harvard Forest LTER site, Petersham, Massachusetts, United States - Inc-BW-H-2-M | ecosystem: Environmental > Terrestrial > Soil >...
CCGGCACCGAGCGCCTTTACGGCCCGCCGATCGCCGCCGCCGACAAACTCCTCCGCACCATCACAAAAAACACCGGCCTTCCTTGCTCCGCTGGACTAGCTCCCACACGCCTGGTCGCCAAAGTCGCTTCGGATCAAGCCAAGCCTCGCGGCCTCGTCTGGGTTCCGCCGGGCAGCGAAGCCCGCTTCCTCGCTCCGCTGCGCATTCGCAAAATTCCTGGCATCGGCGAAGTCACCGAACGCGCCTTGCGCTCCATGGGCATCGAAACCGTCGAACAACTCGCCACGCATGGACAGGAAAAGCTGGAAAAAATATTCGGCCAGTGGGGCACTGCCTTATACCGCAAAGCCCGTGGCGGCGATTCCTACGAATTCCTCATCGACGCCGAGCCAAAATCCATATCCCACAATCACACCTTCGGAGAAGACACCGCCGATGTCGCCGAAATGGAATCCATGCTCAGCGACCTTTCGCAAAAAGCCTGCAAGCGCCTCCGCGAAGCGAATCTCTCCGCGCGCACGCTGACGCTAACCATCCGCTACGCCGGCTTTGACACCTATACCCGCTCCAAAACTCTGCACGACCCGGCGCATCTCGACACCGACATCTTCGCCGTCTTCCTCGACCTGTTCCGCGAGCATCGCAACCCCAAACGCAAAGTTCGCCTCCTCGGCGCCGCTCTCTCCAACCTTACCCACGGCTCCGAACAACTCGATCTTCTCGAAGCCACTCGCCGCGAAAAACTCGACAAGCTCACCAAAGCCACCGACCGCCTGCGCGACAAATTCGGATTTGACTCCGTCCGCTTCGGCGCCTCCCTCCGCCGCGACAATCACTGAAACGCAAAGCTTCGCACAATTTGTGTTCCTGCATGAGCGCAGCCAAACACTCGAACTTGAGGGTGCCCCACCCGTTGCGCCTTCTGCAAAGGGGTGGGCTCTGACGATGTCGCGTCGCCGAACCTATACTGAGCGTAAATAAAACGCTCCTCACGGGTCGTTCTAGCTGAGGAGCGGGCTACTCAAGTTTCGCGTATTCCGCTTTAGCAGCAACGAGAATGGGAACGTCCGGATCGGCGTTTTTCCACAACGAAAAGAAAATCCTCATACGCGGTTCGCGCCTTTGCGGTCTCTCCCCGCAAAGCGTACGCTCGCCCCAAGCCCAGATGCGCCAGCGCCCCGATAGGCTCGTAAACAACAACTCCCCGATGAGAGCAACAACGCGCGGGGCAAGACTTCCCGCCATCTGTCGCGGTGCTCACGTTGCCGTGCCTGCTGCGCTCGCCGCGATGCCCCATTACCTCCGGGGGTCGGCCAAGTCTAGTAGCGTACTCTGTGGTTTCGTGCGTTCTTCTCCACTATTTTTATCTCTTGACAACACCCGCAAAATCGAATATTAAACCGGTTCAATAGGCGATTTTAGGGTCTCCGTAATCTTGAGACATGGTGCGCAGCATTCGTGTCGGGGTTGTTGTGTGTGCAGACAGTTCCCCAAAGAGAACGGAGGTTCAAATGAATCGTTTTGCCCAACACCTGAACTTGGGCGGTTCGGGTTCGCAGGAAAAAGCTCCTTTTCGACGCCCTCTCCGGAGCTTGCTCTTTTTCGTGCTTCTGCTTTTTGCCATTCTTCCCGCTGCAAATGCGCAGCTCTATTCGGGCTCGGTCACCGGAGTTATCACGGACCCTTCTGGCTCGGTGATCCCGTCAGCGAAGGTCACCCTCGTGGATCAGGACAAGGGCTACACCTTCAGCGCAACAACGGATTCCTCGGGCCGTTACTTGCTCCGCTCCATCGCGCCGGGAACCTACAACATTTCAGTGGAAGCGCCCAATTTCCAGACGCAACGCCAGGACAACGTCAGGGTTGACGTGAACCAGAATGTCTCTTTGGATTTTCACCTGAAAGTCGGAACAGCCAGTTCAACCGTGGAAGTCAACGCCGATACCGTGCAGTTGCAAACCGAGGACGCGGTCACCGGTCAGGTCGTCAATCGCAAATTCATCAACGATTTGCCTTTGGTCGACCGCAATTTCTTCAATCTGGCGTTTCTCGCCCCGGGTATCGTCCCCACCAACATACCCGGCGGCCCCTCCACAAATTTCAACTCCAACGGCAGTCGCAATGCCACAACCGATGTTCTGATTGACGGAACTAGCGCTACAAATTTTGAACAAAATAGCGGCCTTCAGGTCACCTTGTACACCCCTTCGGTCGATTCGGTGGAAGAATTCAAGGTCGAACAATCAAACTTTTCGGCTGAGTTTGGTTTTTCCGCCGGCACCCTGATTAACGTCGTCACGCGTTCCGGCACCAATCAATTCCATGGCAGTGCCTACGAATTCTTCAGAAATTCGGTGATGGACGCCAACAACTGGTTCAACAACAAAAATGGCAATCCCATCCCCGCGCTGAAGAGGAACAATTTTGGCGGAACGTTCGGAGGTCCCATCCGCAAAGACAAGACTTTTTTCTTTGTGGATTACGAAGGAACGCGCGAAAGAGACTTTACTTCCGCAACCGCGGGCGTGCCCACGGCAGCCGAGAGAACTGGTGATTTCGGAGTTCTGTGCGGCGCCAATGGCGGTACATTTGACGCCTCAGGAATGTGTTCCAGCCCCGCTGGGCAACTCTGGGACCCTTACACGGGTTCTTTCAACAACGATCCTAACGGCGATGGTAGCGTTGGCCCCGGTTCGGTTCGCACCAACCCGATTCCGTTCAACAATCTTGCAAGCTACCAGAGCCCCGGAAATCCCGCGCTCAATGGAACGCCTTTTCAGCTCCCCGCCACTCCTGGGAATCTGATCAATCCGGTCGCCGCGAAATTGCTCCAGCTCTTTCCGCTGCCCACCAATAACGCCACGGATCTCGCGACTTTGCAAAACAGCAACTGGTTCGGCGCTGGTGTCAACGGAAATTCCAACAACCAGTTTGACATCAAGATCGATCACCGTTTCAACGACAATAATCTTCTAAGCCTTAAATACTCCCAGCAGAACTTTTCCTCCACCAGTTTCAATTGTTATCAGAATTTTGCCGACCCATGCACTTCCGGGCCAGGAGAAGGTTCTCGCCACATCCTAGCGATCAATTTCACCCATACCTTCAGTCCTACCAAAGTGCTTTCCCTTACCTACGGCATTCAGCGAGCCTTCGATTTTCAGCAAGGAGTGGGCGGAAGTTTTCCCAACATCGCCGACGATTTTGCCAGCCTTGGATTTCCCGCCTATCTAAACCAGAATGGCTTCGGCGTCATACCGGCCATACAGATTGGTGGCTATGGTTCGCCGTCAGGAAACAACATCGGCACGCAGACATTCAGTATTACCCGGGAAGGCCAGCTAGCTCAGCACGTCGATGGATCCTTTAGTTGGATTCGCGGCCAGCATGAACTGAAATTTGGCGGTGAATTCCGGCAAAGCCAGATCAATCACGGGAATCCAGGATGGCCAGCCGGAGATTTTAATTTTGATTTCAGCAGTTCCTCCCGAGTCTCCAGTGACTCCAGCAGCGGCGGAGATGGCCTTGCCAGCTTCCTCATGGGCGTCGGGCCCCCGGGCACGGGGGCCGGCGGTTGCACGCCCTGCCAGGTCGGCTTCGTCAATTTTGTCAGCACGCAAAGTTTTCGTTACGGCGCCTTCGTGCAGGACAATTTCCGCGTAACTCCAAGACTTACCCTCAACCTAGGGCTGCGTTACGAAATTTCCACTCCTCGCACCGAACGCTTCAACCGCATGAATTGGCTCGACCCCAATGCGATTTCTCCGCTGCAGGTTCCTGGACTTCCCACGCTGCGGGGCATCGAAGTCTTCGCCAGCCCCAGCGACCGTTCCAATTACTACACCTCTTACAAAGCCGTTCAGCCTCGCTTCGGTTTTGCTTATCAACTTCCGGAAACCCTCGGAATTCAAAATCTCGTGATTCGTGGCGGGTACGGCATCTACTATTCCACGCCAAGAAGCGGCGCCTCCGGAACCGGCCCTTGGGGATTCCAGGGATTTGACATTCAGCCGCCCTGGATCACCACGCTCAACAGCGATCATTCAACCCCCTACAACACGCTGAGCAATACCTCCTGCCAGCCGCCTCCGAATTCCAGCGTCTGCTCTGTGGCCTTGCCTCCGGGCAGTTCTCTGGGAGCCTTTAACGACATCGGGCAGGCCGCTGTCGGTCCGGTTCGCAGCATTAGCCAGAACATCCCGTATGAACAAGCCTGGAGCTTTGGCTTTCAGAAAGAATTGCCCGGCAAAATGCTCTTGGACGCCAGCTATGTCGGCAAGAAAGGTACGCACCTGTACCTCGGCGGATTCCGCGAAATGAATATTCTTCCGGCGTCGGCGATCGCGGGACTGACGCCTACACAAATCGGCAACCTGCAAAATCTAGTTCCGAACCCGTTCTTCTGCGCTGCGGCGCCTTGCGACCCCACCACGACCATCACAGATCCGAGCAGCGGCCTCTCGGTCTCGGACATACCGGCGTATCAACTTCTTCTCCCGCACCCGCAGTACACCGGCTTTCAGGGAGACTCTCCTCCAATTGCCGACTCCATTTATCACGCTCTTCAGGTTCGCCTGGAAAAACAGTTTTCCAACGGCTTGCAATTCCTGGCGACTTACACTTTCTCGAAATCCATCGACGACGCCTCCGCATCGGATGACAGTTTTTCGTTCCTCGGTGGAGGTACGACCGACGGGGCCACCATCGGCGTTCAGAATCCCTTCAATCTGCGCGGCGAGCGGGCGGTGTCCGTATATGACATCCCGCATCTCTTCCAATTCAGCTACGTCTACGAAATCCCGGTGGGCCGCGGCAGGTCTTTTGGCCGCAACATGAATTCCTTGCTCAATCTCATCGTCGGAGGCTGGCAGACCAACGGCCTCATACGCATCGACGATGGCAGGCCCATCATTCCAACTCTTCTGAATGCTGTTCCTATCCCGACCTGGGGCCAGCGTCCGGATATCAACGGCACGTTGCAGCGCGCTCCCGGTTCGATTTCAAAGCTTGTGGACAGCGGATATTTTGCGAATCCGAATGCCCTGTCTCAGCCAACTGACTTCACTTTGGGCAGCGCATCTCGAACGATTACCAGTGTCCGTCAACCGGGAAGCCGCAACGTCTCCATGTCTCTTTTCAAGGAATTTCCGCTGTCCAGCATCCGCGAAGGCATGCGCCTGGAATTTCGCGCCGAGTCCTTCAACACCTTTAACCATCCGCAATTCGCAGGGCCAAACACCACCGTGGGGGACAGCAATTTTGGTCTGATTACTTCCACCATCAGCAGCGCCCGCGAATTGCAACTCGCCTTGAAGCTGTATTTCTAGCATTCGTCCGCGGCGAAGAAGCCAGAGTTTCTAGTCGGCGCGAACTAGTTAAGAGGGCCGCCCTTTGCGGCCCTCCAACATTCCTCTTTACCTCCTTCCTTACCTCTCAGCGGGACAACAATCCTTCTTTGCTCCGCGACGACCAATAAATCCGTTCGTCAAATCGCTTTTGACCCGCTCTCCGATTTCCGCACCGTGCGTCAATGTCAACTAGGCCAACTCAGAGCTTACGATCCGAAAACGCTGCAAAATGGTGATCTGCGATATAGTCTGGGGGACCTGAAAGCGTTCTCGGGTAAAGCGAGAGCCCTGATGGGATAGCCAACACCATCCGAGGGGGAATAGTGCTGTCGATTCGAAATCTGAAATCCCGGTGGCACTCGCGCCTTGCGCGGCATATCCCTGGAGATTCCCACTTGAATGTTTGGACTATTAGGGCCGAATGGAGCGGGAAAATCCACGCTAATGAAGATTCTGGAGACACTGGTCGAGCCCGACGAAGGTTCCGCGCAGCTCGATGGCTTGAATTTAGTGGAACAGAAGGACGAAACTCGGAAAATTCTCGGCTATCTGCCGCAGGAATTCGGCGTGTACCCGAAAATGCCCGCGATTGACCCTGCTGGAACATCCTGGCAGTGATGAAGGGAATCACCAACGGTAAAGAGCGCAAGGAAATTGTCGACGCGCTTCTGCAGCAAACCAATTTGTGGGATAGCCGGAAGAAAGCCTTGGGTGCTTATTCCGGTGGAATGAAACAGCGATTTGGAATCGCTCAAGCTCTCCTGGCAAATCCGAAACTCATCATCGTGGACGAGCCCACTGCGGGGCTCGATCCCGCCGAGCGCAACCGCTTCTTGAATCTCTTAAGTGGAATCGGCCGGCAAGTGGTGGTAATCCTCTCCACCCACATTGTTGATGACGTCCGAGAGCTGTGTTCACGGATGGCCATCATCAGCCAGGGTCAACTCCTGCTCGAGGGAGAACCCAATCAATGCCTCGAGAAATTGACAGGCTGCATCTGGAAGAAGATTGTGGCAACCGATGCGGAACGTGAGTCGCTCGAAAAGACGATGCGCGTGGTTTCCACTCGCCTGGTCGGCGGATTGCACGAAGTGCGCACCTACTCCGAGTCGTCGCCTGGCGCTGGCTTCGTCAGTTCCGAAGCGAATCTGGAAGATGTGTATTTTCTTAATCTCTCTAACGCGGAAAGCGTTTCCTAGGACCGAATATGTTCTGGACATTTTTCTGGTTCGAGCTCAAATTGCGTTTTCACAGCATTTCCACCTACATCTTTTTCGCGATTCCCTTTTTCATGATGTTTTTTTCCGTCTCGGTGGAGGACTTCGGCCCCATTGGCGCAGGTAAAGTTCTTCTCAATGGACCGTACGCGCTGCTCAATACCTTCGGGCAACTCACCGGATTTGGTTCTATCCTGATCGCGGCGATTTTTGGTCCTGCCATCCTCCGCGATTTCCAGCAAGACACTTACGCCCTGATTTTCACCAAGCCAGTAAAGAAGTTTGACTACCTCGGCGGCAAGTGGCTCGCCTCCTTCGTGGTTGACACGGCGAAAAGACAGTCCGACGGCTCGGGGAATGAAACCCCCATGGCGCTCAACGACTTGATTGATGTAGGCGTATTCAGCGGCGAAAAGGAACACCTCAAGCCGTTGCATATGGAGAAGCATCGATTCAGCACCGACAGGTCCACTCTGGAGATCGTCGTGAATGAGCAACCCACGTTTGCGGGAATTGACCCCTACAACAAGTTGATTGACCGCAATCCCGAGGACAATTTGATCCCAGTGGAACAAAAGTAGTGGCGGAAGCTTATTCCTGGATTTCGTTCTAAGTAAGATCTGCCGGACTGCGGGTGCACCGCCAAAGAGTTTGTCTGCTACTGCACTCACCCTCTTCGGTGCTAAAACAATCTAATGCTCATGCGCGGCTGTATCCGCTTGTTCCTCTTCTACGACGTGGGCGAAGCTTTTGATCTCGACAAGCTTCGAAACTTGCTCGGCCCGCGTGGCGGCTCAAGAAAACCGGAATTTCCCCGCCGGACCCCAGAGTACGTTCGCTTCGAAAATTCCCCGATCGCCGAACCCAGTGAACCTTTCACCCTGCGCAGCGGCGAAAATGTAGTCAGCTCCATCAAATATTACGAGTACGCCATCGTGGAAGTGCAACTGGAAATTCCGTTCGAGGGAGACTGGGACGCGCTGCTCGCCAAAGTTTCACGCTGGATGGACGCACCCGACATTGAGCCCGAAGGCCGCGCCGTGGTCGCCAAACATCTACAATTCATCGCGCCAGCCGTCATCAAGCCCAGGGAAGAGTGGTTGCACGAAACCTATCTTGTTGCCGATATGCATGAAATTCGGCAGCAACAAGGCGCGCCACTGACGGCGGATCAACTGTTATCTTTCCATGGAGGACAGATTGCGCAGCTACTGCGCGGCGAGCAAACTCCCCTTGCTCCAGCCACGGCGGAACGCTTGCTCCAGGGCAGCATTTCTTACTACCCGACAGACCTGCTAGTCGCCGGTTCTTCCGCCGCGTTCGTCTACGACCGTCCCGGAGAGGCCGTATGGACCATCCAGGTCCTTGAATACGCCAAAATGCAGCTACTCGAATTCCGCTACTACGACAATTTCATGACGCGGGTACTCTCCGATGTATACAACACTCTGGATCACAAGAAAAATGTCCTGCTCTCACGCTGGAGCATCCCTCGCGAAGCCAATCGCCTGAACACCATCCGTCTCGACGTCATGGAACTTACCGAGCGCATCGACAATGCCATCAAATTTGTAAGCGACACCTTCTACGCGCTGGTCTATCGTCTGGCTGCCTCGCGAGTCGGTGTTCCCGAATATCGCGACCTGGTCGAACAAAAACTAGACACCGCTCGCGAGCTCTACGATTTCATGGTTTCCCAATTCAACGAAACCCGCCTGTTCATTCTCGAAGCTGCCATCACTGTCCTTTGCCTTCTCGACGTTCTTCTGCTCCTGCGTGGCCGCTGACACCGCGCACGTTGTTCTTTGCTGAAAGTAACCTTCCCGCATTGCTGGAATCCTATAAGCGACCTCAATTTCACGCTCGGGTGCATAATCGTTCCGTGACTTCGCGCGAGCTTGCCAATTCGGTTTGTGAAGCGCTGCAGCGCAGTGGCTATCAGGCGCTGCTCGTGGGCGGTTGTGTGCGCGATATTTTGCTGCAGCGCGAACCCACTGATTACGACGTCACCACCAACGCGACTCCTGAACAAGTCATGCGGCTGTTCCCGGATGCCCTTGCTGTAGGCGCCAAATTCGGCGTTGTCCTGATTCGCCGTGATGACCTCAAAGTTGAAGTCGCCACCTTCCGCTCCGACGTCTCCTATTCCGACGGCCGCCACCCTGACGAAGTCGTTTACGCCTCCACACCGCAGGAAGACGTGCAGCGTCGCGACTTCACCATCAATGGCCTGCTCATGCGCCACGACAGTGGCGAAGTGCTCGATTTCGTAGGCGGGCAGAAAGACCTGCAAGCCCACGTCATTCGTGCCATCGGCGATCCCGACCGCCGCTTCACGGAAGACAAACTGCGCATGCTCCGCGGCATCCGCTTCGCCGCGCGCTTTGGCTACACCATTGAACCGGCAACCTTTTGGGCCATCCGCAAACACGCTCCAGAAATTCGCGTTGTTTCTGCTGAACGCTTGCGCGAAGAATTAACCAAGCTGCTCACCGAGGGTGCGGCTCGCAGTGGCTTCGGCCTGCTCGACGAAACCGGCCTGCTTGGGCAGCTCCTCCCGGAAATGGCCGCGATGAAGGCCGTCCCACAACCTCCCGAATACCACCCCGAGGGCGATGTTTGGGTTCACACCCTAATAATGCTCGACGGGCTTACTGCCGGCGTTTCCCCTACGCTAGCCTGGGGTGTGGCGCTTCATGATGTTGGCAAGCCACCGACGTTCCGCCCCGCATCCGTAACAGGTGATCGCATCCGTTTTGATAACCACGTAAACGTCGGCGTCCCAATGGCCGCGGAAATCTGCCGCCGCCTGCGCTTTTCCAATGACGACGCCGAGCAAATCTGCGCGCTCGTCGCAAACCACATGAAGTTTAAGGATGTCGCCCAAATGCGCGAATCCACCCTCAAGCGCTTCGTGCGCCTTCCACGCTTCCCAGAGCACCTCGAACTGCACCGCCTCGATTGCACTGCCAGCCACGGCAACCTGGGCGCCTATGAAACGGTTCAGCGCTTCCTCGCGGCTACCCCGCCCGAGGCCATCCGTCCTGTTCGCCTGCTTACGGGCATCGACTTGCTCGAAATGGGATACAAGCCGGGGCCCGAATTTCAGAGGATTTTGACCGCACTGGAAGACGCCCAGATGGAGGGGGTAATAGCATCTAAGGAGCAGGCTCAGGCGTTTGTAAGACGCACCTATCCTAACAACGCGGTCCGTCGATAGAGAGGATTAGGAACTGTGCAGGTGCTAAAGGAATTATATATGGCAAATATAATCAATAACTTACGGACAGTCTTGCGAAAACAACCAACCCATGCCATAATCTTAGCCACTCACACTAAACTTTTGTGCTGTAGATGTTTGCAGGAATGGAAACTTTTTTCCCTTGCCTGCATCCAACTTCTTACGACGGCTTTTCCGGCCGCCTACTGAAAGGGTTAACATGGCTGACAAAAAACAACACGTTGTCCCCGAAACCCTGGCTATTTTGCCCGTTCGGGACACCGTTCTTTTCCCCGGCGCCGTTCTTCCACTCACCGTTGGACGCGAAAGCTCGTTGGCGCTGGTGAACTCGCTTACAGGCGATGAGAAATTGCTGGGCGTAGTCGCCCAACTCGATCCCCGGATCGAGGATCCGGCCGCTGCCGATCTGCACAAGGTGGGCACTCTGGCCAAAGTCCACAAGACCGTCAAAATGCCTAACGGCAACGTCGTGGTCTTCCTGGAAGGTCTGCAGCGTATCCGCATCGTTGAACTTCTGGGTCTGCGTCCGTTCCTCCGCGCCGTCATTGAGTCGGAGCCGGACATCGTTGGCGACCAGGACAATGAACTCGAAGCTCTCGAGCGCAACGCACAGGATTTGTTCCGCGATGTGGTGAGCCGTTCGCCGCAGCTTTCCGACGATCTGCAAAACGTCGCGCTGAACATTGACGATCCCTCGCGCCTGTCGGATTTCATTGCCGGCACTTTGCCGAGCCTTTCGACGCTGCTGCGTCAGGAACTGATTGAAACTTCCAACGTTCGCAAGCGCCTGGAAATGTTGATTCGCGAACTTTCCAAGGAACTCGAGGTCCTGGAGCTCCGCAGCAAAATCAACGAGCAGGTTCAGGAACAGGTGAGCCAGAACCAGCGCGAATATTTGCTGCGCGAGCAGATGAAGGCCATTCAAAAGGAACTCGGCGAAATCGACGACGCAAGTCAGGAAATCGACGAGCTGCGCAAAAAGGTCGAGGAAGCCGGAATGACTCCAGAAGCCAAGAAGGAGTGCGAGCGCGAACTCAAGCGCCTCGCGAAAATGACTCCGGCCTCTGCTGAGTACATGGTTTCGCGCACCTATCTCGAATGGATGACTTCTCTGCCTTGGAGCAAATCCTCCGGCAGCTCGGAGATAGACATTCCCAAGGCGCACGCAATCCTGGACGAAGATCATTACGATCTTCAGAAGGTCAAGGAGCGCATTCTCGATTATCTCGCGGTAAAAAAACTGCAGCCCGGCATGAAGGGACCCATCTTGTGCTTCGTTGGGCCGCCAGGCGTGGGCAAAACCTCGCTCGGAAAATCCATCGCCCGCGCGCTCGGACGCAAATTCGTCCGCATCGCGCTCGGTGGTATGCACGATGAAGCCGAAATCCGCGGTCACCGCCGCACCTACATCGGTGCGCTGCCTGGCCAGATCGTTCAGGGCCTGAAACGCGCCGAAAGCAACGACCCCGTCATGATGCTCGACGAAGTTGACAAACTCGGCCGCGATTTCCGCGGCGATCCGTCCTCCGCCTTAATGGAGGTTTTGGATCCCGAGCAGAACAACGCGTTCCGCGATCACTACCTGGATGTGCCTTTCGACCTCTCCAAGGTCACGTTCATCGCCACCGCTAACTGGATGGATCCCATCCCGGAGCCGTTGCGCGATCGTATGGAGATCATCGAGCTTCCCGGCTACACCGGTGAAGAAAAGTTGCACATTGCGCACAAATATCTGATTCCCAAGCAGGCAACCGAGCATGGGATCAAGGAAGGCGAGCAGCTCGAGTTCACTGACGACGGCCTGCGCGAAATCATTCACAGCTATACGCGTGAAGCTGGCGTACGCAACCTCGAGCGCGAAATCGCCACTATCGTCCGCAAACAGGCGCGGCGACTAGCCGAGGGCAAGACCGAGAAAATGGTGGTCACCCCCGAGGTCGTTCGCGAATTCCTCGGTGTTCCGAAATATCGCACCGAGCGCGAAGTCGAAGAGCGCGTCAAGAAGCCCGGCGTCGCGATCGGCCTTGTTTGGACTCCGGTTGGTGGAGACATCGTCTTCATCGAAGCCAGCCGTATGCGCGGTGGTAAGCAATTCACCATGACCGGCCATCTCGGCGAAGTCATGCAGGAATCCATGACCGCTGCGTTGACTTGGACTCGTGCCAACGCCGAACGCTATGGCATCGATCCGGACTTCTTCCGCAAGGCGGACATCCACATCCATGTGCCTTCGGGCGCAGTGCCGAAAGATGGCCCTTCTGCTGGAGCGGCGATGGTCACTTCGCTGGTGAGTTTGCTCACCAACCGTCCGGTGAAGAATCGCTTGGCGATGACCGGTGAGATGACGCTCTCTGGTGTCGTCCTGCCGATCGGCGGCGTAAAGGAGAAAGTCCTTGGCGCAAAACGTGCGGGCATCACCCACGTGTTGCTGCCGGCCGACAACGAACCGAACGCGGTCGCGGATCTCCCGGCGGACATTCTGGGCGACATGAAGATCACCTACGTCAACACACTAGACGAAGTGCTCGAACACGCTCTGGAGAAGGAGCCCGTCGCTCCAGTAGTTCCCGAGCCCGAGCCAACACAATCCGGCGTAGGCGACACGCCCCGGGCCATCCACTAGTCCTTCTCAACTTAGACTCAACCAAGCCCGGCCTAACCGCCGGGCTTTTTTGTCCCACCATCGCCAATTCCTTTCGCCGTTGTAGAGGCGGGGCAAGTCCCGCCCCGCGTCATCCCCGTCGGAGTGGAGGGATCGCGGCAAGACCCACAACCGTAACCTCATTTCTGAGTCATTCCAAAAATCCGCCTTTAGTACCAAATCCAAACTCTTCAACTGCTGCTACCATGTGGCTCAGCGATGGCTGCCCCCTCCAAAGGAAAACCAACGGACACCGCGGCCCTGCTCGCTGAGAAACTCAGCGACGCCTTGGTAAACGAACGCCTGGTCCCGCACTTTGTGGATTCCTACGTCATCGAACACGGCCGCTACGGACTTCAGGTTCACGCCGGCCTATACCGCGATCTGCTCACACTGCTGCAGCGTGAAGCGCTGATAGCCATCTCCGTCACGGCGCTGGATCTTGCGAATCGCGGCGAACTCTTCCCCACAAACAAAAAACCAGTTCTGCTAAAGCGTAAAGAAGCCGCGGAGTTCCGCAAAAAATTTATTTCCGCGCTCACGCGAAAGCATCGCTGGAACGCCGGGCAAGCGCTGGAATTCCAGTCCGATCTGCAAATGTACGAAGACATTCTCGCAAGAGCCGCGCTGCCGCGCCGCAAACGAAAGCCCTTCGAGACCGCCAATCATCCCTTCGTGGATCGCTGCGCGTTCCTCCTCGATTCTTCTTTCCTGGAAAAAGCTCGACTGGCCGCCAGCCACGCTCTCACCAATCTGGAAGACCTCACGACGGACATCGCAGCCAAATCTGCACGCTAACCATGGGGCCTGCGTCGATCCTCTCGTCTTCTCGTTTTCCATTAATTCGCGCGTTCTACCTGAACCGCGGTCCCATACGCCAGCACTTCGGTCACCCCGTCCATCACTTCGTTCGCGTCGTAGCGCATGCCGATAATGGCGTTGGCCCCATGCTGTGCTGCATGTTGCAGCAGCAGTTGGTAGGCCTCTTCGCGGGCCTTTTCGCACAGCTCCGTCAGCACCGTGATGTTTCCCCCGATAATCGTCTGGATTCCCGCTGCGAGGTTCCCCAGCACGCTTCGCGATCGCACCGTAATGCCCCGCACGATTCCGAAAGTCCGCACCACTCGGTATCCCGTAAGCTCATTCGCCGAGGTCACCATCGAACTATCCACGCGCACGCTCATCGCTCTATACCTCCCTTTCGGATCGTTGTTCGGCTGTTAACCGCTGCGATTCTACCCCTGTACTCCCTCCATCGGTAGCCGCATGGCTCTGTTATTCTCAGGTTACGTGGAAACCTTATTCGACATTCTGGCGATTTTGCAGATTGCTGCGGGACTCTATCTGCTCTGGCAGGGTATCCAGTGGCTCATCTACGTGCGCCGCCGGCTGAACACCGACCCGGGATTCTACGCCCCTCGCACGGCGGTCCTCTGCCCTTGCCGTGGAGTAGAACCCGGCCTGGAACGGAATCTCGTCTCGCTCACCGAATTCAATCATCAAAACTACGAAATATTCTTCGCGCTTGCTTCGGAATCCGATCCCGCCTACAGCATCGTAAAACGCGTTGCCTCATCCTCTCGCATAAAAGCCACCATCCTCATCGCAGGCAAGCCGCAGAATTGCAGCGAAAAGGTCAACAATCTGCGCAGCGCGATCGAGCAGCTGCCGCCCGAATTTGAAGTTCTGGTCTTCGTGGATTCCGACGGACGCCCCGGCAAATCATGGCTGCACCACATGGTCGCCCCGCTCAGCGATTCCCGAATTGGTGCTACCACCACGATGCGTTGGTTTATTCCCAACAGCAACGGTCCGGCCACTTCGCTTCTGGCCGCCTGGAATGCAGGTGTGGTTAGCATGCTCGGCCCGCATCTCAACAATTTTTGCTGGGGTGGAGGCACCGCCATTCGCCGCCCCATCTTCGAGCAAATCGGCATGATGGACATTTGGCAGCACGCCTTCAGCGACGACTATTCGCTCACACTGACGCTGGAGCAGGCACGTCGGCCGGTGGTGTTTCTGCCGGAGTGCTTGACGCCCTCGTTCGTGCAAACGGATTTCCCCGGCTTGCTGGAATTTACGAATCGCCAGGTAAGTATTACCCGCGTCTATCGCCCCAAAATGTGGGCCACTGCGTTTGCCACCCATGCGCTCTACTGCATAACCATTCTGCTCGGTATCTTTTTGGCTCTGAGCCTGACAATCGACTCCCGCCCGGCGTTCCAGGTCACCTCACTGTTATTTTTTCCACTGCTCCTCGCAGCCATTCGTGGCGCTATCCGCGTTATCGGCGTGACCGAGGCTATGCCCGCCTTTCGTGCTCAGATCATGGGGCAATCCTGGATCTACATCCTCGTGACCTTGTTGGTTCCATTTCTGTACTTAGTCAACTTTGTGTCGTCCCTTTTTGGGCGCAAGATTACTTGGCGGGGAATCCAATACGAACTGGTCTCCCAGCAAGAAACCCGTATTCTTACGCGCTGATCCGCCCGATTAGCCTGTGGAAAATCTCAAGTCGAGAAAAAAAGTCTAGTCGCTACGCAATTTCTACCCGGAATCTAATGTTTTCCGGGTACAAATTCCCTCTAAGTGCTTGAAAACTCGTTACTGTAATAAGTGCTAGTTCTGGCACTGAGGGTGCTACCCCCAAACCCGTCAGGTGTAACTTTCGCAAGCAGTCGATGGGGACTCCTTCTCAGTTACCCTTCTGTGGTGCTGTTGAGTATTGGGCATCTTTAGGGTAATCCGGCCTGACCCAGTCCAACCCCGTCCGCTTGCCCGGTCAACGCCGGTCGGCCTCCTCGTGAGGTCAATGTGAAAGACTAAAATCCACAGGAAGGCTTCGTTCCCACCACGAGGCACGAACGGAGGAGCGCACGTGAAGTTGATCCGCAGAAGTGTTGCCTCAACAACGCATGTCCAACCGAAGTGCTCTGCTAATAGTGTTTACCTCTTCTACGAAAAAACCTCCGGCACCGCGCATTTTCATGTCGATGCTGGTCCAAATGGGGAACTTCCTCTCGATCACGCCGCGGGCTTGCTCGCCATGCACTGCATGGTGAGGGGGCAATCACCGGCGGATTACATGATCATGGTTCCTGCTGCCCCGGAAAACCTTAACCGCCTGGCCGAACGCGCACACAAGCTTCTCGAAGCGGGAAACAGCGTGAAGAACGCTGTCAGACTTACCCGCCGTGAAGAAGAAGTGCTCGATGGAATCCTTCGCAGCCTGGCCAACAAGGAAATCGCCAACGAACTGAATCTTTCCGAACGCACCGTGAAATTCCACGTCTCTTCCCTGCTCGCGAAATTCAAGGTTCGCAGCAGAATGGAATTGATGCGCGAAGCTTCCCGGCATTCGGTGAAATCCGCTGCTGCTCCGGCGCCTGCGCCCGCTGCGGAAATTCATCAGTTCACGCCACACAGCCTGCCGTACAAAAAGCCGATGACGACCGGGAAGATTCTCCCGCTCGCTCGTCGCATGATGGCCTAAGGCAAATCAGCGAAAACGAACCGAAATTCCAGTTCGCTCCAGAAACGAAAACCGCCGCCCCAATGGATCGGGACGGCGGTTTTGCTTGTAGCACAGACGCTCTTCTGTGCGCTATTGGGGTTTGTTTGTACGAGCGACCTCTGCTACTTCCTGCTGGCGTAAAGCTCCGCAGCCTTATCCCAATTCACCACGCTCCACCACGCATCAATGTAATCCGGCCGCTTGTTCTGATACTTCAGGTAATATGCGTGTTCCCACACATCAATACCGAGAACCGCTTTTCCGCCGGCCATATAGGGTGTGTCCTGATTGGCTGTGGAATCGATGGCGAGCTTGCCATCTTTCACCAACAGCCAGGCCCAGCCGGAGCCAAAGCGCCCAAGGCCCGCAGCCTTGAACTTCTCCTTAAAGCCGTCAAAATTGCCGAAGCTGGAATTGATCGCCGCCGCCAGATCGCCCTTGGGTTCGCCGCCTCCACCCTTCTTCATCAGTTGCCAGAACAGCGAGTGATTCCAATGTCCGCCACCGTTATTGCGCACCGCGGTGCGAATATTTTCCGGCACGGCGTCGAGATTCTTCATCAGATCGTCGATGGACTTGGACTGCAGATCCGGATGCCCTTCGAGCGCCTTATTGAGGTTGGTGACGTATGCGGCATGGTGCTTGTCGTGATGAATCTCCATCGTTTTTGCATCAATGGAAGGCTCCAGCGCGTCGAACGGGTACGGCAGGGGGGGAACAGTGAATGCCATTGGTTTATCCTCCGAGTTTAAGTGTGAAGTGAAATGAATTTCTGATTCCGGTTTGGTTTCGGCGTGGAGCAATCCGGGGATTGTTTTTCCAGCTCCGATCAGGCCAGCGCCGACAAGGCCACTGCTCACAAGGAATTTACGGCGATTCATGAGAGCTCCTCAGCTCGGTGCGCGCCGAGGCAGGCGAATTATAGCTCCCTGTGGAGTCCACGCTCAACCTCGCGCCCGCCGGGCTAGTTTGTCCAAAAGTGTACGGACGGGACTACTGCGCAGACCATAGGGTCTTCATTGGATGCGAGCCAGGGCCCATTGGGCAGATTCCGCGGTGGAGGTTTCCGCGTGATTCGCCAGCCGTTTTAACAGTGTCGTAACACGAGCATATGCCTGCGAAGTTCGGTCCAGCTTCGCATTGCCTAAGGCAATACAGGCGTTGCGGACGAGGCCGCGCCACTTGGCGCGCTTCACCGCACTGCCGCGGAAAGCCTCGCGAAATTCTTGTTCGCTCAAACTGGCTAGCCACTCAAGACGCGGCTGAAACAGCGATTCGCCGGAAGGGATTACACGAGGTTGAAAATCTGGGAGATCAGTTGCCGGCGATTTGCGATTGTGTGGACAAACATCTTGGCAAATGTCACAGCCATAAACGTTGTCGCCAATGGCTTCGCGAAACTCCACAGGAATGCTGCCGCGCAGCTCGATGGTGAGATAGGAGATGCAGCGCCGTGCGTCCATCACATACGGCTCGACCAGCGCGTCCGTTGGACATGCGTCGATACATTTGCGGCAGCTTCCGCAAAGATCGGGAGGTGGTGCTTGTGCCGGAGACAATGACGGCTCGAGATCGAGCGAGGTAAGAATTATGCCAAGAAAAAAGAACGAGCCTTGCGATTGATTGAGCAGCAGCGTGTTCTTGCCCAGCCAGCCAAGCCCCGCATATTTCGCAAGAATGCGTTCAGAAACCGGACCGGTGTCAGCGTAGGCGCGCGCCGACAAAGGCTCGGCAACTTGTTCGCGAAGAATTGCGAGCAGCGCATTCAGCTTTTCCCAAAGCACTTCGTGGTAATCGCGCCCCCACGCGTACCGCGAAATCCATCCGCGAGGAGCGCCTACCTCTTCTTGTGCTCGCTCTGCCGGACCGCTCTCGGTCGAATCGCTCCCACCCGAGTCATCATTGGCATGGACCTGGGTGGAATATGGATAGGCGGTGTTGTAGTTCAACCCGCAAACAATAATGCTGCGCACGCCCTCGAGCGCCGCAGCGGGATCGCGGCGCCGGGGATCCTCGAGATATTTCATCTCGCCGGCATACCCGCGCGCGAGCCACTCTTCAAAATGCTCTAACTCGGCAAACCGCTCCGCAGCAACAACACCGCAAAGCGAAAAACCAAGCCGCTTGGCCTGTTCCGTGATAGTTGGTGTGAGAGAAGCCAGCATCCCAACAATTGTGCCGCAACGCCCTTAAATACCTGAAACTCTTTCCCATGGCGGAGGGACTCTTACTTGGGCCATGCCTGCGGATGCGGCAGCCTGGAGGCCCATTTCGGTGTCTTCGAAGACGAGGCAGGAGGCGGGCGAGACGCCCAGCCTGCAAGCCGCGAGGAGGAAGGCTTCGGGATCGGGCTTGCTGTTCACGTAGTCGCCAGCGCACACCATGGTGTCGAAGCGGTCAAGAAGGTTCAAAGACGCGAGAGACGCGGTGACCGATTCGCGGGTGCTGCCGGAGACTACCGCAAAGGGAATGCGGCCATGCTGGTCTTCGACGTGCTCCAGGACTTCGGGGACGGCCTTGAGCTGCGGCAACAGGTCATAAAAGAGAAGCTCTTTTCGATGAGCGACGGTCTCCACCGGGATATGCAACCCCTGCTGTGCGTTGAGCGTGGAGATAATTTCCGCGGTGGGCCGCCCACCCCAGGCGTAGAAAAGCGACTCTGCAAATTCGCAGTTCCATTCACCAAGGGCTTTTTTCCACGCGATATAGTGGAGCGGCATGGAATCGGCGATGGTTCCGTCACAATCGAATAGATACGCTTTAAACGAGCCTGGCGGCAATTGCAGTTTCATGAGCGAAGGAGGTTTCCTTTCCTAGTTCATATTTTATGCCTTTTGGGGCGGAGTGCCGCTAGCGCGGGTGTGGGCATGGGCAGAAAACACGTTCATGCTGGGTTTAGGTTCGGGATGGGACCTTAAGGCGGTAGATTTATTCGATCTTATTCTGCATGCAGCGTCTTGATAAGCCTGGAATGAGAAAATTGCTACTGGTTTCCATGTTCAAACTCCGCGGATTCTCGATTCACCGGTTGCTTAACGTCTTACTTTGCGGCGCCCTGCTGGCCGCATGTCTTTTCCCTCCAGCACCCTTGCGGGCCACAACACTTCTTGAAGAAGAAAGCCAAGCAGCAGCTACAACGAGTTCCCTGACCGGCAATGTGCTGGATCAGACCGGGTCGGTGATCATCGGCGCAACCGTGAGCCTGATGAAATCCGCAGAGACGCCAGTGGCCATCAGCAAAACGGACAAGAACGGCGCATTCAACTTCGACAATATTCCTGCCGGCAAATATCGATTACGGGTGGAGGCCGCCGGATTCCAGCAAACCGAAATGGAGGTGCTTGCCGGGAGCAAAGGTTCGCCGCCGGTGCGTGTCGTGCTGGCGATTCCGACGCTGAACGAAACCGTAAGCGTAAAGGTGGAAGAATCCGCAATACAGGTATCGCAAGAAGTTGCGGAAAACCAGAACGCCAACAATATCGACCGGGATGCGCTCGACCGCGTGCCGGTGTTCGACCACGACTACATCACGATGCTCTCGCGGTTCCTGGATGACGACACGGTGGCAACCAGCGGGGTTTCGCTGGTGGTGGACGGCGTGGAAGCGAATGGACCGGGTGTTTCTCCTTCCGGCGTGCAGGAAGTGAGAATCAACCAGAATCCCTACTCCAGCAGATTTGCGCGGCCAGGGCGCGCGCGCCTGGAGATCGTGACCAAGCCCGGAACCCCGCAATTTCATGGAACCGTCAATTTCCTGACGCGGAATGCCGTGTTCGACGCGCGAAATGCCTTCGCGGAGAGCAAGCCGCCCGAAAGCCGCTATTTCTCGGAGGGTTCGCTGACCGGGCCGTTGGGTCGAAACAAACACAACAGCTTTCTTCTGACGATGGAGCAGGACGACGACAACGTACAAGCGATCGTGTTCGCGACGGGTCCGGGAAATACACTAATTCAAGACAACGTTCCAGCGCCGACACGTCACTTTTTCACTTCATTTCGCGCTTACCACGATTTCAGCAGTGGAGACCAGTTGTGGGTCGCATATTCCTACGAAAGCGAGTCGCAAAAGAATCAGGGTGTTGGCGGGACAGTGCTGCCAGAAGCCGGATATACCTTTTATAGCATCGAGCACGAAGTGAACGTGAGCTACCGGCATATTTTTTCGCCGCACTGGGTAAATCAACTGCGATTTCTGGTGGGGCACAACGACGAGCCCATATTTAGCGCCACGAATGCTCCGCAAGTAGTCGTGCAGGGCTACTTCACCGGGGGAGGTGCGCAGGCGGATTCGAAGCGGACCGAATCGCACGTGGATGGCACGGAGTTCGTCACGTACTCGAATGGCCGGCATGTGCTGGTGTTCGGAGTGGACGTGCCAGACATCAGCCGGCGAGGAGCGGACGATTTCACGAATTTTCTGGGGACATACACGTTCAACGATATCAACGCGTACATGGCGAACCGCCCTTCGCAGTATCTGCTGCAGCGCGGAAACGGCCGCGTAGTCTTCTGGGAGCGAACGGCCGCGGGATTTATCGAAGATACCGTCCGGGTAAAGCCGAACCTTTCGATTTCGTTGGGGGTACGTTACTACTACCAAAATTATTTTAATAACGACGTCAATAATTTTGCGCCGCGATTTGGAATCGCGTTTTCACCGACAAAAAATAGCAAGACAGTTTTGCGCGGTGGTGCGGGGATTTTCTATGATCGTTCCGGACCTCGGGCGATCGCTGATCTGCTTCATTTCACCAGCGGAGGACTGGAAAAACTATTCCTGCCCACCGTGCCTGGTGGTTTCGTTCCCTACCCTGTGACGCCGGCGGACCTTGTGGGAGTGCCGAGCAGCCTGGTAACGCTGGATCCACGAACGCGAATTCCCTACATCTTTCAGTACAGTGCGGGGATCGAACGGCAGGTGACCGCGAAAAGTACCTTCAGCGCTACCTATGTGGGTGCGCGCGGCATCGATCTGTTTCGCTCCCAAGACGTGAATGCGCCACTGCCTCCCGACTATCTGGCGAGGCCCGATGCACAGGTCGGCCAGGTACGCCAGATGGAGTCCGAGGGCTACCAGAAATCGAATTCACTCGAACTGACGTTTCGCGGTAAGCCTGCCAAATTCTTCTCGGGGCAGGTGCAGTACACCTTAGGAAAGACCTACAACAACACCAGCGGGATCAAATACTTCCCGGGGAACAGCAATTTTCCGTGGCTGGATTGGGCCCGTTCGGACAACGACCGCCGTCACAAATTTAATTTTCTGGGTACTTTTACGCCCACGGATTTATTCTCCCTGGGCCTGGCGTTAGAAGCCTTTTCCGGCAAGCCGGTAAACGTAACGACCGGTCTCGACAGCAACGGCGACGGGATATTCAACGACCGGCCGCTGAATGGGCTTGCACCGCGAAATTCGCTGCACGGGCCGGGACTGTTGAACCTGGATTTGAATGTTGAGCACGATTTCCATTTCAAGCCGGAGAAAAAAGGTGGACCAACCCTTACCGTGGCGCTAAATGCGTTCAATGTGCTGAATCATGTGAATGACGTGACGTATATCGGGGTTTTGGGTAGTCCGGATTTTGGCAGAGGTGTGTCGGCAAATCCGGCGAGGCGGTTGCAACTGAATCTGGAGTTCAAGTTTTGAAAGCGCCGTATAGATAGAAACTAAAGCCTTAAGAATGCCGAGCCCGCACATTTATCCCGACCAAACATCAGGAAGAAGCAAAGGCGTAGACAGCGGAATCTCCGAGCAGAAATCAAAGGATTTCGACGTGAAAAATGTCCACGACAAGATTCGAATGACGGTTCAGGAGCACCACGTGACCGCCGATCAAGACGTGAGCGCATTCGGGCGGGGGAGGCGGCAAGCGACGTTCGAGTTCGATGGGGCAGGGCTGAACACGCTTTTGCAAACCGGGAGGAAGCGTTCCCCGACGGACTAACTGCTTCTCAAGTCCCGGCGGCAAACGATCTTTCTTGGCAAGGCCCGGAGGAAGATGGGTTTCATTGTCGCTATACCATCCTCGAATGGCTTCTCGATCGTGACGTTTGTAGTAGTGATCGTCCTGGTCATCACGATCGTCGTCTTGCTTTTCGTGGCCTTTGCCGTGACCGTTGCCGTGGCCTTGCGCTAGCACCGCCCCTCCGTTGCACAAGGAAAGGGCCAAAGTGCCCGTAAGTAACCATCTCGTTGCCTTCATTTTTCTCTCCTGAAACAACTTGCCTTAGGGTAAGCGGTGTGACGGGGCGCCGCAATTTGCATGCAGTACAGGGTGTTCTGCAATTCGACCTGGACAGAAGAACAGGTAGAGCACAGGCAGTTGTGAAGATGCACAATTAGGCCGCTGCTTCAGCGGAAGCTGTTCACTCCGGTGCTTTCGTCGGTATAGATGTCGAAGACGGTGAAAAGCTTGGTGATCTGAAGCAGGTCGTTGATCTTCTTGGTGAGATTCAGTAGTTTCAGTTCGCCGCCACGGTTGCGCACCGCGGTGAATCCGCTGACCAGTTCGCCGATGCCGGAGCTGTCGATGTAATTGACGTCGCCAAGGTTGAGGAGAATTTTCAGCCGGCCGGCTTCGACGAGATCGCGAACCGTTTTACGGAGCAGCGCGCTGCCTTCACCCAACGCGATGCGGCCACTCAGGTCCACCAGCGTGACATCGCCGGTTTCGCGGGTTGTGCAATACAGGGATGGCATAACCTTCCTGGTCTTTCTGGCCTAGTTCCGGCCGAGAACTTTGTGCCCTAAGCTTCTTGATGAGGGGTGGCATCCGAGTTTGGCGCGCCGCTCCCGTGATTGGAGGAGCCCGGGTGCGGGAGTTTCTTGCTCATGACCAGTTCCGCGCCACCGGTACGTCCGGGCACCACATCGAATTCATCCATGAACGCCCGCATGAGAAAGATACCGCGACCCGAGGTGCTGAGTAAATTCTCTTCTGCAAGCGGATCGGGCACGTCCGAGAGGCGGAAGCCTTTGCCTTCATCCGTGACGTGAATCGTCAATTTCTCGCCGGAAATGTCGACCGCCAGATGGATTTTCTTTTCAGGTTTTTCCTGATTGCCGTAGTGAAATGCATTAATGACGCCTTCGCGGACGGACATGCCAATGCGATAGCATTCGTCTTCGTTGAAGCCGACCGCTTCCGCAACGCGAACGCACATTTCCTCGGCGAGATTGACACTCTCGACGTGGGTATCAAGCGTGACTTCCAGATGCTTGGTGTCCGGCGCCATTCCCGACCGTGGTCACGGCAAATTGTGTTCAAAATGCGTATTTATGGGTAACACAGCGATTAAAGGCAAGTCAATGGAGGGTTTGGGCTACGGCAGCCCGGAAGACTCGGGTTACCTCCCAAGTTAGGTCCGCTAAGAACGATCCCGGGGTGCGCTACTGAATGGTTGCGTCGAGGTACTCGCAGTGGATTTCGGGCGAGCCCTGGATGTCGGCGATGGTCGGGGAGACCTTAAGGTAAGGATGCGGTCGTGGGCCCGGGCGGAGAGGCCGAGGCGGGCGGAGGCTAGCGGTTGCTTTACTCCGGGCGGGGGAGCCCGTATAGTCGGCTTAGCGGATAGGAATTCCTAAGGAAGAGAGAGAGGCTTGCCGATGGCTGGGTTGATTCTGCTTGGTCTCCTCGTTCTCGTGATTGTTTTCGCAATTGCGATGTACAACGGACTGGTCCGTTTGAAGGTGCAATGCGACAACGCGTGGGCGGACATCGATGTGCAGCTGAAACGGCGCTATGACCTGATCCCCAACCTGGTGGAGACGGTAAAGGGTTATGCGGCGCACGAAAAAGGAACGCTGGAAGCGGTAATCAATGCGCGGAACGCGGCCATGTCCGCGACTGGCCCGGCCGACAAGGCCGCGGCGGAGAATGTGTTGTCCGGCGCGCTGAAGAGTTTATTTGCGCTTTCCGAGGCCTACCCGCAGCTCCGCGCGATTGAAGCATTCACTTCGCTGCAGAATTCGCTTTCGCAGATTGAAGATACGGTGCAGAACGCACGGCGTTACTACAACGCGGTGGTGCGCGACCTGAACACCAAGATCTTGCAATTTCCGACGAACATTTTCGCCGGCATACTGGGCTTCAAGCAGCGGGAATTCTTTGAAGTGTCCAACACGGCGGAACGCGAAGCGCCCAAGGTTAGCTTCGGATCGCCGGCTGCGCCGACGGCTTGAGCGGTTTTTACACCTCATAAAAATGTCCGCACGGTGCAAAGCGTTTGTCTGGTTGACTGCGGTTGCGTTATGCGCGCTGTTGTTGAACCCTGCTTCCCTTCCCGCAAAAGAACGGCAACTTAAAAACTTTTTTTCGCAGATCGATGTGATGCCGAACGGCAGCGTGAACGTTACGGAAAACATCACCTTCCGGTTCATCGGCGGTCCCTGGCAAGGAATCTACCGGAATATTCCTGTTGAGTACTCCGGGCCGCGCGGCATGAATTACACGTTGTTTCTGGATGTGACGCGGGTGACGGACGATACCGGACAGTCTCTGAAATATCAAACCAGCCGCGACCGGCAATACCTGAAGCTCAAAATTTTCATCCCCAACGCCAACGATTCGACGCGGACCGTCTCCATCGAGTATGTGGTTTCGGATGCGTTGCGCTTCTTCGACGATCACGACGAGTTTTATTGGAACGTAACCGGCGACGAGTGGCCCATCTCGATTGAATCGGCAGGCGCGCGGATTGTTTTCCCGGAGGGAACGACAAATCTGCGCGCCAATGCCTTTACCGGCACCTTTCGATCCACGACAAGCGACGCGACGGAAGAGATTGTAGGAAACGGCGTGGAGGTTCACACCAAATCCGCGTTGGGCATTCATGAAGGGTTAAGCGTCGCGGTGGCCTTCGACAAGGGAATTGTTCGGGCGCCGACGGCTCTAGGCCTATTTTGGCGGACGCTACGCAGCAATTGGCCGCTGGGAATTCCAGTTGTGGCGTTCCTGCTGATGTTCTGGAGGTGGTGGACCCGTGGGCGCGATCCACGGCTGCGGCCCATTGCGGCGCAATACGAACCTCCGGAGCAACTGACTCCCGGAGAGGTGGGTACGCTGATCGACAATTCCGTGGACATGCGGGATATCACGGCTTCCATCGTGGATTTGGCGGTACGCGGATTCATAGTGATCGAAGAGAAGATCGAAGATCACCTGCTGGGGCTGACACATAGTAAGGCATATGTGTTTCACCTGAAGAAATCGAAAGCCCAATGGGCCAGCCTGAAGGATCACGAACAGGAACTGTTGAATGGATTTTTTGTTACAGGAAATGCCGGTGACACCGTGGCGCTGGAGGATCTGCACAACCGGTTTTATAAGAGCATCACCCCGATCAAGAACGATATTTTCGCTTCGTTGGTCGGCAAGGGTTATTACCCGCGGCGGCCGGACAGCGTTCGTGCAAGTTACATGGGGTTCGGAATCGTAACGGGAATCCTGCTGATCTGGGGCGGACAGGCCATTGCGAAAGCCATGGGAATGGCGCCGTTGCCCTTCGTCATTGCCGGCATTCTTAGCGCGGCGATCATTTGCGCGTTCGGATGGTTCATGCCGGCCCGCACGCAAGCCGGCGCGAGGGCGCTAGAGGGCGTGCTGGGATTCGAGGATTTTCTGCAGCACGTGGAATCCGACCGCTTCAACCGCATGATCAAGACACCCGAGATGTTCGAGAAATTTCTACCGTTTGCGATGGCCCTCGGGGTAGAGAAAAACTGGAGCAAAGCGTTTCAGGGAATCTATACCCAGCCGCCATCCTGGTATCAGGGCGGGTATGGACCCAACTTTTATCCAACGATGTTTGTCAGCGATTTGAATTCGATGACATCGCAAGCGGGGACATTTATGGAGTCGGCGCCGCGCAGTTCGTCGGGTTCCGGGTTTTCAGGCGGTGGTGGATTTTCAGGTGGAGGATTTGGCGGAGGCGGTGGAGACGCGTTTTAGCAGACGCTGAGAAAACTGTTTCCTCAGGGCTTCAAGGCCATCGACAGCCAAGGCCTAGGGTCAGAGCTGAAGCTGCGACTCCCTGCAAGACCATAAACGCAGCCTTGCTGGAGAGAAAAACCCGCACCCCCAAAAACGCAGGGTGCGGCACCCACAGAGAAGCAGCTTAGTTGGAACCCGGGATGGAATCCTTTAGGCCGTAAAATTCCAGGACGTCGTTCAACCTTACAATTCCCAGGAGTTCATGAATGTTGGCGCGACTGACGACCGGCAAAACGTCGACGTGTGCGGCGCCCGTGCGCTCCAGAGCGACTTCCAGGCTGTGATCGGTGTGTACGTGCGGAAAGTCGCCAGTCGGCACCCGATCCCCCACGGTGCCCGAGCGGCCTTCGGCAACGGCTGATTCGAGCTGCTGCAACGTTAATAAGCCGATTACACCGCGCTGATCGCACACGAGCCAAGTGCGTTGCGCGAAGTGGCGCACGCGTTCAAGAGCAGACTCCAATGATTCATCGGCGCGGAGCAGTTCCGAGGCGGGCTTCATGACCCGCGCCACCCGGCGCTGTATGCCGTCGGCGCGGGAGAACCTGGGGAGATGAATTCCATCCTGCTCAGCAATAAGCTCGTAAACGGGTTTCTGCTGAATGCGCGAAGCAACAAAATAGCTGACCAGGTTGGAGATCATTAACGGCACGATGACCGCGTAATCGCGGGTGATTTCGAAAATCATAACCACGGAGGTCATAGGCGCGCGGATCGCGCCGGCAAAGGCCGTGCCCATGCCGACGAGCGCATAGGCTCCCGGTTCGGCCGTCGCGCCCGGGAAAAAGTGCCGCGATGCGTTTCCCAGCGCTCCGCCCAGCATGGCTCCTAGGAACAGACTGGGCCCAAAGATGCCGCCTGCGTTGCCTGAGCCGTAGCTGATAGCGCTTGCGATCAATTTCATAATCAGCAAAAGCACCATCAGCTTCAGCGTAAGGCTCCCGTTCAGGGCGTCGCCAACATATTTATATCCAACACCAAGAACCTCGGGAAGAAACCAGCCCATCACGCCGACAAGCAGGCCGCCCGCTACCGGCTGAAGCCAGACGGTACGCCGCGGAAGGCGAAGGAACCATGCACGTGAGCTTAGCAAAAGTTGCGTGAACGCCGCAGAAACCACGCCACCTGCGATACCGAGAACGGCATAGGTGACAAACTCCCAGGGACTGACCAGTTGATATTGCGGCACCTG
>Ga0210384_10001861_pt1 | contig 27137 bp, 43 predicted proteins | sample IncBWH2MmetaG_FD_160574 | JGI IMG/M metagenome (GOLD analysis project Ga0210384, IMG submission 160574) | Forest soil microbial communities from Barre Woods Harvard Forest LTER site, Petersham, Massachusetts, United States - Inc-BW-H-2-M | ecosystem: Environmental > Terrestrial > Soil >...
CTCACACTGAACCCAGAATCTAATTCCGATTTCGCCAAATCGGCAATACAACGAAGACCCTAACGAAGCGGTCTGTGTGCGCACGGACTCTTCCCCGTGATTGACTCTGCTCACAGCAGGACCAATGCCCGAACTGAATGGTCATTCGTGCGCGGTCTATCACGACGACACTCGGAAAGTCCAAAGGCGTGGAGGCTGAAGGTCGGTCTAGTACTTCATAACTTCCAACCATGCGGGAATCCTTGCCATCCGTAAAATCCTGTACGGTCGTTTATCTTATTGAAAACGGACGATATAAGAACCGGTTCTGTGGAGACGCGTTTGCTCCTAGCCGTCGAAAAAACGGAGGAGATGTGTCGAAAGGGCGCGATGGGGACCGCCATGCGATGTCAATCGTTGGATCGATTTCGTTGTGCTGCTTGATGGTGGTGTAGATGCCAAAGCGAAACGAGAGTAAACCGCGAATGAAGCAAGATGAGCGTTCAATCGCAAGGAAAAGACCTCAGCAACTCCTGTACCTGGAACTGGGACGCGACAACGGCTGTCTCATGCTGAATCTTTCCGAGAACGGCTGCGGTTTTCAAGCTCTCTCGCCGGTGACGCTGGGGAAGACGCGTTTCGCATTCCAAATAAGCGGCGGCAAGCGCATTGCCGGTGACGCGGAAGTGCACTGGGTGGACGAACCAGGAATCATGGGCGGTCTGCAATTCCTTGACCTTCAGGCCGGAGTGCGCGAGCAGATTCGCGGATGGTTGAAAGACACCAATTCGCCAGAGGACCCGGGAGAAGTGCGACCGAGGGAAACGCGCCAGAATTCATGGCCGGATAACAACACAGAGCGCGTCGTGGAAGAGCCGGAAATACCACTGCTTTCCGCCAATATGCCAACAACCGCGCTGCCGATATCACTAGAGGATGTGCGAGCCAGATTCCCATTGTTGCGTGGCGACGATTCGTACCGCGCTCCCCGAGCGAGTTACGCGGCGACGTGGCGTGGACTGGTAAGGTTGGCGGTGTTGGTGACTGTGGGCGCGCTGTTCTATATGTATCGGCTGGAAGTGGCAAACACGCTGATTTCCTTGGGTGAGACAGTCACGAGGTCCCAGGCGACCGCAGTCGCTCCAGAAAGCAAACCCCCAGAACCGGCGAACCCATTTCAAGTAAGCGGTACTCCAGAGGCTAGAGCCGAGACGGTGCCAAATAGAGAGTCTGAGGTCTCCCCTAGCGAAGTACCGGACGTGGCGAAGCCAGATGCCTCGACGGCGAATGCCGAGAGAACCGAGTCCGTGCACAAGCAGCAAACGGTTTGGCATGACCTTGGCGCGAACAGTCCTTCGGGCCTAACCCACGGAAGAACCGTACGTGCCAAAAAACGAACACCAGCAAGGGTGCCCAACATCCAAAAAGCTGAGCCCCCAGTAGGCGAAAGTGTCGCGTCACTCTGGGAGGGCGTGCAAGGCGGGTCGGTCTCAGCGGAATTATCACTGGCGGATCGGTTCACTCGAGGTCATGGAGTGGCTAAGAATTGTGACCAGGCGAGCATCCTCCTGCGGGCGGCAGCCAACAAGGGCAATCGAGAGGCGCGACTCAGGCTGTACCAATTGGATTCCGGAGGTTGCCGATGATGGCCTATCAGCCCTTCGGCCATACCTCGGGCTCATTGGCATCGAGCGCCGTTGCGTTAGCAACGCCGATCCGTATATCCCGTATTCTGTTCATCGTGAGCCAGACATAAGGTGCCGTTCACTAGCAATCGTTCGGTGGTTCCGAGGTTTTGTCTTATCGTGAAGCAACAATCGCATAATGAATTGTTGTATGGCAGGGATCGGACGACCGTGCTCGTTTCCGAGGCAAGTAAGATGCATTGTGACCTCCTGAGCCTTGCGTTTGACGCCGTCCGGCAGAGGATTCAGGTGGTTGCCTCCGCATCGAATACTGCCGAAATTTTGGCTCTTCTTCCAAAACATCGGCCACATGTTGCCATCATTAGTGCCAAGCTTGAGGACGGACCGCTAGCTGGCGTTCAAATTTTGCCCGAGGTACGAAGGACCAATCCTGATACGCGAATTCTCGTGTTGCTGGAGTCGTCTGATCGGGAGGTGGTGACCGAGTCCTTCAGGTTCGGGGCGGATGGTGTCTTCTGCCGAAATAACCCGTTTGATCAGCTATACAAATCGGTTGACGTAGTCTCTCAAGGACAGATTTGGGCGAACTCTACAGAATTGCGCTACATTCTGGATGAGTTCACGAGGGCTCCGAAGCCGCTGAAAATGCATTCGATAGTGGAACACCGTATGACTGCGCGTGAAGCAGAGGTGACCCGGTTGGCCGTGGAAGGTCTTTCAAATCGCGAAATTGCCCAGCAACTGCGCATAGCGGAACACACAGTAAAGAACTACCTCTTCAAGATTTTTGACAAGTTGGGTGTCTCCAACCGAGTAGAGTTGGTGCTCTCCTGTCTACGCCAGGAAGAGGCTGCCCGCGAAGAATCGTGCAGTGACGAGTCTTTGGCGCTTTGACCCGCTGCGGAGAAATCAAGTATTCCGTGCATCGACTTCAATCCAGCTTGGCGGCTTAAAGATTACACTGGGATTTCTATCCACCGGGTCTTTTTGGAGAGCGCAATCACATGACGGTAGTCGAAATAATTCATACGCACCCATTCGCCGCCGGGGCAGCCCTAAGGGTGCTGCTCACGTTCTGCTCGCCAGTGCTGTGTGCGGTGTTTCTGTACTCCCTGGAGAAGACAAGAGCAATGGCTCGTGAGACAGAGGCCGCACCAGGGAATCAGATTGTTCCGGGGTCGTTCCTCAGTTCGACTGACTCCCGCAGTGCAGCAAGTAGTCCACGGTAGGTCTCCTCATAGTCCACAACGCGAAATGGCTCGGCCCGGTCATTCTAGTTGTCATGATGGGAGCATTCCTGGGCGTGCGCCAGCTTCGCTATGCGGAGTTTTCCCGGGTTCCGGCAGTTCGGCAAGGCTCGCAACAAAGGCATCGAAATTACAGACGATCAGGCCCCCACTCTCGTACATCAAAGACCCGATGGACGGTGCCAATCGGCGGCTGACACCCTGGTCTGCTAAACTATTGCGGTGCCCATCGATGGATGAGGGCTCTCCGAGTTCGTCGTGAGCGTTGGAACTAATTCGAGCCTAGCCTCAACGCGTTCTCGATGCTAGTTAGAAGCTTCCAAACCTCGGACTTTGGAACGACTGCGCAAATACCGGCTGCTCTGGCGGCATTTTCGATCCCTTCAGTGTCTTGGAGCGTGAATAGGATTAGAGGTACGGTAGGGTCAGATTCGGACATCCACTTCGCGGCTTCGATGCCGCTGATGTCTGGCATGGCCAAATCGAGTACCACGACATCCGGCTTGAGTTCCTGGAATTTCTTGACACCGGACCAACCATTCTCGGCTTCACCGCAGACGGTCCAATATTGGGAATGTATGATGGTACGAAGAATACGCCGAGTGGTTTCGGAATCATCGACGATCAACACTCGAAGAGCCATCGAGTCTTAACCCCACTGCCGTTCATACAGTGTGGATCGTATCGCGGCTATACAGTGCTTTACCTAGGCCATCAGTACTATCCCGGGAAAATTTAACAAAGAGATTTTTGCACCTCGGCATCGAGAGCGAATGCGCTCCGACTCTCTTGGAGGCGTTGCGAGACGGTTTGAGGTGAGAACTCGGACTGGAAAACAGCTAAGGTGGTCCGGGACTCGGGATCGGCAAACAGAACTAATGCTCCGCGAGGGCCGAGTTGCACTCCGCAAAACTCGGCTCCCTGAGCCCGGATCACGGCCGCATAGTCTCGCTTTTGATCAGTCACATGGGGAACGTAATAGGGAGAGTGCCTGACCGCAATCGGGGAAATGCTGTACGAAGGGCCTCAACCGAAGATGCTCATTCGAATGGCATGGTCATTCGGACGACGAAATCGTCCAACACGCCGTTGAACACATCACCTTGTGGCACAAACCCGAGAATGTCCAAGAAGTACTCCGGCGGGCTCGCAATACAATCTGCGAGGACGAAGGAAACTTTATTCAGGCTGCCAATACAGACTAGCCTCTTTAGGGCTGCACAACAGCTGCACAATCGGCGTGAGCAAAATGGTTTGCGATTGATGAAACCGAGGAACTGGGGAGGGGGCCTTTCCCGCAGGTGACCCAGTCCTCCCCGGTTCGAGCTGAGACTCTTCGCTGAATTATTGTCGAAGGCGGATAAGATTATTCACTCAAGGAGCGATCTTGGCGACTAAAGCATCCGCCCCAGCAGAGTTCACTGGTGACCGGCAGTGATCCCCTTAGGCATGCGCCGTGATGATAAGGGCTACGTTTCGACCGTCATCCGTAGGCCTATACTCAACCGTTACGAGCGTTCCGGTTTTTACGTTTCCTTTTACCTGTGTGTCCTTGGCCACAATAAATTCCATCACTTGTTTGTCGGTACCGTCCGTCTGTACTGCAAACGTGGTGCCCTGATTTGTGACAGACGTGACCTTACCGGAGACAGACTTCGTCGCCGGTTCGTCCTGTTTTCCGGCATCCGCTTGTATGTGTATAGGTTGCGCTCGCGCTGCCACGCCCATCAACAGAAGGGCCGCAAGAGAAATAGAAAAGAGAAATTTCCCGGTCATTTGGTACACCTCGTAGGTTGGTTTAGGCGGGTTCTGTCCTTCGAGCACGCCTCCTTCCAAGCGAGGGAATAAGATGTCAAATCTTCTAAATCTTCTCGTATGAATAGCTCGCGGTGTTGGGCAGCACCGGTTTTTACAAGGAAAGAACATGCCCGATAGGATTTTCTTCTCACGGGTGCCCCATTCTTCCTCGAAGCACGGCTCGTAGAGGAATCGCGGTGTGGGTGCTGTACGAAGAGCTTTTTCGCAAACCTGTCGTGGAGTACAGCCAACACTCTATTGCCCGATGAACTGATCTCAAGTAACTTCGGGCAATGATTACCGTGATCGCCAGCGCGATGTTGGTGTTTGCCCTCGTCGTTCTAGACGACTCCTCCCGGAACAATCGTCCGCCCTCCGGCGTGTGAGTCCGGGAATCGGACCGAGGATTCGCGTGAAGCAGAGTTCGAACGAGGTGGCGTCGCGATTAACGACCTTCCAGGGGACATACAGGATTCACTGGATTGCACTGTCTACTGGTGTAGCGACTAGCATCGACGTATCGCTGTTCCTGCGCGGCGAGAACCACTCTCGCTGTCACGGGCGGGTGCCCACAGAGATCACTGGTACAGTACCAAGGGCACCCGTCCCCTCCACAGGCTTACGCATGTTGGGATTTCTTTTTGTATTCCTTGGCGGCCAGTTCGGCGTCCATCGTACTTAGCAATTCTTTGCACGCCATTTTCCTTCGCGACCACCCGCCAAATCCCTGCGAGTTTGGCAATTATTTCCAGGTCGGCATTCCAATAGAATGCATACATCACGATAGGAGTGCTGGGCATTGTCCTGGAAATCTCGCCAGCCGCCTGGAGTCCGTTTGAGAGCGGCATCTTGAAATCCAAAACAATCATGTCGGGTTGCAACTGGGACGCCTTCGCTACCGCTTCGGAGCCATCTTCGGCTTCCCCACAAATCTCCCAATGCGGGCGCAACGCAAAGAGAGTCTTGAGAGCGACTCGCATTGATTCGTTGTCATCGACGATCAGAATCCTAGCCATCCCAAAAGCCAGGAGACTATATAGGGCACAGGACTGAAATACCCCAAACACCTTAGCCCTCACGTAGCGGAACCCAGTTATTCCGTACTTAACCCGGCAAATCTGATTTCCGACGCCTAAAGTATCGACTGTATTGCTCTGGTTACGCGCCGCTCTTATTTTGGAATGAAAGTGCCACCAGAGGGCATCTGATACGCTAAGTGAGGTCGATTAATTATGGGCCAAAGTTCAACGAATGGCGGAAAGAAAGAACGTTGGCGAGAGTTATGTGAGCAAGCCTTGACTGAGACGGACCCTAACAAGATGCTCGAACTGACCGAGGAAGTAATTCGTCTGTTGGCTGACGAAGAGGCTCATAAAACCGACCTCGGCGACAGGCTGATCGCTTAATTCAGCCTTGTCCTTCAGAAGGCGGCAAGGGGCTTGGGCGCTTTTTCGGATCAGTGAGCAAGTACACGAATCTGGGTATCGACTCAGAGCCAGAACCTGCCCGAACATAGGATCGATCATGGGCGCATTAATAATCATTCTGACGAGCTTGGCGTTTTTGTTCTTGGGCCTGCTGCTTTATTCAGTTTACCTAACCTATGACCCTCATGATTTCATTGCTAAACGAACTCTCGACCAGCATTCTGCCTCATTGTCCCCTAATGAACAGACGCGGACGAGCATTCATGGTACAAGTTAGGCTATCGATGAATCCGAGGTACGCATGTGCAGGGGCGATGAACGCTGGAAAGAATTGTGAGAGCAAGCCTCAAAAGCGAGACCCAGAGAAGTTGCACCAACTCATTAAGGAGACAAACGGCTTTTTGAGAGCCAAACAACAGTGCTTGAACCGCAACCCGCACCCGAAAATCCTTAGATTGGCGGCCTGCCGTCGGCCAAGGAACACGCTGCCAGTGCCGCCGTCATTGACCACACGCCGTAACTATTCTCTCCTTGTGATTTAAAACTGACTTGCGAACGGCAGGCCATCGGAAGAAACGGTGCCAACAGTCCAGACAACGAAATGGTTTTAGGAAGACCAGTGTCAATGGTCCCCGCTCAATAAATCCCTTGCGCTTGGACCGCCGAGTTAGTTCGCTATGGCATCTGGGACAACTATGCATCACCAATTCCTTCAGCCAAATTATCGGCGTAAATGCCGCAATCCGACGGACCGCAGTTATCTAGCGACTACTCGCTCATGATGGGAAGCCGGACTTTCGCCCGGCCCCCTTCGCAGACTAAGACACGCTACGATTTGCAGCGTTCTTCAACGCCCTGCTGTTGCTGCTCTCGCCAGACTCTGTCCCGAAGTTCCTATCGGAATATGCCGCCGCTTCCTCTCCGATTCGGGCACCGGAATGCTAATCTCCAGCACTCCATTACTGAAGGTAGCCTTCGCCTCATCGACCTTCGCGCCGTCAGGCAGAAGGATAAGCCGATGGAAGCGCCCATACATCCGCTCCGAGCGATGCCAGCCACCCTCCTCGCTCGTGTGTTCGCGCTTACGCTCCCCCTCAATGAGCAGGCCGTCATCGGTCGCCGCAAGCGTCACGTCGTTTTCCAACAGTCCCGGCAGGTCCGCGTTAATCACCAGATTATTCCCAGACCGGCGGACTTCCAACGCAGGTATCCAGTCCGCGTCATGCCCCGATTGGCCCTCTCGTCCCAGGTTACCCGCGAATGTCGAGAAAGCCCGGTCGATGTCCTCAGTGAATCGCCGCATGAGCGTAATCGGACTCATGGTAAAGAATTCACTTGGGCTCACGGAAAAGATGGACGGATAGTAGCCACCCGCCCGACTGCGCTCGATCCATTCCGATTGTCTCTTGGCGAGTCCCTCCGTCCGCTCTGACGGCGTCATACTCGGTGTTTGCTCCTCGGATCGTTGTCTCTTCGTTCCAACATCGGTCATTGTTTCCCTCCAGACACGCATTGCGTGCAAATTTTCCCTTACCGACAATTTCTCGGCGTGGAACTTCCACACAAACCCAGACTGCGACTTCGCGTCAATACAGCGAATCTAGCATGTGCGTATTCTGAATCGGGTCAGTACGAGGTAGAAATGCCGTGTCGCTGGAAGAAACTTCCCACGAAGGATGCATGTCTCTTCGCTGCGAAGTCAAACAGGTAGCTGTAGACGATTGATTGTGGGAGTGGTTAGTGGATTGGCGCAGATTATCGGCGCGGATGGGCAAGAGCGTGCTCGGAGTTACGAACCCGCCCACAACACCTACCTAGGAGGTTTCAAATTTGATGATCCGAAAACTTCTCACCGCAATTTCTCTTGCCGGGCTAATCCTAGTGGCCCCGGCACGAGCCCAACCCATTCACACACAAGACTCAGGAAAGCAGTCTGAGCGGGCAACAAAGTCAGTCTCCGGCAAAGTAACATCCATCGGAAATTCAGGTACGTCCTTCGCATTGGAGGTCGAAGGGAGCAGCAAAGAGACGATGGAGTTTGTTGTGGGCAAGGACACGGAAGTTCAAGGCCAGGTGAAGGTGGGCACGCTGGTGTCCGTAAACTATCAGCCCACCAAGAGCGGTGAAAATGTGGCTGTGAGCATCACAGTGCGAGGCTAAACCGCAACGCATCAGTCTGTGTTTTAGCTGCCCCCGTGGGGCGGGTCCGGCTCAAGAGTAACATTCCACGTCGGACTCGCCCTTGATTTGGAGGGAGAGCAAAGTTCTGAAGCGAAGCTGCCTGCCGCGAGTTTGTCGAAGCTTGAAAACAAAGAAGGCCGATCATGCGAACAATGGCTCTGATTTGCAATCAGTGCAACGATTCGGCTGATGTTGTAACTCCATTCAACGGTCGCACGCTGTCAGCAAGAACCGTGAGGGGAGAAACAATCGTTGCTCTCCACGAAAAGTGTGAGCAGGCGTGGGCGGATAAAAATAACTGTGACACCCTGGTACCCCTGAAAAGGGTGCGTCGGCCTGAGTCTAGCGCGATTACCGATTCGACTCTTGGGCAGCCTCAGTTTCGATAGTTTGGATGAAGGTTTCAAGCTTGGCACTTGGTCTCAAAATCCCGGCTATCGCTTTGGACCAGCAATCGAATGTTGGATTGATGGATGGTGGAAGGCATACCTCGCGAACGCAATCCCAGCCAAAACAACCATCAAAGTCATAACTAGCAGGAGCCATCTTCCTTTGTGCCGGTCTGCATCGTCTCGCAGCATCTTAGTACCCTCAGGCACTGGAATTTCTGGGCCTGTCGAGTGCTCACCGCTGCGGATTCGGGGACTCCACGTATTCAACGTAAGCAGAAACCAGCGTCAGCCCCGAAAACATCTTCTCGCAGGTTTGACAAATCGTCATGTACCCGACCCCCAGCTCATCCCACCGCGCCGTTTCACGCGGCTGCATCTCACCACAGAATGGGCATTCAATCTCCAGTTGTTGAAGGTCGTCCATGTGAGCCCTCCATAACTGGTAGATGATCGGTAGTGGCAAAAGGACTGCGAGTCAGCAGGGATGCAGCGAGAGAACATTTTTCCGCACGGCGAACTCCGCTAAGTGAATCCAATCTTTCACGTAATTCCATTCCTTGTCATCCCAAACAAGCAAGTATTTCTGCTCGCAGTGAGAGCACCCGATAACGTGCTCATGGTCACGATCTAGCTTGTGGTTTTCGGGAAGTTGGCGAAGGGAGGCGGGCATTACTCAAGACTTTCTTTGCGAACAGGCCGTAAAGCGGCTAACTCCACGGCGATGCGGGAGGAACCTGTGCCCGCAGCGTTGTCTTTCTTTCTACATATAGCTGCTTGCAGACCCGACAAACTCGCCCGTATCCTCCAGCATAGTTGTCTGGCGGAGGCAGATTGACTTCCTTACCACCACCTTGCCAGCACGTTGGACAATACGGCTTATCATCCCCAGCTTTGAAGCAGTAGCCAAACGGCCCATCAATCCGCATTACCTCGCGCTGCGCTAGCTGCATTTTTGCCGAGAGAAGTTCTTCCTGCAAACTGAACACTTTCGTTTTTAACTCGATGATCTCTTCCATGAGCGGAAGATCGTTGTACTTCTTGACGATGTCCGAAACTTTTCCGACTGACTCGGAGATGCCTTTGATGGCGCTGACAGGGTCTACCATTTTTCCCCACCTCGATGCTCGGATTCTACCAAACCGCGACGGCATTCGTCCCGCAGTTTATTCGCTTGATCTTCGCCTCCGCCTGCCTTATCTTTCTGAGGCGGCTTTTGTTTTTTGCGTTAACTTTCTGTTTCGGAGTAGACTGCGCTCATGGCGACCTCTCTAATCAAGAAGGCGTTTCTACTAATTGAGACCGCGATTCCCATGCCCGTGCTATCGGACACTCTCCTAAACCATGAGGAGTTGAAGTGTCCGAAATGCCCGCAGGTTTACATGCTCGGATTCTCTGATGGCGAGCAGTTTCGGCTGGAACGCTGGCGCGTCAGAGCGACCGATGCTATAGGCCGGAGCCACGGGGATGGTCACGGGCTAATGGCGTTGGCGCTTCCCGGAGTCCCGTGAACACCACAGTGACATACCGGTCAGGGACGCACGCAACCCAAGGTTGGGATGTAATGCAGGTCGTCTACCAGCAGGAAGAAAACGGCGTAAACCGCATCGTCAACTCTTTTGTGATTGCCCGTGACGCGGTTGGCACCATCGTCCGTAAGACCGACATTGTTCTTGAGCGATGGGAAATAGTCAGCGACGAGGATATGCTGCGCGGTTTCCAGAAATGTTTTGACGATAGAGATAAGCTAGCCATCGAGCAAGCCGCGAACGCCGCCGCTGTAACTGCTTGACTCTAGCGGAGCACTTTGTCTCCTCATTTGCCCGTCAAATTTGAAGGTAAATTCTGCAATACTGAGCCATGTGCTCAATCCTATCGACGGTTTTCAATTGGCTGCGAACAAACGAACAATCCCTTGCCATCTGGCTAGAAGGACTGGCTCTTGTCGCAATTTTCTGGTTGGAGTTGGAGGAATACAGGAGACAGGGAGCGGATAGGATAGAGCAACAGAAAGAGACCGCCGCTCAGATGGCGATTATGCAGAGCCAAGCTGACGCCGCCAAAACCAATGCCGAGGCTGCCAGACTTACTGCTCAAGCTGTCCTGAATAGTGAGCGAGCTTGGGTTGAAATCAAACTTGGACCACCACTCCCACCAGACTATAGGGACGAAGACCAAAACAGTACCGGCCTCTTCGAATGTTCGATTCAAATTGAGAACCACGGAAGGACGATTGCACACATTGAATGTGTCCAAGTCGGTGCGGATTGCGTAAGCGAATCACTTCCAGAGGAGCCTTGGAACTGCACAACGACCTACCTCCGTTCCATGCTCGGAAGCGGTCAGAAAGAGACAGTGCGCGGATTCAGTGCCGATTCTGCATTTTCGGATGCACAGAGCATTTTGGATAGAACGAAAGAGAGGGATTCTACGCATAAAAGTGAAGTACCGCGACGTACTTGAGACTCCCCATGAAACGTCCGCAGTTTGGCTTTTCCAAGGCAGTTTAGAAGACGAACCCGAGAAGGTGTCGAGCCTCAGCGTTTACACCTGATTTTTTGCGTGCGATTTGCGTTGACTGCCATCTTATAAATTAACTGTCATTAGGGAGGCCAGAATGGACATACTAAAAGCGTTGAGAGCTGAGGAAGAGAAGTTCAGGCAGCAGTTGGAGACCGTTCGGGCCGCAATCAAACTGCTAGAAGGCAAGTCTACGTCCAAGGGAAAACGGGGTATGTCCGCGACCGCCAGAAATCGAATGTCCTGAGCGGCCAAAAACGTTGAGCAAAGATTGAAGCTAGGATGAAAGGCGAAGGCGCAAAGTGAGAATCAATAAAGGCGCAGTTCTGGCAGGGAGATCACCGTGACCTTGCCCAGTAAAGTTTTTATTGAATCTACGGCACTATTCACACTTGGCCCGCGCGTCGAGAACGTGGACTTGGCTCGACTTAACGAGATGCGCGATTGGTTGGGCTTCGAAATCATAATCACCGAGGTAAATTGGCAAGAATTTCTCAGATGGCGGAAAAAAGAAGCACGAGATTGTCGCGCCCGCTTGGACCAAATACAAAAGAACCTGGAAAAGTTCGACCTGGAAGTTAACGAATTCGATTCGATCTTAGGGAAATTTCAAGCCTTCTCAGACAAGATTCAGGACTACTTTAGAGCTAAGATCACCGCTCTGGGTATTCAAATCCTGCCCCTAACGGAAATACCATTGCCTCGACTGTTAGAAATGGCGATTGCTGGAACTCCGCCTTTTGACCCGCCGAAGGAGCGCCCTAACGACAGGTCTTCCGAAAAAGGGTTCCGCGACTCTCTTGTAATGTTCACAATCCTTGAAAACTTGAGAAACCGTCCGAACGACCATGCCCTAGTCATCACTGCAGACGACCTACTGAGACGAGGTTTTCAGGAACACTTGAGCGAGTTCGAGACAACGGTGCATTTTGCCGCCGACTTTCCAGATGCTCTGAAGTTCATGGAGGCCCGATTAGTTAGCAGCTATAGGATGAGGCTTCAGTCCGAGAGTGGGGAAGCTAAGGCCATTCTTCTGAAGCACCGTGATGCCCTGGAGCAGAAGATCAAGGAGGTTCGCGAGGTTAAGCCGTTTGGCTTTGGACTGTTTGGGACGATAAAAGAAGGTGACCAGAATCTGTTCGTAGACTCAGTGCTGTCTCTGGAATTTCAAGACATCGAATCTGCCATTTGGAAAGAACGTGAATCCGAGACCTCACGAATTCTTTTTCGAATCAAATGCGAGGCAACGGTTCTCGTAACCCAACCGAATTATGCACTTTTTGGATTTCCCAAATATCTAGTCGGTGGTGATACCGTTTATTCTGGTATTGCTTCCCCAGAGCGCCGAGAGAAGAAAACTCCCTTTTGGCTCTTCGGAGAGGCAACTTTGGCCAAGAAGGCCGAAGAGCTTGCATTACTCGACCTCAAAATTGACCAGACGACACCAGAAAAGGAAGACATGATGGAGTTGCTACGACTGGAAATGCCGCTGGAACCGCCCAGGACGCCCTGAACTAACGCTCCCGGCATGAAATTAGGAAAACGGTACCTAAAATTAGGGCAAGTTTTGCCCTAACTTGCCTAAATTTGCCGCTACGTACCGATACGTCCCGCATTCTAAGTCATTGTAAACACTGCAAATTAGATATGGGGTAGGGTGCTGACGGTCGGTTGCCCTGTGGTGGTTAGCCCCCTACCCCGCGAGTGGTCTTGCCTGTATAGACGAGGTCACCCTTCAATAAGTTTCCTGGTTCTCAAAAGATTTTCTTCGTCGCGGCAGGAAGGTCAACCTGCGTCCCAAGCTCCTAGTTGCCAGCGAGATCCGCAGTATCCAGATAGCGGGCGACCGACACCTTCCATTTAAACTTTTCTTGGATAGCCGCCTGCAGCGATTGCGCTGCCGCCGGTTCGCCATGTGTCAGGAAAGTCTGGCGAGGCGCTGCCGGCAGAGCCGCCAGCCAGCGCAGCAGTTCGCTCTTTCCAGCGTGCGCGGAAAACTGCCCCATTTCCACGATTTCCGCGTTGACCGCCACTTCTTGCCCGAACATATGCAGCTTCTTCGCGCCATCCTGCAACGCGCGGCCGTTGGTGCCTTGCGCCTGGAATCCTCCGAGGATCACCGCATTGCGGGCATCCGGCAGCCGCTGCAATAAGTGATGCAGCACGCGCCCGCCCGCCGCCATTCCGCTCGCGGACACGATGATGCACGGCGTCTTCACATTGTTGATCTGCTTGGACTCTTCCGCGGTCCGCGTCAGATGAAACTCGTGCACGTCCAGCGGGTCACCCTTGCCGCCGCCTTCTTCGCGGGTGAAGTCCAGATCGTGATCCTCATGGTGCTTCAAGTACAAATCGGTGGCGCTCAGCGCCATGGGGCTGTCGACGTACACCGGCAACTTGGGAATTCTCTGCTGGTTCTCCAGTTGCCTCAGGTAGTACATAAACGTTTGCGTGCGCCCGATGGCAAACGCCGGTATCACGATGGACCCGCCGCGTTTGGCCACGCGATTCACCACCGCGGCTAACAACTCCGCCGGATCGCCCGCAGCATGCTCCCGGTCGCCATACGTCGATTCGCACAGCAACACGTCCGCGCGTGACGGCGGCGTCACCGGATCGTTCAGGATCGGCTGGTCGTAGCGCCCGATGTCTCCTGAAAAGACGACCACCGTCTTCTTGCCGCCCTCGGTGATGGTCAATTCCAGGCTCGACGACCCCAAAATGTGCCCGGCATCGTAGGAGACCACGCGGAATTCCGGACTGATCTCGAACGCGCCTGAGCGCGGCATGGGCCGCAGCGAATTCAGGACCGGATCGATCTCATCGGCGGTGTATAGCGGTTCCCGCACTACGTGGTGGGATTTTGCATTCGGATGAGCCTGCTCGTGGCGCGCATCTTCTTCCTGCAGATGTGCCGAATCTTTCAGCAGAATCGTGGTCAGCTCAATGCTGGCCTGGTTTGCGTAGATCGGTCCACGGTATCCCGCGCTCACCAGCACTGGCAGCCATCCGGTGTGGTCCAGGTGCGCGTGGGTCAGTAGTGCATAGTCGATGGTCTTGGGATCGACCGGCAGCGGCTTGTAGTTCCGCTCGATCAGCTCCGGCAATCCTTGAAAAATTCCGCAATCGACGAGCAGCCGCTTGCCCGCCGCCTCGACCAAGTACTTCGATCCCGTAACGGTTCCCGCCGCGCCCAGAAAAGTGAGTTTCGCCATAGGCTCAGTATCTTATGCGAGCAACGCACAATCCGCGAGTGCGGGTTTCAGGACTATTGCCAGTTGGAGGGCTGGAAATATCTTCCGGCAGGGAGCCTAGTTGACTGTGCTGGAAAGACCGCTTGGTGGGGCCGGCGAATCTTCGAGGGTCAGGCCCATCTCGGCGAGCATCTTCCGTACTTCCACCTCGATCTGCTGCTCTTTGAGGGGCCACTTCTGTTTGATGATTTCCAGGAGTTGTTTCACTTTGGCGGGGTTGGGATTCGGCTTCTTTAGCTCGGCCTCGAGCGCGTCAATTTCGGTGTCCAGCCGGGACCCGATCGATTCCAGTGAGCTTCTCAGGTCGTTTCGAGACGCCACCAGCGCCTTAGCGTTGGTCACCACGTCGCCTTCCTCGGCCTTGATGATCAGGCTTCCAAGTCCGCGCGTATACTGCACCGCCGCATTTTGAAAAGTCTGCCGGTAGTGCTCCACTTGCCGCTGCGCTCGTTGCTTTTCGGCTTCGGCTTGCCTGGCCTGTTCTTCCGCGAGCCGGTATTGCTCGTAGGCCGGGTACGCGCTCACGCCTGCGGCGAGAAGTGCCGCCACTGCACCGATGATTGCGCCTTTTAGCGTGGAATTCATCCAAGCTCCCGTTGGGGGATTCAATCCGCCCGCTCGAATCGTAGCCATGACACGTTTCTCTTATCAGATATATAAAGAAACGGCAAATGCTTTCAGCAGGTCTTACGATGGCGGGCAACGAAGGCAATTTACGCAAAAACGGATACGGGGCGGGCTGAAAGGCCCACCCCGTATCCGTTGCTTCCAGTTTATTACCGACCGCTGAAGATGTTTCAGTCGGCGGCGCTGGCCTGCTTGGCCGCTACGATCGTGTCGATGTTCAGTCCCAGACCCTTGGCCACGCCAGTTCCGTACGCTGGATCGGCCTTGTAGAAGTGCTGGACCTGCAGCTCCTGGATGCGTTTCGGGGCATTGCCGAGGCTGCCCACGATATTGCTGATCAGCCGCTGCCTGGCGTCCGCGGGCATCAGGCGGAACAGATTGCCGGGTTGCGAGTAGTAGTCGGAGTCGCTGCGGTGGTCGTGGCGCGCCACCGTGCCGCTCACCATCTTCGGGCGCTCGACGAACTTCGGATCTTGGGTCGGCCCGCCGAAGCTGTTGGGTTCGTAGTTCACCGATTTCCCGCCGTTTCCGTCGAAACGCATCGCTCCGTCTTTGTTGTAGGTATGGAAAGGGCACTGGGGCTTGTTGACCGGCAGCGAGTCGTAGTTCACACCCAGGCGGTAGCGATGCGCGTCGGGGTAGGAAATCAGCCGTGCTTGCAGCATCTTGTCGGGCGAAAAACCCATGCCCGGCACGACGTTTCTCGGCTCAAACGCGGCTTGCTCGACTTCCGCGAAGTAATTCTCGGGGTTGCGGTTCAGCTCTAGCTCACCCACCTCAACGAGTGGGTAATCTTTGTGCGGCCACACTTTGGTCAAGTCAAATGGGTTGATGTGATACGTCTCCGCTTCTTTTTCCGGCATGATCTGCACGCTCACGCGCCACTTGGGGAAATTACCCTCCTTGATGGCGTTGAACAGATCGCGCTGCGCGTAGTCCGGGTCTTTGCCGCGCATTTCGTCGGCGGACTGCGCGTTGAAGTTTTTGGTCCCCTGCTTGTTCTTGAAGTGCCACTTCACGTAGAACAGCTCGTTCTTGTCGTTGATCAGGCTGAAGGTGTGGCTGCTGAATCCGTCCATGTGCCGATAGCCGTCGGGAGTGCCGCGGTCGGAGAAAAGAATGGTCACCTGATGCAGCGATTCCGGCGATAGCGACCAGAAATCCCACATCATGGTCGGCGACTTCAGGTTGGTCTCCGGATCGCGTTTTTGCGTGTGGATGAAATCTCCGAATTTCAGCGGATCGCGGATAAAGAACACCGGTGTGTTGTTCCCGGTCATGTCCCAATTGCCTTCTTCGGTGTAGAACTTCAGCGCAAAGCCGCGCGGATCGCGCTCGGTGTCCGCCGAGCCTTTCTCGCCGCCTACTGTCGAGAAGCGGATGAACGTCGGGGTCTTCTTGCCCACCGCGTTGAACAGCTTCGCCGAAGTCCACTTGGACATATCTTTGTTGGTGCAGACGAAATGTCCGTGCGCGCCTGAACCCTTGGCGTGCACCACGCGTTCCGGGATGCGCTCCCGGTTGAAGTGCGCCATTTTTTCAAATAACAGGAAATCTTCAAAGACCACCGGTCCGCGCGGCCCCACCGTCAGCGAGTTCTGATTGTCGCCCACCGGCCGGCCAGCGTCGGTCGTCATTACTTGTTTTTTCTCTTCCGCCATGAAATCCCTCCTCAGTACGTCCGCGGCGCCGGCTCCCGCGAATCCCAGTCAAACCGCGAGAGCGGCGCCGTACGGAACACCATCGAGACTACAGGCCCGTCCAGCTATACATCCAATATATAGTTCGGATACGATGGATAGGTATAGCCTATGGAACTTCATCAACTCCGATACTTCTGCGCCGTTGCGGAGACCGGCTCTTTCAGCCGCGCCGCCGAGCAATCGCACGTCGCCCAGCCCTCGCTGTCCCAGCAAATCATGAAGCTGGAAGACGAACTGGGCGCGCGCCTCTTTGACCGCCTGGGGCGTTCCGTGCGGCTCACCGACGTCGGCAAGACTTTTCTTCCGCGCGCTCGCGCGGTCCTCCGCGAACTGGAAGCCGCCAAAGGCGACGTCGTCGAGAGCAAAGATTCCATCGGCGGCGCGCTGTGCGTGGGAGTCATTCCTACCGTGGCTCCCTATTTCCTGCCGCCCCATCTCACTTTCTTTACGCGGGAATTTCCGCAGGCGCGGCTCACGGTCGTTGAAGAAATCACGCCGGTGTTGCTGGAGCGCCTGCGTGCCGGCACAGTGGATGTGGCCATCCTGGCTCTGCCTATCCGCGGCCACGAATTTGAAACCTTCCCGTTGCTCACCGAGCGTCTGTACGCCGCGCTGCCCAAAAAACACGCGCTGGCCCATCGGCGTTCTCTCTCGCTCAAGGATCTTCGCAAAGAGCCATTCCTCCTGCTACGCGATGGCCACTGCTTCCGGGACACGGCCGTGGCCGCCTGCGACCGCGCCCGCCTCAACCCGCAAATCATTTTCGAGAGCGGACAGTTCAGCAGCATCCTGGGCATGGTTGGCACGGGCATGGGCGTGTCGATCGTTCCAGAAATGGCCATCGAAAAACACGCGCAGTGCCGCTACGTGCGCATCGCCGATAACGAGGCCGCGCGCACCATCGGCGCCATCGTGCTCCGCGGGCGCTCGCTAACGCGCCTGCACCACGCCTTCCTGGCGCACCTCCGCGCGGCGAGTTCCGCTTCGCGCTCGTAAGACGCCGAGCATCACGCGTCCCGGCCGGTCGCTACTGGCCGAAGTTGAGGCCGCGGCGCGGTCCCAACACTCGGCCTACTCAGAATTAGAACTTCACCATGATGGCGAGCCGGACGCTGGGCTCGTCTTTCCGCAGATCCGGCTGCCAGACGTTCATGCCTATGGCCGCGCAGCTTGCTTGAACAGCGCCGTTCGCGTTGTCCACGGCGAAACCGTTGCCTGAGGGTGCAAAGCTGGAAGCGACGGACGCGTTGACACCATTCGTGCAAACGTAGCTTCCCGGAGATCCGGTGTTGCCGCCAGGAGGTGTAATTCCACCGCGACCAGTGAAATACGGCTGATCCGCGTGGCGATAGCCAAACTCCGAGCGGAAAGTAATGTACTGTCTGGGCATCCAATCGAAAGTTACCGAAGTGTCCCAAGCTTTGTAGGGGTTTCCTGGATTGGTCGTAAAGTACGGTGATCCGGAGACAGCATCGGCTCCGTTGATCGGTTGGAGCAGCGTGAGATAACGCCCGGGGTTGTCCAGCACGCCGCCACCAATCGTCAGTCCGAACAGGTCCCTTTTGAACCAGAACCGGTTGTAGAACATCCAACCAGCGAAAGCCTGCTTGGTGGTGGCCGCGGCGGTGCCCGCCTTGGTGTTATGCCAGCAAGTCACTCCTCCGCCGTATTCGCATCCCAGATCGCCGGTGAGAGAGAACGCCATTTTGTCGAGGGTCCTCTCGGGGTGGTCGTAGTATTTAACCTCGACGCTGTCGTCGGTATGGATGCGCGAGCGGCCGAGACCAGGATTGGTAAAAGTGAGTGTGTCTTCGCCAAAGCCGTAGTTATTGAACACGAAGGAAAGCCAGGGCTTTGGACGATACAGAATCTGCCCTCCCAAGCCCGGATGGTTGCCAAACCTGCCGTAAGACTGCCATCCGTTGATGATCCACGGCTCAATCTTCAACTTGGCCGTGGGAAACCACTGGATCCGGACACCATTGAAGAACCAGGGGGTATTCGACGACACGTACGACGGCTGGTAGGTCCAGTTGTCGAAGTTGTAGTAGCTGAATAAGCCGATGTACGAGACAAAGATTCCCGCGTCGATGTTAAGTCCATGGTTGACGTTGAAGTGGTAGCCGCCGTAGGCCTCGCCAAAATACTTGTAGGCCCCGCGGAGGTCCCATTGGCCGCGTCCCACGCTGGCGTCATTCCTTGGGGTTGTGACTCCAAACATTCCGCCCAGGGTCAAGATCCGGGCGCGAACGTTTTGCCAGTGGAAGTCGCCACCGAAGCTGATTTGCTCGACCTGGATTTCATTCGAACGGAAGATCTCCGTCGATCCGCCCAGCGAGTCATCCTTCGGATGGTTGAAACTGCTTACGAAGTTCGTGTCAAGTCTGATTTCCGGGGTGAAGAATTTCGAATTCCACACCGCGTCTTTGTTGCGGGGAGTGCCGTTCATCCAGGTCCAGTCGGCATACGCGAAAGGCTCGCTCGGGGGAGCCTTGGCCGCCGAGTTGCCCTTCTCGGTGGCTTGCGGCCCCACAGGCGCTACAACGCTACTACTGGAACTCGGTTCAGAATTCGCCGAGGCTATTCCGGGGGCGGTGCCTGGAGTGGCGGCGACAGCGGAAACCACTCCCTTTGCCGCAGCGGGCTGCGGTGCCGCTGCTTCAGGCGTGGGTGCTGCCGACGGATTGACCTTGGACTCCAGGTCTGCGACGCGCTTTTTGAGTTCCTCGACCTCGTCGAGCAGCCATCGCTCGCGTTCAGTCAAGGGCGCGGGCGCATCGACCTTTACCGGAGCGGGTTTGGCGGGTGGATTCTTGTCTGTGGTCTTGTCATCCGCGAAGGAACGCTGAGTGACGGCGACCGTACAGAGCAAGACAGCCAAGAACAGTTGACAGAGTCTATTTGCATGATTGAACGCGCGCATCTCACTCTCCTGTTGCCGGCCACCAAGCACACTCTGCCTGGCAACCTAAAATCGTCCCTGCATCTCGCGCCTCAGCCTTCGACTGCTAAGGGGGGCGTCGGCGCCCCTTATTATGGTCACTAGGGTGCGATCGTCGTTAAATAATCACCTGTGCGCGCCGCAGGCGAAGCGACACGTCATGTTGTTTGTGAACGTATGACAACAGGTATGAGAAAACCGTGAAACTTTCGTTAGGAAACTATCTGGCCGGCAGGAATTGTTTGGTCGGCTTGCATGAACGTTTGGATTCAGGAACAGGACCGCTCCCTACCTACCGCGCTCATGGAACCCATGCAGAGCGCCGTCCGGGCAACAAATCCATGGATTTCAACAGGACCGTGAAGAGAACTCACCCGTTCGCGATACTACAGATCATCAACGCCGGAACGATCCGCGCGAAAGCTGCGTCCTGTCTCGCTTCTTCCTTAGGAAACGTTCTGTCGAAAACAGGGAAAGCGCCAGTGCTCTTGGTCCAGAAACGTTAGAGACCTTAGACTCGCGTACTTAGATGCCATCTCCGGTCTTTTCCTTGCGCTGCAACGCCCCTGGAGACTCCCTGTGTTCCCGCAAAGGCGGCCCGTCACTCTCCATCGAGCTAGGCCATGAAACCCCATATGCATGTCGCTTAGAGTGCGGGTTCCCCACGCTCTCCGTTCCGAATACGGATGGAGTCGTCAATCTTCGAGACGAAGATCTTGCCATCGCCAATCTTGCCGGTCTTGGCCGCCTTCAATATGGCCGCCACGACATTTTCCGTCAGCGCATCTGGCAAAATAATCTCCAGTTTGACCTTTGGAAGCAGGTCCACCACGTATTCGCGGCCCCGATACACTTCCGTGTGGCCCTTCTGGCGGCCATGGCCGCGGACCTCCGTCACGGTCATGCCCTCCACGCCAATTTCAAGCAATGCCTCTTTCACCGAGTCAAACCGCGACGGCTGGATGATCGCCTCGACTTTTTTCATGCATTCCGCCTTCCAAGGAGGAGCCGAAAGTGTTCGGACTGGCATTCGTACGCCACAAGGCGCAAGAAGTGACGTAGTTGGTGCGAGGATTAATATATGAGGTCAGGAGTTAGCCGAACGAAAAAAATTGCATTGGTCGAATAGAAAGTTTTTGTTGGCCTTTCCAAAACTAGGCCCGTACAGTCCGGCCCAAGCCGTACTCGGTTTCTTCTAGGCAGCGACCCGGATCTGAAGGAGTTCACACGCTTTATACAAAAGCTGGGACGCACGGACGTTGGCCCAAGTGAGCTCGACGTGCGGCGAACGCGTGACTGGTCGACACTCTCAGAACTGGAGGTGGGAGGACTGCAATGGGAGCTAATTCCACGCAGGCGGTAGGCGTCACGGTATTTTTACTGAGCTTTACGCTGTTGTCCGTGGGAATTGCCAGGGGAGGAGTCATGTACTACCTCTTCGCTCTGGTGCTACTGGGCGTTTCCCTGGCTATTTTAATGAAATGTAAACCGCTGGAAAACGCGGAGACTTGAGGAAATCGGAGCATGATTCTCGTCGGAATACTTGTGACGTTCCTGGGATTCGTAATCAGTGTACTGAGTCTTGCCGCCACTTCCTCTGTGGGAGGGAGGCTGGTCATGGTGCTCGCCGGACTGGCGGTGAGCCTGTTCGGCATCCTTGGCGTGCTCAACAAGGCTTATCTCAAAAACGCAATTTGGAAGAAGGGGTGAGAGCGAGCATGAAGAACTCGACGAAGAGGGTGCTCGTGGTGTCGCTCGCGGTGCTGTGTATCACTCCGCTCGCTCTTGCACAGGCGCCCGCTCCCGCTCCGGCGAATGCTCCCGCTGCAACCGCTCCCGTAACAGCCCCGCCTGTACCGAAGCCGATTATGGATAGCGACCTAGCCGGTGCGCCTGTGCCGTCGGCCGATGCGCGCGCCAAAGGCGATCCGGACGGCTCGCTCACGGGTACGGCCAGCGACATCACCGTGAGTGACCCCAAGAAGGGCTTAACCATAGGCGATCTGGCAAACCAAGTGGGGCAAAACAAAATCGCCATCAATTTTGTGTGGACGCTGATCACCGGCTACCTCGTCATGTTTATGCAGCTGGGCTTCGCGCTCTTGGAGACCGGTCTGGCCCGCGCCAAAAATGCCAACCACACCATGATGATGAACATGGCCGTCTACGGCATCGGAATGTTCGCTTATTGGCTCATTGGCTTTGCCATTCAGATGGGTGGCGTGGGCGCCGTCGCGAACTTGGGTGGCACACCTCCCCTCAGCGCCGAATTCACCGCTACGATTTTCGGCAAGCCCTTCGGGCTGTTCGGGCAGCACGGGCTATTCCTGATGCACAAGGGAACCTACGACGTCGGCGTGATGGTGCTGTTCCTGTTCCAGATGGTGTTCATGGACACCGGAGCGACCATTCCCACGGGCGCGGCGGTCGAGCGATGGAAGTTTTCCGCCTTCATCGTCACCTCGTTCTTCTTCGCAGCTTTTACATATCCTCTTTTTGCCAACTGGGCTTGGGGCGGCGGATGGCTCTCCAATCTCGGCGCCAACTTCGGTCTCGGCAAGGGATATTGCGATTTTGCCGGATCGGGCGTGGTGCACGCCGTAGGCGGCCTTAGCGCTTTAGCCATAGCCATGATCCTCGGCCCGCGCATCGGGAAGTTTTCTCGCGACGGCAGACCGCAAGTCATTCTGGCCCACGACATCGTGCTTGTGATTACAGGCTGCCTCATCCTGGCGTTTGGCTGGTTCGGCTTCAATCCCGGTTCCACTTTGGGCGCCTCGGGCAATGGCGGCCTGCGCATCAGCTCCATCGCCGTGAACACCATGCTGGCCAGCGCCACCGGACTGATCGGCGCCATGTTATACATGTGGTTGATGTATGGGAAGCCCGACGCTTCGATGACGGGTAACGGATTCTTGGCAGGCTTGGTGGCTATTACCGCCCCTTCCGGGTTCGTGAATCCGGTAGGCTCCGTGATCATCGGGCTCCTCGCCGGTGTTCTGGTCTGCCTCTCCGTGGCCTTCGTCGAACGCGTCATGCAAATTGACGACCCCGTAGGCGCAGTTTCCGTACACGGAACCTGCGGCATCTGGGGTGTTATTTCGCTCGGCTTGTTTGCCGACGGCAAAAGCAACTACGGCGGCGCCTGGAACGGCGTGAACGGCTCCGTGACCGGCCTTTTCTACGGTGACGCGAGTCAACTTGTGGCGCAATTGGTGGGGGTAGCCACGCTGGTCGGTTTCGTGTTCACGCTCAGCTTTATTTTTGCATTCGTGGTTGACCTGCTGGTCGGGCAACGTACCTCCGCCAAATCGGAGCTGGAGGGACTCGACCTCCCCGAGATGGGCGCACTAGCCTATCCGGAATTCGAATTGAAGTCCCCGTCCTGAGGAGCAAGCGCGAATGGCCAGCACGACAACGGTAGTGCCCATCAGACCGGAAGCGCTCACTCCCGGCTTTCGCCCGAGCCGCCTACCGGCGGTTCCCTGGCGCGATCCCCATTCCGTGCCACCGGAAAAGCTCGCGGAGTTCATCGGGTCGCTCACGGAAGCCTGCAAGCAGAATCCGGACAACGCCGACATGCGCACCTGCCTGGGCATGGCCCACGCGATGAACTACGACGTGTATCGCTCGATGGACGCGCTCGAGGAAGCGCGCCGCATCGAGCCGGACAATTTCTTCGCCCAGCTCAAATATTCCGAGCTGTTGTACCGCCTTCGTATCGTGGATCGCGCCGAGGAGGAGACCCTCCGCGCTCTGGACCTGGCCGGCAGCGGCTGGGAGCTATCGCTCGCTCGCCGGCAGCTGTCCGAAATCCGCCAGCTCCGACGCAAGGGTCTGACCAGGCCGCGCTGGACGAAATCGCTGAAGGCGCCTGCCATCGCGTTTCTATTGTTGCTATTGGGAGTCTCTTGGATGTATATCGTCTGGAAATGAAATACAAATGGCACTACTTTCTGGCGGCCTGCTTTTTCGCCTCCTACCTTTTGCTTTCAAAGGGCGTGCCCCTGTTTCCGGTGTTGGCGGGCTGTGGTTTCGCTGCTTTGCTGACTTGGCGGCAGTTCTCGCGCCAGCCCTCACCGCACCGTTAACCCTATATCCCGAGCGGTTTCCTTTGCGGCTCGCAATGCTCATTTCCGCGGGTTTGCCCGTTCTGGAACCTCCGAAAGAGACGCTTTGAGTCCGCTTACGATTTTCGGATTCTTCGCGGTATGCACCATGCTCATGTTCTATGCGCTCGAGAATCGAAGTTCGTGGTTCATTCTGGCGTTCGCGGTGTCATGCGTGCTCGGATCGGTGTACGGATTTCTGCAAGGAGCTTGGCCGTTCGGAGTCGTAGAAGGTGTCTGGGCGATGGTTGCACTGCGGCGCTGGTGGCTGGCAGCGCGTTCAAACTTCCTGCCAGGAAAACCGAGCACGTGAGTGTGGGCACGAGGAAGTTGCTGGCACGATGGTCTTGCGGAAAGATAAAGTTGAAATCGAAAGCTGGCGACAGCTAGCGGTTTTTCAAGGTAAGCTCTTTGGTTTCTTCAATGGTGGAGCCGATGGGATTCGAACCCACGACCTCCTCGATGCCATCGAGGCGCGCTCCCAACTGCGCCACGGCCCCACCGGAGTGTTACTGCAACAATGCTAGCATCGCGCGCGGGCGTTCGTCCACAATGCGGCTCGAAATCTTAGCGTACCTAATATCTACAGAGATCTACTGAGGCGTTCCAGAAATCCTGTAAAAAATACCGACTGACAACGCTTCACGCCACGGTCCTGTACTGGTGGATTTGACGTAGGCGCCGACTCAATTTTCCCCGCAATCTCAACATTCTAAAGACCAGGCCTTAGAGGCCAGCGGAATGCTCCTTGGTTCTCGTCAATCGCCATGAATGCAATGGAGCGATTCCGATTCGGGACGCTACACCTTTTGCTTGGGAAAGGGAACATGCCCTCAGCTCAGTTCGATATCTTGAGGAGACACGAAGATGGAAGTTTCATTTGGCTGGAGACGGCGCAGGAGATCGAAGTCGCCAAAGCCCGCTTGGAAGAGTTGTGCGCCCAAACTCCCGGCAATTACTTTGTGTTCGATCAGAAAAGCCAACAAATCGTGGCCAAGCTTTCCAAGGGGCGAGGCGACTGATGCCCGCGCCACGACTCCACGGTTGCGAAAACGGATCGGCCCTCGGTACACGAACGCGGACAGCCGTGTACCGCCTTTACCCGATGGGCAGACTGGCGGGGCGCGAGTATCGTTCCGCAATCACGAGCAAGAATTGTGGCCCCGCGTAGAGTTTGGCGAGTACACAAAAAGCAGTGAAGTGCCGTTAAGGATCCGGAGAAGTGCGAATACGAAAGACCAAGTACAACCACGAGAGGCGAGGAGAGCACCATGAGGCGAAACAACAGCTGGCCACAAGTGATTTCAGCATTCGCAGTTGGTTTGGGTGCGGGCGCCGCGCTCGGCGTGCTCTTTGCTCCGCAGTCGGGAGAAGACACGCGAGAGTACATTGGCAATACCGCTCAAGAAGGCGTTGATGACGTCATCGCCAGCGGCAGGAAGGTAGCGCGCCGCGTTCGCAAGCATGTTGCGGACGCAACGGACTTCGCGAATGACGTGGCGGAAACGGCTGAGGGTGCCTTCCGTGAAGCGCGAAACGCATCGTAAGCGGCCCCGGGAAAGAAGCACCGAACGACTGACACTCAGACTGAAAAGGAGAGAACTGTGGACCTGCTTTGGACTATTGCCGTCATCCTGGTGATTTTGTGGCTGCTTGGCTTGGTCACTTCTTATACGCTGGGCGGGTTCGTTCACATTCTGCTGGTCCTGGCGATCATCGTCATCTTGATTCGGGTCATTCAAGGCCGCAGACCGGTTTAGGCGGACGGCATGGGGCTTGTTGCTCGACCGCGTCGCCGGTGACTTTTAGCTAACCTGCTGTCAAGGAAACGCCCGGAAGGGAATCGGGCCAGGCAGCATCCGTTTTACCTTTTGAAGCCAAAGGAGCAACGTTGAAAACCACGCGTACACACAAAGCCTCAAGAAATCAAACGCCGCTGCTCGTCTCCGTAGCGGAATCCATCGGGTCAACGCTGGGGAGCATCGCGGCGAAGGCCGACGCGGCTCAGAAGGCGATGAGCAGAAGCCATGTCCTCGGCAAGTTCGAACGCGAGGGCAAGAAGCTGGTGCGCACGGGCAAAAGCGCAGGCCGGAAGGCCGCAAGGAATCTCGCGAAGAATAAAACCGTTCGAAAAGCGCGCCGCACCCTGCGCCGGGCTACGACTGCAGCCAAGCGTGCCGGCAGCCGGCGCGGCAAAGCTCGAAAGTAATACCCCATACGACAGATAAGGCGCCACACCGGTGTGGCGAAACATAATCGCGGAGAACATACTTCCATGCGTTCAGAAGCCCCTTTGTCCCAGAACTTTGCGGGCCCGATCCGGATTCTTGGAATCTTTTGGATTCTTTACGGCATCGCGCGGTTAGTCATGGCCCTGTGGCTAGCGGTTTTTACTCCGACAGCGACGGTGATGTTCGGCGCGCTGCTCACGCGAGTTCCCAATCCTTTTAGTTTGATGACCGTTTTTCACTTCCTTTATTTGGGAATCATCCTGTGGTCCGCGGCCTGCGGTGTATTCGGAATTTTGGCGGGATTTGCCCTGCTTGCCGGCCGGAACTTTGCATCCGGGCTCGCTGTGATTGCGGCGGTGCTGTCGTTGTCGGAACTCCCTCTCGGAACCACGCTGGGCATCTATACGCTGATTCTGTTCCTTCCGCAAAACCCTGCCGGGACTTACGTTGCCGTCAGGCCAGCCGCGTAGCGCCATTTCTCTGCGATAGCGCGGCACTCGGTACGCGCGCTCCCAGTTTATTCGGAATCGGAGTTCTCGCGGCTGATGTGCCAGGCCGCTAATTATTATTCCCCCAGCAGAACTACCGCAACTCGTCCGCACCGCTACATTTTTCGCCCGATGGTCAGTCAAGAGCACCGGGCATAACGTTGCATCGTCATCACGCTGTTTAACTCGCAAAGGAGAACACCCATGTCAGGTGAAGCCACCAAGAGACAACCCGAGCAGCAAGATCCCCATAGCAACGAACCCAAGCGAAGTAATTCGGAACACAAGGACAGCAAGGATCCCGCGCGTCAGGGCGGCCAGCAAGGTCAGCACGGCGAGCAGCGCGACCAAAAGACCGGCCAGCCGGGCGATCGGCGAGAACAGGGCAACCAGCAGGATCCACAGCACCAGAAGGGCAATCCCTCCAAGCCTCACGAGCAACCGCACGACAAGAGCCAGCGCGAGAAGCACTAGCCTTGCGGCCCGATCCTCAACAGGAACAGGAGAAACGGAGAATGAAGATCGATAAGAAACTCGGAACGGAATTCGTGCTGCTCGGCGCGTCACTATTTTTCGGCGCGTCGATGCCCGCCCGGCT
>Ga0210384_10001862_pt1 | contig 27137 bp, 27 predicted proteins | sample IncBWH2MmetaG_FD_160574 | JGI IMG/M metagenome (GOLD analysis project Ga0210384, IMG submission 160574) | Forest soil microbial communities from Barre Woods Harvard Forest LTER site, Petersham, Massachusetts, United States - Inc-BW-H-2-M | ecosystem: Environmental > Terrestrial > Soil >...
ACTCGACCGCCACCGACGGCCACCGCGTGGGGCTTTCGATGCGGATCCTGAAGATGCGGCGGACCCCCCACGCCCGGACGGTCCAACCGTACGCCATCGGTCCCCAGGGGATCTCCGTCGACGCCCGCGCGGTCGATCTGGGCCGCTTCTAGACCGTTTCGCCGCCCCCCGGAACCCCCAAAGACCCCCGAGGGGTCCTGCTCTCGGAATGCGCTGGATCCTCTGGATCGACCTCGACGCCTACTACGTTTCCTGCGAGCTCCGCGATAAGCCGGAGCTCCGGGGCCGCCCGGTGATCGTCGGGCCCGACCCGACTCGCGGTCCGACGCGGGGGGTCGTCCTCTCGGCGAGCTACGAGGCGCGGAAGTTCGGGGTCCGCAGCGCGCTCCCCGTCGTCCGGGCGGCCCGGATGTGTCCGGAGGCGACGTGGTTGCCGGCCGATTTCCCGAAGTACGAGCGGGTGGCGGGAGAGGTCCGCCAGCTCCTGCGCGCCCAGTACCCGCGCGTCGTGCCCCGGAGCATCGACGAGGCGACGATCGACCTCGATCTGCCGGACCCCGAGGCGGCCGAGTCGGAGGCCCGGGCCATCCAGCGGGAGCTGCGAGAACGGCTCGATCTGCCCGCCTCGATCGGGGTCTCTCCTTCGGCGATCGTGGCGAAGATCGCCTCCGACCGCGCCAAGCCGGCCGGCGTGGTGGTCGTCGCCTCCGAACACATCGCCGAGTTCCTCGCCCCACTTCCGGTGCGCGTGGTTCCTGGGGTCGGACCGAAGACGGAGGCGACGCTCCGTGCCTCGGGAGTGGAGACGTTGGGGCAGCTCGTCAAGGGGGCTCCCCCGGCGATCGAACGGTCGCTTGGGGGATTCGCTAGCGAGCTCGTCGCGCTCGCCCGAGGTCATCCCCACGACCCGATCGAGGAGGAACCGGGCCCCCGCTCGAGGAGCGTGGATCGGACGTTCGTCGAGGATCTGAGCGAGCTCGCCCAGGCCGATGCGGAGCTCTCTCCCCTGATCGAGGCGCTCGCCGACGGCCTGGCGCACGAGGGTCTGAGCTACCAGACCGTCCGGATCTCCGTCCGATGGGACGACTTCCAGCGGGTCCAGCGGGGCCACACCCTCCCGGCGGCCCATTTCGGCCCCGGGGCGATGCGGGCCGTCGCACCCCGACTGCTCTCCCAGCTCTGGGATGAGGAGCACCAGGGCCGGCGGCGCCGGGTCCGCCTGCTGTCGGTTGGCGTGGAGCGTCTGCGGCCGCGCGCCAAGGGACAACGACTGCTCGAGGAGAGTCCCTCGGCCCCGGAAGATTAAGTACGGTGGGCCGGCTACGCGCGCCGAGGGGACGTGCTTCCGATCCTTCCGGTGGATGGGACCCTCCCCCCGATCGCCGACCTGCTGTTCTTGCTGCTGCTCGCGTTCGCCGCGGGGGTCGTCGGGGCGATGCTCGGTCTGGGCGGAGGCCTGTTCATGGTCCCCGGTCTGGTCGTCCTGTTCGGGGTGGACATCCATCTCGCCGTCGCCGCGAGCCTCGTGGGCACGATCGCGACGTCGTGCGGCTCGGCGTCGACCCATGTAGAGGACGGCCTCACGGACCTTCGAGTGGGGATGTTCCTGGAAACGTCGACGGCGCTTGGAGGTCTCGTCGGGGCCGTGATCGCCGTCACCGTCCTGGCGAGCCACGCCCAGGTGCTCATCTTCGCGTTCGTCCCGGTGGTACTCCTGGCCGCGCTCCTGATGTTCGCCCACCGGACGGGTGACGTCCAAGCGGACCCGCCGCATGATCGGCTCGCCGACCGGCTCCACCTTGGGGGCGACTACGTGCGACGTTCGGGGGAGCTCGTCCCGTACCGGGTCACCGGGACCGGGCGCGGACTCGTGCTCGTCGGCTTCAGTGGCCTCGGGTCGGGGCTGCTCGGGATCGGCGGGGGACTGTTCAACGTGCCCGCGATGCATTCGTTCATGAACGTGCCGATGCGGGTCGCGAGCGCCACGTCGATCTTCATGGTCGGCGTGACCGCCGCCGCCGGGGCGTTCGTCTACGTGGTCGCGGGGGACGTCGCGCTGGCGGTCGTCGCGCCCGTCGCGATCGGGATCCTCGCGGGGAGTCTGGTCGGGACCCGGGTCCAGTCCCGGGCGTCGGCCCGGGGGCTCCGGGAGCTGTTCATCGGTGTGCTGATCATCGCGGCGGGGCTGATGGTCGTCCGCGGGATGGGGTGGTTGTGACCGGTCGGACGACGCCGACCGGGCCGTTCTCGTCCGGGGCGGGGGCCATGCCCCGATTCCGGCACCTCGTCGGATGGGTCCTTCGGGGCGGCGTGGTGCTCGCCGCGATCCTCCTGATGGCCGGGCTCATCCTCGCCTACGCGAACGGCAGTTCGGTCTCCTCCCCGTCGTCGCTCACCCGGGCGACGTTCGCCCACACGCTGGCGTCGGGTGGTCCGAGCGGCCTGCTGCTCGCCGGGCTCCTCGTCCTCGTGCTCACGCCCGTCGCCCGCGTCGCGCTCTCCTGCGTGAGCTTCGCTCTCGCCCGCGATTCCCCTTTCGTGGCGATCACCGCATTGGTCCTCTCGCTCCTCACCGGCACCATCGTCGTGGGGTTCCTCTGATCGGAACGCTCGGTTCGCTCTCGGAGGACGCCGCCGAGCTCCTCCGAGCCCAGCCCAGGCTCGGCGTGCCGGTCCCCGCCTACGGCGGGCGATCGATCGCGAACATCGGACCGAGCGTCTTTGCGGCGCTCGGAGCACCCGCCCCGCGTTCGGCGGGACTCGCTCCTCCGCTGGACCCGGCGATCGACCCGTTCCGGGGAGGGCGTTCGGCCCGGACCGCGCTCGTCGCCATGGTCGATGGGTTCGGCTGGCTCCAGTTCGAGTCGTGGGCGAAGGATTCCCGTCTCGGGAAGCGCTGGCGGGATCGGGCCCATCCGATCACGACCGTCTTCCCCTCCACGACCTCCTCGGCGCTCACCAGCCTTTCGACCGGCGTCCCGCCCGGTCGGCACGGCCTCGTCGGGTACCGGCAGTACCTCCCGAAATACGGGCTCGTGGCCGACATGCTCAAGATGAGTCCGATCGGAGTGCCGGTGTACGATCAGCTCATCGGTCCGAACTGGGCCCCGTCGGACATCGCCGGCACCCCGTCCTTGTTCCGACGGTTCGGCCGCGGGACGGCGGTCTCCCGGGACCGGTTCCAGGGTACCGGGTTCACCCGCATCCTCTACGACGGCGCCGAGTACGTGGGCTACGCCACGGCGTCGGACCTCGCCCACGAGCTCGCCTCGGTGCTCGCCCGGGAACCGCCCCCGTCGGTGGTCTACCTATACTGGGACGAGCTCGACACGATCCAGCACCTCAAGGGGGTCAACCACCGGCTGTTCGGCCTCGAGGTCGACCGGTTCGCCGGGTTGCTGGAGTACGTCGCGGAATCCCTCGCGGAACGACGTCGGGACGAGATCACCGTCCTGATCACCGGCGACCACGGCCAGGTCCCGCTGACCCGCGAGGCTACCGTGAACGTCGAGTCGGTTCCGGCACTACTCCGGGAGATGGATCGACCGCTCGCGGGAGACCGGCGCGCCGGGTTCTTCTCGGCCCGGCCCGGACGGGTCGATGCGCTCCGGACGGCCCTCGAGGGGTCGCTCCCCGCGGGCTCCCGGATATTCGACGTCGCCGAGGTGATCGAAGCGGGACTCTTCGGCCCGCCCCCGCACCACCCGGAGCTGGAGGCGCGGACCGGGGACCTCCTCGCCCTCGTCCCGAGCCCGGCCGGATTGACGTATCTTCCTCCGGGAGCGAGCCCTCCGACCCGACAGCTCCGCAGCGGCCACGGAGGCCTGGAACCGGCCGAGCTGCTGGTTCCGCTCGTCTGCGGAACGCTGACGGAGCTCGCGGGGCCCGGCGGTCGTCTGCCACAACGATAAAATCCCCGCGAGGCCCGACGACTCCGTGGCCGCGCTCCGCCAGCCCATCCTCTCGCTGCTCGGCCACGTCGACCACGGGAAGACGACCCTCCTCGACCGGATCGCCGGGTCGGTCCGCGCCGAGCGTGAGGCGGGAGGGATCACCCAGCACATCGGGGCGATCGAGGTCACCAAGGCGGCGATCCAGCGGCTCTGCGAGGGGATCCTGGACACCGGCCCCTTCTCCGTGCCCGGTCTCCTGGTCATCGACACCCCCGGTCACCGGTCGTTCGAGACGTTGCGGCGCCGCGGCGGGGCGTTGGCGGACATCGCGATCCTCGTCGTGGACGTTCGCGAGGGGATGATGCCGCAGACCCGGGAGTCCGTGCAGATCCTCAAGCACGAGAAGACGCCGTTCGCCGTCGCGCTCACCAAGATCGACCTGATCGCGGGGTGGCGGAAGCCGACGGGCGCCACCTCGCTGAAGGATCAGTTGGCCCGATGCGGTCCCGAGTACGTCCGCCTGCTCGACGAACGGATGTACGCGGTATCGGAAGAGCTCCTCCCGTTCGGTTTCTCGGCGGAGCGCTACGACCGGGTCAGCGACTTTACCCGCAACGTCGGCATCGTCCCGGTCTCCGCGAAATCGGGCGTCGGGATCGCCGAGCTCCTCGCGCTGTTGGTGGGGCTCTCCCAGCGGTTCCTGAAGGACGAGCTGGAGCTCAAGGACGAGGCCGCCGAGGCGACGATCCTCGAGCGGAGCGAGCAGCGGGGGATCGGCCCGGTCGGGAGCGTGATCCTCTACCGGGGCCGCCTGCGCGTGGGCGACGAGATCGTGGCGACCGGCCGGCTCGAACCGTTCGTCACCCGGATCCGCGGCATCTACCGCCCGGCCCCTCCGACCCGGTCGGGTACCTCGAAAGGGCGGGGGCTCGAATCCCTCGCCGACGTGGGAGCGGCGGCGGGCGTCTACCTCTCGGCGCCGGGGGTGGAGGACGCCCTCCCCGGCGGGCTATTGCGGGTCGTGTCGGGAAAGGAGGAGCAGGAGGCCGCGCTGGCCGCGCTGACGCTCGCCTCGCACCCGGTGGCCGAGCTCGCGGAATCCGGCGTCGCCTTGCAGGCCGACACGCTCGGGGGGCTCGAAGCCCTCGCCTTCGAGTGCAAGGAGGCGTCGATCCCCATCCACCACGCGGCGGTCGGCCCGGTCGACGGCGCCACGGTCCTGATGATGACCACCGTGAAGGACCCGACGCACCGGGTCGTGCTGGCGTTCAACGTGGCCGTCCTGGACGACGCCCTCCCCGACGGCGAGGAAGGCCCGGTGAAGGTCTTCCGCGGCGAGGTGATGTATCGGATCCTCGAGGAGTACCTCAAATGGCGTACCTCGCGGACCGAGAGCCTTTCGAAGCAGCGACGCAGCGAGACGGCGCATCCGGCGAAGTTCCAGGTCCTGCCGGGTTACGTGTTCCGCGCCTCGAAGCCGGCGATCGTCGGGATCAAGGTCATCGCCGGAGAGCTCCGGCCGGGGAGTCGGCTCATGGGGGCCGACGGGGTGGAGATCGGGCGGCTGCGTTCGCTGCAGAAGGAGAGCACTTCCGTCCAGCGCGCCGAGGCCGGTGACGAGCTCGCGGCGTCGATCGAGGGGGCGATCGTCGGCCGGAACCTCTCCGAGGGGGACATCCTCTACGTGGCGCTGACCGAGTCGGGGGCCCGCCAGTTCCGGACCGGGGGGCTCTCCGATCCCGAGCGGGCGGTCCTCGACGAGATCATCCGGATCCACCGCCGCGTCGAACCGTTCTGGGGACAGTGACGCTCAGCGGGGTCCCGGGGGGCGGCCCGGAGCCTCGGACCGAACGAGGTCGTCGACGTCATCGGCCGACCGGGAGATGATCGGGGCCGGACCTCGGTAGACGCCCCCCCGCAGGAACAGGCCGAGGAAAACGGCGACCGCTCCAACGACCGCCAGCGCCCCACCGGATCCGTAGACGAGGAGGAGCGTCAGCATCGGGATCGCCGGAGCGGTGGTCCACTGCTCTTCCGCGGTCGCCTGGAACGAGGCCGAGAGGTTCCCCGCCGCCCGCCACGAGAGGAGGAGCGGGAAGGAGACCGGGCCCGAAAGATGCCAGACGCCCGACGTGTTACCGTTCCACGACGCCATCGGGAGACCGAGGTGGCAAGAGGTCGGTTGCGACGGGCAGGCGGAGGCGTCGTAGAGGTCGACGATCGCGGGGGTACTCGATAGCCAGTGCAGGTCGAACGTCCCGGACCCGGTGTTCGAACCGGTGAGGACGGCCGCGTGGGGGGTGGCACCGGGGGGGGTCGTGACCGGCCCGACGACCGTCGTGTCGTCGCTCGTGACCCCCCGCTGGGGGACGAGGAGGAATGCGGAGACGGCTCCGGCTCCGAGGAGCAGGAAACCCACTCCGACGGCGACGAGACCCGGCCTCACGGGCGTGGCAGGTGGGGTAGAGGCCAAATACACTTCGGCGGGCGTTTGCCCGACGAGGCCCCGACCCCATCGGGTCGAGGGAACAGGGTGTTCCGCCGGTTGAGTAGGATAAATACCTCCGGCGCGTCGTATCCTATGCCGTGACAGGGACCGGGTCCCGACCGGTGCCTCCCGACGTAGGACCGGCCGGATCGAGCGAGGCGAAATGCTCCATGTGCGGGGGCGCCCGCCGGATCGCCGACCCGACCGGGTTCGAGATCCACTGCGCGGACTGTGGACTGGTGTTCGAGGAGTCCGAGATCGTCGCACCCCCTCCTCTCCCGTCGTCCACGGAGGGATCGGACGGGAGCGGGCGCGGCATCGGGCCATTCGTCGCTCCCGGAGGATCCAAGCGCTCCTTGGGTTCGATGTTGACCCTCAACCGCGACGGGCAGGGCCGCCCGCTGAACTGGCACCGCCGATACGAGTTCCAGCATCTGCGCCGGGTCATGCAGCGCCAGACCGCACGGGCCGTCGAGGGCCCGCTCGAACGATCTCAGGCCAGGTCGGCCATCGCCCAATGCGGCGAGCGGCTCAGCCTCCCGCCGGTCGTCCTCGCCGAGGCCGAGAGGATCTACCGGGACGCGAAGGTCCGTGGCCTTTTCCGGGGGCGGAGCCTTCCGTCGAGCGTCGGGGCGACGATCTATGCGGCCTGCCGACGTTACACGATCCCTCGGACTCTCGGCGAGGTCGCGAAGGGGGTCGGCGCCCGGCGCTCCGAGGTCGGGCGGGCCTTCAAGGTGGTCCAGCGGGGCGTCGAGACGACGATCCCGTCCGTGGGGACCCGTGCCTTCCTCGCGCGGTACGCGGAGGAGCTTGCGTTGTCCCCGAGCGTCCGATCGACGGTGGAAGGGATGCTGGACGAAGCGAACCAGAACCCCGAGCTCTCCGGACTCTCCCCTCACGGGTTGGTCGCCGCGCTCATCTACCTGGCCGCGGAGAAGAACGGTGAACGGCGAAGTCGAGCCCAGGTGGCCCGGGTCAGCGCCGTCACCGAGGTGACCCTCCGGTCGACCAGCCGGCTCGTCGAGCGGCTGATGGGCCGCTCCCTGGCCCCGCGCGGGAAGTGAAACGGATCGCCGCGCCGCGGCCCGACTACTTGAGCAGATAGTACCCGGCGGCCTTCTCGCGAGCGCGCCGTCGAGCGAAGCCCTTGGTCTGGAGTTCCTGAAGCGCGTTGAGGACCATGTTCTTTGGCAGCTTGGTGGTCTGGGTGATCCGCTCCGCCGTGCCCATCTTCTCCTCGGTGATGAATCCCATCTCCTTCATCGCCTTGTAGGTTTTCACCGCGTTGCCGGTCAGTTCGTCTTCGATCGCCATCGGACGCTTCTCGGCGCCACCGACCCGCGCTCGCCTATTAAGGGGACTCTGGCGCCGCCCGAGAAACCTCTTTCCTCGGCCGGAGATGGGCCGGCGAGATGGCCCGCGCGACGACCTCCCCGGTGAGCGTGGTCGCGGACCCCCGCTTGCGGGAGTACGATTTCGGCCCTGGCCATCCGTTCCAGGTCGCGAGCCGCTGGCTGGCGGTGCGATTGCTGGAAGAGGACGGGTTTTTCGACGGGCACCCGGAACGCGTGGCCATCCGGGAGGTCCCGATGGCCTCTCGGGAGGAGTTGCTCCGTTTCCATCGGGAGGCGTACCTGGACCGGGTCGATGGAGCCGGGGAAGGTCCTCGTACGGAGTTCCTGGACCAAGGGGACACCCCCGCGTTTCCCGGCTGCTATCGGGCCGCCGCTCGGGTGGCCGGCGCGACGCTCGCGGCGCTGGCGATCGTCGAGCAAGGCGGCGGTCGGCGGGCGTTCCAGCCGGCGGGCGGACTGCACCACGCCCACCCCGATCGCGCGAGCGGCTTCTGCATCTTCAACGATGTGGCGCTGGCCGTTGCGACCGCGATCGGACCCGGTCGAAGGCGCCGGGTCGCCTACATCGACGTCGACGCCCACCACGGCGACGGGGTGATGTACGGGTTCTACGACGACGGGCGGCTCCTCGACATCGATTTCCATCAGGATGGCCGGACGATCTTTCCCGGGACCGGTGCGGTCGGCGAGACGGGAGCGGGCGATGGGGCCGGCCTGAAGGTCAACCTCCCGATGCCGCCGGGCTCCGTGGACCGGGTCTTCGGAACGTTGTTCTCCCGACTGGTTCCGACGCTCGTCCGGGAGTTCCGTCCCGAGGTCATCGTATTGCAATGCGGGGTCGACGCCCACCGCGACGACGCGCTCGCCCAGCTCCGACTAACGCCGGCGTCGTACGAACTCGCGGTCGGGGGCCTCTCTTCCCTCGCCGACGAGATGTGCCAGGGTCGGCTGCTCGTCACCGGGGGCGGTGGATACGATGCGGCCAACGTCTCCCGGGTGCTCGCCTCGGTGCCGCGGTGGCTGTCGGGAGAACATCCGGACGTCGGGCGGAAGGTCCCCGAACGGTGGAGGGCCGAGTTCGCGGAAACAACGGGCGAGCCGGCGCCCCGGAGCTGGGCGGTGGCTGCCGCCGACCGCCCGAACGACGACCCGGTCGCCGAAGCGTTGGTCTCGGAAATCGGCTCCGCTCTCGGCCGGAAGTTCCCGGTCGGCGCTACGCCTACCAGGTGACGCGGCGCTCTCGGCTCTGACCGTCTCCGCCCGATCTTGGAGGGCGTCCCCGCCGGTCGCCGCCCCGCGGGGGACCCCGGGAGCGGCCCCGATCGCTCCGACCGAACCGTCCGCCGCCGCGCGGAGGTCCACCTCGGCCGCCCCGATGATCGGGGAGGCGCTCCGGAGCCGGCTGGTCGTAGCGGAAACCGGGGATCTGGGCGCGCCGGATCTCGACGCCCAACAGCTGCTCGATCCGCATGAAATCGTCCTCTTCTTCCCGGCTGACGAGGGAGAACGCGTCGCCGAGGCGCTGGGCGCGCGCCGTCCGGCCCACGCGGTGGATGTAGACCTCGGCCTCATGGGGAATGTCGTAATTGATGACGTGGGAGACCCCCTCGACGTCGATCCCCCGGGCTGCGATGTCCGTCGCGACGAGGATGCGGTGTCGTCCCTCTCGGAAACCCTCGAGGGCACGGACGCGCTGCGACTGGCTGCGGTCGCCATGGATCACCGTCGCGTCCAGGTTCCACTGCTGAAGTTGACGCGCCAGGCGGTCGGCGCGGTGCTTGGTGCGGGCGAAGACGAGCACGCTCGTCATCGTCTCGTCCTGGAGCAGCTCGCGGACCAGGAGGGCCTTGAGGTGCTGGGGGACGGGGAGGGCCAGGTGCGTCACGCCGACGGCGGCCGCCGTCGTGGCTCCGACCTGGACGGTCTTCGGGTCGTGGAGGAAGTCGCGGGAGAGCCGGACGACCTCGGGAGGCATCGTCGCCGAGAAGAGCATCGTCTGCCGCACCTTCGGGAGCGAGCCGAGGATCCGGCGGACGTCGGGAAGGAATCCCATGTCCAGCATCCGGTCCGCTTCGTCGAGGACGAGGATCTGGACATGGCGGTAGTCGACGTATCCGCGACTCATGTGGTCGAGTAGCCGGCCCGGGGTGGCGACGATGATCTCCGCTTTTCCCCGAAGAGCGGCCTCCTGGTCGGCCATCCCGACGCCGCCGTAGACCGCCGCCCCGCGTAGACGGGTATGGCGACCGAGCTTGTCGAGGAACCCGAGGGCCTGGATCGCCAACTCGCGGGTGGGAGTAAGCACCAGCGCGAGGATGCGGCCGGTCGGCTGGTCGAGCAGCCTCTCGAGGATCGGCAGGAGGAACGCAGCCGTCTTCCCGGTCCCGGTCTGGGCCGTTCCCACCAGGTCGCGGCCGGTGACCGCCTCGGGGATCGTGCGCCGCTGGATCGGGGTGGGCTCGAGATACCCGAGCTCCCGGACGCCCTGACGGAGCTTCGCGTTGAGGGGGAGTTCTTCGAAAGTCGACTTGCCTTCGGCAGGGGGGGACTGTGGTTCGCTCATCGGTGGACCGGACTGGGCGCGCGGCCGCACTCCGGCCGGAACGTCTATCCGCCGGGACCGTTGGCCTCGGTTAAGTCTTCCGAAGGGGTCCGAGCGGCGCGAGAGGGTGGCGCACGCCGCCTACAGGATCCGTCCGACCGTGCGACGGTCGAGCCAGTCCGCGTCGGTCGCCCGGATCCCGCGGTCGATCTCGGTCACGCCGAAGGTCGCGACTCCGCCGCCGGTGGCCATCGAAATCGCCGACCCGCGGATCAGGACGGCGGCCCGAAGTTCCGCCAGATCCCGGAGGAGATCGTCCTCGAGTGTACCTGTGCCCCGGGGACCGGCCGCGAACCGCTGCCAAGTCAGGGAATCACGGCGAAGGCAGTATCCGAGATACCCTCGAAGCCGGCGTGCGCCCGCCTCGTCGAGCGCCGGTTCCCCCTGGGGGACCGGGTAGCTTCCAACCTCTCCAACGTCCCCGCCGGATTCCCTCAGGCGCCACAGCTCCAGGCCGTCGGTGCCGGAGGCGAGGCCTACCCGGCCGAGACCGGGGTCGAAGAGGAGCGGCAGTGAGTCCAGCCCGTCGGACCTCGGGGGCGGGACCAGAGACCCCGGGTCGGGGACCGACCGCGACATGGCCGCCGCGAGGCGACGTTCGATCGATTCCGTTGCCTCCAACGAGGGGGACCATCGCTTCCGCAGGACCCGATCCAGGCGCATCCCCTCCCCGATCCACTCGCCGACGGGGGAGCGACCCATTTCGAGGTGGACCATCGCCAGCTCCGACTTGAGACCGAGAGGGGGACCCTCGGGGGCCGGGCCACCCGCGTACCCGTCCAGGGCGGAGAGGTCGAGCCCGGGGCACGTGAGGACGAGCGTCGCCTGGGGGCGGGAGCCGACGTGGACCAGGAGGGGGTACTCGGCGCAGGGGAACGGCCGAAGCGCATGGACCCGACAGCGGTTCGCCGAAAGGAAATGGCACGCCCCTCCCTCACCCTGGGGCGCGATGAATCGATATCCCCCGTCTCCGGGATCCATCGGCGCTTCGGGTTCGATCTGCAGCAATCGCCGCTGCTCGACGACCGTGACCGCGGGGGAGGCGTAGCAGCACAGGCCACAGTCGGGCCGACACTGGAACCGGAACCCGGACAGGAGGGCGACGTCGAGCGTGGCCGCGCCCCGGTCGGACGCATCGGGGCGCGATTTCGATCTGCGCATGTCCGGCGATGGTGCGGGGGGAGGCTACTTCCGCAGGAGTCGGAAGGCGATGTTGAAATTCCCGATAGCGAACCCCGACCGGACCCACAGGAGGCATAGGGGTTCCAGCAGCCGCGCGCCGTCGATACCTCCGAGGTCGATGACCGAGGGCCAACCGAACTCGTGGAGGATCCCGGTCACCGTCGCCTTGGCTCCCGAGTCGTTCCCGCAGATCCACATGTCGGGTGGCCCTCCCGGGAACTCCGGGCGGAACATCGACGGGTTCCCGACGATGTTGAACGCCTTGACGACCTTGGCGTCCGGCAGAAGCGCCTGGATCCGCTCGCCGAGAGAATCGGAGTGGCCGACGGAGAGGGATGGGGGACCCTCGGGATGGAACTCGAGGGGGTTGGTGGCGTCGATGACGACCTTTCCGGCGAACGCCGGGATGCCGGCGATCCGGATCGCCTCCGGGGTCGCCACCCCGTGGGTCGCCAGCACGACGAGCTCGCTGGTCGCGACCGCCTCGGCGAACGTCCCGCCGGTCGCCTTCGGACCGACCGCCTCGAGGAGTTCGCGGAGCTGGGGGCTGTTTCGGTCCCTCGACCCGACGGTGACCGTGTGTCCCGACGTGGCGAAGCCGAGCGCGAGGGCTCGACCGACGTCTCCGGTACCCAGGACCGCGACCTTCATCACGCGCCCTCCGGGGCGAGGGGCCTGAAGGATATCACGTGGGCGGAGATTCCGACGAGATCGGGCTCGCGGTCGAGCCCGCGAGGACCCAGCGTTCGAACGCCCGGAAGTCGGAAGGCCGGCCCAGGTACCGGCGGATCAGCTCCTCCGCCGGCCGCGATCCACCGGGGACCAGGATCTCCTCAACGTATCGACGGGCGGTCTCGGGATCGGTGAGCGTCCCCTTCTCCTGGAACGGTTGGAGCAGGTCCCGCGCGATGACCACCGACCAGGTGTACGTGTAGTAGATCGCGGAGTAACCGGTGAGGTGCCCCCACGCCGCCTGGAAGTGGCAGTCGTCCGGCGGAGGTAACAGGGCGTAGCGACCATACACTTCGCGAAACCGCCCAGTGGTGTCGAGGTGGGCCGGGTCCCGCTCGTACAGGTCGAGGGAGACGGCCGAGTACGCCACCTGGATGAGCCATCGCGAGGCGCGGCCGACGCTCTCGGCGGCTTTCAGCCGGACGAGGATCTCCTCGGGGATCGGGGCCCCGGTACCGGGGTGACGGGCGAACTCGCGCAGCGTGGCCGGGTCCCGGGCCCATTCCTCAAACAGTTGCGAGGGAGCCTCGATGAAATCCCACTCGACGAACGACTGCGTATTGTACAGCCACCGCCCATGACCCGAGAACAGCGCGTGGAGGAGGTGGCCGAACTCGTGAAAGAACGTCACGACGTCGTTGTACTGCATCCGCGCCTCCTCGGCCGGGACCTTCGGGTCGAGGAAGTTGCACACCAGGGCGGCGTGGGGGAGCTTCATCCCGCCGATCCCGCAGCGCACGTCGAACTGGGCGGCGTGGCTGAACTTCCCGTCGCGAGGAACGAGGTCTAGGTAGAATCGGCCGAGGGGTCGACCGTTCCGGGTGACGTCGTACGCCTCGACGCTGGGATGCCACAGGTCGACCGGCCGGATGCGCGCGAACGTGAGGCCGAAGAGCCGCTCGCACAGGGCGAAAAGGCCGTCGCGGACCCTGGGGTAGGGCAGGTACTCTCGGAGCACCTTGGTGTCGACCCCGTACTGTTCAGAACGGACCTTGGCATCGTAGTAACCCTCCCAGCACCAGAGGTTGGCGTCCCACGGGTCGAGGAGCTTGGCCCCCGGGTCGTCCCGCCGCTTTCTGGCAAGGAACAGATCGAGGTCCGCCGCCGCCTGGCCACGGACCGTCGACGCGACCCGGTCGAGAAAGGCGTGGGCGGCCGCCGGGTTCTTCATCATCTTGTCCTCGGTCACGTACGTCGCGAACTCGGGGTAGCCGAGCAGTTTGGCGAGCTCGTAGCGGCGGCGGAGCAGCTCGTCGAGCACTGGAATGTTCTCCGGGTAGGCGCGATTCAGAAACGCGTGGAGCGTGCGGCGTCGCAGATCCGAGGACCGGGCGTAGGCCATCACCGGAAGAACATCGGGATACTGCGTCGTGATCCGGATCGAGCCGTCCGGACCCGCCGGGTGGGCCGAGCGGTAGTCGTCCGGAAGCCCTTCGAGCTCCTCGGCGCCCGAAAGGTCGATCGTCCCGACCAGCTTCGCAATGTTCTCGGCGAACTCATTCGAGAGGCGGTCGATCGTGTCGTTGAGGCGGGTCAGTTCCTCCCGCGTCTCGGCATTGAGCTCCACCCCGGATCGCCGCATCTCCCGTCGCATCTTCTCGACGGCGAATCGCGTCTCGGTGTCGGCCGCCGCGAGGTCGATCGCCCCGAGGGCCTCGTAGACGCGGCGGTCGACCCGGTAGGCGTTGAAGAACCGGTCGGCGGACTCGGAGATCGCCCGCCCGGCGTCGCGAAGGGTCGGGTCCGGATGGACGGAGAACAAGAAACGGCCGTGGCTTCCGAGGTCGACGAGTCGCACCAGGGTGCGGTTGAGGGGATCGAGGGTGTTCTCGATGGTCCGCGGCGCCGAGATCGACACCAGGCGCTCGACCTCGGAACCCGCTCCCCGCAGGATCCTCTCGGCGGCGGACGTCAGCTCGGCGACGCTCGCGGTGAACAACACGCCCGCTCCGTCGTTGCCCAATTCCACCGCCATCTCTGACGTCAGCTCCCGCCGCTCCCAAGCCCATTCCCCCATAACGGTACCCGTCGAACGATTCGGGGACTCGCTCCCCGGCGCCCGCCGTTCTTTTCGCGCCCCGGGAGAGAACCCCTTTTACTCCGGAGGGTTCGTTCGCGCGCATGGCCTCCCCCCGAATCGAGGCGCCTCACCCCCGCCGCTCCTTCCTTTCGGACTTCATCCTCGGGAGCCAGGACGGTCTCGTGAACGTCCTCGGCATCCTGCTCGGGTTGAGCGCGGCTCACTCCGACATCCGCATCATCCTGATCGCGACCCTGGCGGCGTTGGGGGCCGAATCGATCTCGATGGGCGCCGTCGCGTACACCTCGACGTTGGCCCGTCGCCGACTGTACCTCAGCGAGGTCGACCGGGAAAAGCGCGAAATGCTGGAGCTCCCGGAGATCGAACGCGAGGAGGTCCGCGACGTGCTGGCTGGATGGGGGCTCACCGGGGCGGATCTCGAGGACCTACTGGACCGAATCTGCCGCTACCCGCGCGTCATGCTCGAGTTCATGATGGCGTTCGAGCTTCGACTGGCGCCGGTGGACGAGCACGAGGCGCGCCACAGCGCGGCGATCGTGGGCGCGGCGACGGGCGTCGGCTCGTTCGTGCCGCTCATCCCGTTCCTGGACCCCGCCCTTTCCGTCACCCAAGCCGCGATCACCGCGGTGATCCTCAGCGGCCTCGCCCTGTTCACCATCGGGTGGTACGAGGCGAGGACGACCGTCGGATCCGTCTGGGCCAGCGGGATCCGAATGCTCGTCATCGGCCTGGGGGCGGGGTTCGCCGGTTTCCTCATCGGACATTTCCTCGGTGGGACCGGCATCTGAGGGGAAGCTCGGGCACCTCCAGCCAAGGCGGTTCCCCGGACGCGATGGGCCCTCTCTGAGTGAGCCGGGTGTTTCCGCATCTCCTCAGCTATCGCTTAACCGCGGAGCCCCCAGCCTCCAAGGTGGCGGGGAGCATCCGGATCGCGTACCGCCATCGGTATGGCTGTCCACACGGCGACTGTCCCGGTCACGTCGCGGTGCTCCGCAAGCCGTCGGACGTGGACCGGATGATCCGAAACCTTTCGCGAGCCCATCCGGATCGTCCGGTCGAGGTCGAGCGGGTCTCGGAGATCAACCGGTGAACCCACTTTCTCGAGGAGCAGCGTTCAGGATGAACTCCGCGTCGGAGGCCTCGATCCGGGAGCGAGGAGCTCCCGCTCCACGAACTCCCGGAACGCCGGGTCCACCCACGACCCGATGTTGGCTTCGGTCCAGCTCTGGCCGAGGGTGCCCAGTCGGAAGGCGTTCCGCATCCACTGCAGCCAGCCTTCCCATTCGTTGTCCTGCAGAACACCGCGCTGACGCATGTGGTAGATGTGCGCGCAGAAGAACACGACGTAGTAGGTGAACGGAACCTCAGAGCTCACGTGGGCGGTGGTCCGGTAGATCGACTGGACGAGCTCCGGGCGCTCGATGAAGATCTCCCCGATTCGATGGAACTTCTCATCGAGGTCGTTGAGCACCCGGGTCTCGAGGTCGACCGTGAACGCCTGCATCTGACGCCGAGAGAAGTAGAGCGTCACGAGGAGGGCGGCGATGATCGCGATCGTCTGGACGACGCTCAGCAGGTCCGAGAATCCCGTGTCGGCCATGCGGGGCCTAGCCCACGGTCGAACATCAACCCTCGGCGGGCGCCGGAGGTCATCGAACCCGGTCCGCGGTCGGTCACTTGGCCAACCGCGGCGATAGAGTCCCGGCCGAACGGATGGGGACCCGATTCGTCAGTGCCCGAAGGAAGAGGCAGGAAATGGTTGGGCGGGCGGCGGGGAACCTCCCCGTCGCCCGCTTGCCCCGCTCTACGTGACGGTGAGCGAGTTGAGCGTGGCTCCGTTGCCGAGGGTCGCCATGTTGATCGTCGCGAGCGCGCTCCCGGACCACGGCCCGAGGAGGTTCGCCTGGTCGGCGAACGCCTCACCGTAGACGTAGAGCGAGACGATCAGGACGTAGTGGTGGCCCTTGACCATCATGGTCCCGTTGGTCCACAACGAGAAGCTCGTCGCACCGTTCAGGGTGAACGTGCTGAAGCCGGGGTCGTTGTAGCCATACGAGTACGCATAGCCGAACGGTCCGGTGGTGTTCGAACAGCTCGGGGTCCCGTAGTTGTAGCAGTCGGTGTAGTTCTCCCAGCCGGATTCGTTGAAGGAGTACGCATAGCTGTAGTTGTGCGCGTACCAGCTGTTGTTGTTCAGGTCCTGGACGGAGGCGGAGACCGAGAACGAAGTGTAGACTCCCGCTTCGCAGTACCCGTAAGAGTACTGGTAGAGGGCGGGGTTGTAGTTGACGTTCTTCGCCGGGCACGCACTCGCCGTGAAGGACTGGGACGACGCGACATTGACGGTAAAGCTCGAGCCGATCGAGTTGTTACCCCCGTGGCCGACCGCGAACGGAATGGCGACCTCGATGGAGCTCTCGGCGAAGCCGGAGCTCGATCCCCCGACGTACCCGAGGGACTTCCCACAGGTCTTCGCCGAGGACGAGTCGGCCGCTGTCACGGTCCCGGTCAAGGCGTGCCATGCGGCGAGGGTCGCCTTCGCCTTGCCGCACCCGCTCTGGGACACCGATGTACCGGATTGGCTCACGGTGTGCTTGTAGGCGGGCGCGTAGACCTTGAGCGGTACCGCGGCTCCGGCGGCGGGAGACAGCACCATCAGCAGAGTGACAGCGGCTGCGAACCCGGTCGTCCCGAAGGCCATCGCGCGGCCCGACCAAGCGCCAGGCATTCGTCTCAGTTTCTTCCCGTTCTCCCCCATATCTTTTCGTTCCCAGCCCCTCGGCCCCCGCGACACGGCGCGTGTGACGTCGAGACACGGGGGCGAACCGCGACGGGGTATTTAGACCTCTGAGGCAGCGTCTCTCCGAGGGCTCGGAGACCCTACGACGGCTCCGAATTCTCCCCTTCGACACGAGGGGGGCCGGCACCCTCCGGAGTTGGGGTCCCTGGTCCGACGTACGCCGGGGGGCTCCGGATGGGAAGAAGCCAAGCGCCGCTTGGCCCCTAGGGAAACCGCCGGCGCCCTCGGGGAGCCTTCCTTCGCTGGCGCAGGCCGCGATCGCAGATGGCCGGGTTGGGACCTCGCTGAATCTCGCCTAGGTGGCCAAGTCGCCCCGTTCCTCGGCGCCGCCGCCACCGCTCTCGCAGAGTGCGCCGGCCACCGCGGATCGCCTCGGTCGCGTGCGGGACACGAGGTTCGCCTGGCGATCGACGCCTCCCGTGACCGGCCCGGGTGGTCGAACTACGGAAACCTGTCCGGAGGAGTCTGTGGCCCGCGCGCCGGCCGTCGGAGTTATGCGGTCTGGCGGGTCGAGCCGCCGTGACCGACGGGCCGAGCGCGGACGGTAATCGTGGCCCAGCCCTCGTCGGACTTCTCGGGATCCTGGGCGGCGTCATGCTCGCCGCCCTGATTTTGGACGGCATTTTCCAACCCTCGCCGACCCCCCTCAACGTCCTCGCCGCCTACCGGACGCACACCGCCGTCTACTTCGCGGCGTTGATCCTCTCGGTGGCGTTCGCCGGGTTCGGCATCCCCTTCGTGGCCGGTCTCGGCCGAGTGTTGGCGTCTCAATCCCGGACGGTTGCGCCCGGGGCCACCCTCCTCGCGGCCTTCGGGATCGCCGTTCTGATGTTGAGCAATCTGCTCTCGGTCGGGGCGCTCTGGGTGATCACCGGCTTCGACCCGGGACCGGCCTATCAGGCCAGCGCGACCTATGAGGCAGCTTTCTGGTCCGGCATGTCCCTCGTGTTCAACACCGCTGGTTACATGCTCTTCGGCGCGGGGCTCTTTCTCTTTGGATGGCTCGCCTGGAAGAGTGACGAGGTTCCACGCTGGCTCTCACGAGCCGCGGTCTTGGGAGGAATCGTGGGGATCGCTACCCCGATCGACGACGCGGTGGCCGGGCCCTTGCTGCTGGACGTCGTGTTCATCCTCTGGTGTTTCGTGATCGGTGCGCGGTGGCTCCGCGGCGGTCTCAGGGCCGATCATGTCGGCGCCGGCGCGTAGCCCTGCCGCCGGTATCTCCCCCTCCCTCGGACGAAAGCTGGACTGCCGCGACCGGCTGCCTAGAGGCGCGCCGGGTTCCCGGCGGCCGTCCCTAACGAGCGACGGCTGGGGGTCGCCGCCCCCGCTAGACAAGGTTGGGGGAGTCGGCAGCCGGCGAGGCGACGGCGGGACGCCCGTGGGAGACCGTCGCGCCCGGTTCCAGAGGGAGGGGAAAACGATTGTCGGGTCGAGCAAGGCGAGAATGTGGGCGACGAACTCGAGCGACAGTCCCGAGCCCACACCGGGCTGCCTCGTTCCGATCGGTAAGGTAACGGCCAGCGTGATCGAGGTCGAGACCGGGCTGCCGAGCACGTCGGCATCCGGACGAGGAAGCTCTCCCGCTGGCCGATGGGTTGTCTTTGCGCCGGAGCTGCGAGGTCGCCCTCCGAATCACCCGACAGGTCGGCGCCGGGTGGGATGCTGCCCCCGTTTGCCAGGTGGGCCCGAGCAGATTCGACCTCGAGTTCAGGAGATCATGGGGCCACTCCAAACGAATAGGCCCATCCGAGATAGTAATGCCCGGTGGATTAACTGCCGCCAGTTTCTAAATAGGGCGGGCCGGGTGACGAGTCGGGCGGGGGGTCTCGCCCCTGGATGGAACGGAGGCACGTGGAGCGACCCCGGAAACGAATCGGGCCAGACTCGCGGCATCCCAGCGGGCCGAGCGCCGGACGACCCCGGGTTCCCGTGGTCCTCGCGGGCGTTGCTGTTACCGTCGTCATCCTCCTGATGCTCGCTCCGGGTGGCTGGGGGGCCTCTCCCAAGGGGGTGCTGAAGGCACCGTACTCCAGCTCGAGCGCGGTAGCGTCCAACTCGACAACGATCCTCGGATGTGCGGGTGCGAAGAACCTGGCAGGGGCAGGCTGGAACGCTTCGACGGGCGTCGGCGGTTTCAGCGAAAAAGCCCGTGCCTGGGTCTGCCCCCGACTCCAAGGTATCGGTGGAGCCAGTTCCGGCGTGGCGTCCAGCAGCCTGGTCATCTCGCTCCCATTGAGCATCTCCACCTCGGGAAAGCATGCGGTCGTCGCGCACTGGTCCCTGGCGATGACCCTGCCCGTGTTTCTGTCGAACGGTACCTGCGTGGTCAACGCGACGGCTAAGAGCGCGGCCTGTGCCGAGTACGCCGAGGTCGAGGGGGACCTGTGGGGCGCCATCTTCGATCAGACCACGGCGACCTACCTCGCATCGGCGCACCTGGCCTACTTCGACAACTACACTCTCGGCTCAAACTCCCACTCCTCGGGGAAGTGGTACAACCAGAGCTATTCCTACTGTATCTGCTCTCCTCAGGGGCGTATCGCATTCCACGCGAACGGCTCGTTCAATGCCTCGCACACGTACGTTCTGACCGGTTATCTCGAGGCGGACGCGACCGCATGGATTTCGACGTCGCACGCCACGTTCTTCGGGACCGTGGTGGCCGCGGCGAACATCGCCACGCGCGGCAACCAACTCGTCCTACTGTGGGTCTCCGTCACGTAGGCCGGGAGACCCGGAGGACCAGCCCGGGGGGATGAGGAACCTTCCGTCGGAAAGGTCCTCCGGTCGAGAGGCCGGAAGTGTCGATCCGGGGGTGCGTTTCTGTCGAGTCATCACGCGGCGGGTTGGGCTGGGCCCCTGTGAATCCGCCTGCCCTTGCTGAAGATGCTGGATCCAATGCTGACGGGAGGGGACGGGATGTTTCTGCCGGCCCGTCAAGTCCTCTCGACTTGGCCATTATCTACCCGGCCGAGCCCATTTGCTGTCGAGGCCAATACCATGGAGACGACGGCGGGAACGCCAAGGGGACTTTGGGCCCGATCTGCGGGAACGATCAAGACGCTGTTCCGTGTTCTGTTCGGAGCGGTGTGGCTCTTCGCGGGCTACTTCAAGTTCGTGCCGGGGTTCGCTGCGAACTTCTCGGTACCGGACGGGAGCACCCAGCCGGTCTGGTTGCACGGCTGGTTCGGGTGGTGGGCCGGCATCGTGAACCCCAACCCAGCGCCTTGGGTCTACCTAGTCGGTTCCCTCGAGGTACTCGTCGGACTCGCGCTGATCTTCGGGTTCATGCGCAAGATCGCTTACTCTGGGGCGGGCCTGCTGGCGCTGTTCATCTGGGCGGTTCCGGAGGGGTTCGGCGGCCCGTACGGGGGCGGGACGAACACGGACATCGGGACCGGATTCGTGTACGCCATGCTCTCGGTCTCGCTGCTGATCATCAACGGGGCGTACGGACCGAGCCGCTTCAGCCTCGACTACTACATTGAGCGGTATTGGCCGAAGTGGGCTCGGATCGCCGAGGTGCAGTTCAACGCCCCCGCATCGGAGCAGTCGGTCGGAGAGCCGGCGGGACCCAGGCAGACCACGGCCTAGGAGCGATCCGGCGGGTGGGGAAGGGCCGAACCGGGCCGCCCTTCCCCCCTTTTCAGCCCCTCTAGGTCCCGGGGCGTCCCACGGTAGGGGGAGAGCGCGGGGCATGGCACGCATGGGGTCTTGGTCGAACCTTCCGGTTGCCCACCCTGCCCACTTGCGGGGGGGGCATTGGACGCCCGATCGTCCCCGGGGCGCGATCGCCCTTGCGAGACCGCGAACCCGATACGGTCAGAACTGGATGAGGGGCTTGATGATTCCGTCTTCCTTCCGATCCATCATCCCATCCGCGATGTCGTGCTCAGAGGTTGGGGGCCCGTTCGATCAGTAGGTCTCCAACTGCAGTCCGGGGATTCGCTGAAAGTCGCGGTCGCGCGTGACCAGAATCGATCGGTTCGTCCGAACGATCGCCGCGATCAAGAGGTCAAGGTTTCCGATAGCCAAGCCACGGCGATCTAGTTCACCGCCGAGGCGGGCTGCTTCTTCCGCCGTGTCGCCGTCCAACGGGAGGACTTCGAGTCGGCGGATCATCGTGAGGCTCCTCTCAAGCAGCCGACCGCCGCGGCGGTATCCCGAGCGGAGGAACTCGGCAAGCGCCGGCGCGGGAATCGTGAGAACTTCCTCGTGGGACTCCCACTCGGACGCCCGCTCTTGGGCGCCGGGGTCTCCCCGCAGCAGGTCGAAACAATACGAAGCGTCGAGAGACCTCACGAATCACCTCCGCCCCGGTCAAGGCGCCTTTTGCGCACGGCGTCACGTCGACGCTGGGCGGACCTTGCTAGCTCGATGTCCTTCCACTCCTTCGGAGGAAGGTCGCTGAGCGAACCGGCAAGGTCCGAGACCCGCGACGGCGGGCGGAGCTTCCGGCGGACGACCTCGCTGAACGTCTCCCCGGCCCGTTTGGACCGAAGTAGCAGGGCGTAAGCTTCGGCGTCGAGAGCGACTGTCTTGGCCGCCATTACTATGGCCCATGTATTCACCAGATATAGATGTTGTGTGGACACTCAGCATAGCCAACATTGGGTAGTGTAGCCCCGAGCGGATTCGAACCGCTGTCGCCGGCTCCAAAGGCCAGCATGCTTGGCCACTACACCACGGGGCTGCCCTCCGACGACAGGGCCTCATTACAAAAGGGTGTGGCAGGAGCACATCGAGCCCAATCGCTTTGGGCTTGATGGCGCTGTCCGCCCCGTGCGCAGAACGAAGATCCTCGTCACCCTCGGACCGGCCACCGATTCCCGCGCCCGGTTGGAAGATCTCGTCCGCGCCGGCGTGAATGGTTTCCGGCTGAATTTCTCGCATGCCACCGACGCCGAGCACCGTCGGGTCCTTCGGGACATCCACCGGGTGCGGCGATTGACCGGCCGGGAGGTGGCCATCGTCGCCGATCTCCAGGGACCCAAGATTCGCCTCGGCGACCTGGTCGCGCCCACCTACCGACTGGCGGAGGGGGCGACCTGGATTCTCGAACCGAGCACGCTGCCGGGGGACGACCGTCGGGCTCCCGTCGTCTTCCCCGATCTCGTCGCGGCGACTCGAGTGGGCGATCCTCTCCTCGTAGGCGATGGCGCCGTCGAACTCGAGGTGGTCGCACGATCGTCGAGGTCGGTCACCACGCGCGTGGTGCACGGGGGTGTCGTCTCCGCGCATCAGGGACTCTACCTTCCTCGAGCGCGGCTACGTCCGGAGATCCTCGGCCCGAAGGACCTCCGCGACCTTTCTTTGGCCCTCGAGGAGGGAATCGACTACGTGGCCCTTTCGTTCGTCCGAAACGGGTCCGATGTTCGCGAGGTACGGCGGCGCATCGGACACCGGAATCGAGATGGGAGAGTGGGGGTGATCGCGAAGATCGAACGGGCGCAGGCCCTCGAGGCGATCGACGGGATCCTGGAGGAGTCGGAAGGCATCATGGTCGCCCGGGGGGATCTCGGGATCGAAGTACCCCTGGAGCGGCTGGCCCTCGTGCAGAAGTCGCTCATCCGTCGCGCGAACGCCCGGGGACGGCTGGTGATCGTGGCGACGCAACTCCTCCTCAGCATGGTGGGCTCGCCGAGACCCACGCGAGCGGAGGCGACGGATGTGGCGAACGCGGTTCTCGACGGAACGGACGCGCTCATGCTCTCCGAGGAAAGTGCGGTGGGCCTTTTTCCACTCGAGGCGGTCTCGTGGTTGGACAAGATCGCCCGGGCCACCGAATCGTCCCTCCTTCCCCGGGGGACCTCGCCTGAGGATGGGCCGGTCATCCCTGGCCAGGTCGGGCGGGCGGTGGCCCGTGCCGCCGTCGACGTGGCGAAGGCGATCGGGGCGGTCGCGATCGTGACCCCCACGCATTCGGGCCAGACCGCGCGCACCGTGGCCCAACTCCGGCCGACGTGCCCTATCGTCGCTCTTTCGTCCGAGGCGGAGACCCGGCGCTCCCTCTCCCTGGTCTGGGGCGTCGAATCGGGGCGGGTTCCCCCGCATCTCTCTCTCGTCGGCCTACGCGAGAGCGCCGTCGCGACCGCCCGCGGGCTCCTCGGGGCCGCGCCGGGCGCGAAGCTGGTCGTGACCGCGGGTTATCCGATCGAAGGTATCGCCACGAATCTCGTCAATGTCCTCGAGCTCCCCCCGAGCCCACCCCCCGCCTCGCGCCGGCGTCGAGGGGGACGGGGTCGCCGCCTCGGCTCGGCGTGACCCAGAAGAGGATCGGCAGCAGCCCGAGCGCGATCGCAGCGGTGAGCACCCAAGCGGTCGTGTAACCCCAGTCGGCGGCGACGAAACCGAACCCCACGGCGAGCGCGCTCCCCACGAGCACCTGGATCGAGTTGACGACGGCGAGGGCGAGGGCAAGCCCAGGGCCCTGGGTCTCGGGGAGGTAGGTGGGGATCACGTACAGGATCGCGAAGATCACCCCGTCGACGATCCCGAGGAGGACGAATACGGGCCAGAGGAGCCAGAGGGGGGCGAATGGGATAGAGAGGACGAGCACGCTCGCGACGATGACGAAAAGCGCGACGGTGGTCCGACGGTCACCTCCCCGCTCGGAGATCCACCCGCCCAGTGGACCCCCGGGGAACGATAGGATCACGAGGGTGGCGGCCAGCGCGGCCGCCCCGGCGGCGCCCCAGGCGGGATGGACGTCATGGCCGAACTTGACGAAGTACTGCGCGATGATGAACATCGCGGCCCAGAACCCGGTCAAGGCGAGCGATAACGCCCAGATCGAACGGGAACGGACGATCGGCCTCCCCACCGACCAGAGCTCCCGGACCGTGGAGCTCGCGGGGGCGGTCTCGGGCGGAAGGGCGGCGGCGGCCAGCCCCGCGGTCGCGAGAAGGGCGAGGCCGCCGACGCCGAGGGCTGCCGGCCAGCCGTACAAGGCGCCGATCTCCGCCCCCCCGAAGAGTCCGACGGCCCCTCCGACGCTGAACCCCCCGTTGTAGAGGCCAATGACCGGACCGCGCTCCCCGGCCGGAAAGTACGAGGCGATGAGCGAGAGCCCCGGCGAGAAGAAGAAGGCGGCCCCGACCCCCGCGATGAACCGGATCCCGGCCAGCCACAGGTAGCCCGGAGCGAAAGCCGAGAGGATCCCGGCGACGGCCATCACCGTCAGCCCCGCGAGCGAAACGCGGCGCGCACCGTAGCGAACCGAGGCAAAGCCCGCCGGGATCTGGAAGATGCCGACCCCAACCAGGAACGCGGCGAGGACGATCCCGAGTTTGACCGTACCCACGCCCAGCGTACCCCCGATCAGCGGGAGGACCGCCCCGACATTGTACCAGTTGAATGCGTAGATGACGCGCGCCAGGAACAGCGCCATCATCGGTCCCCCGCGCCGGGCGGGGGGAAGCGGCGTCACCCGCTGCGCTCCCCGAGGAGTCCGCGGGTCCGGAAGTAGCGGAGGAACCCCATCGCCGCCAGATCGAAACCCGAGATGAGGTTCCCCCTCCGATCGCTGGGGGGCGGTGGCGATTCCCGGGACCGGCGAGCGGCTTCATGGTCTTCGAGGGCCTTGGAGATCGAGGCGACCTGGGGGTCGTGCCGGGCGACGGCCAGAGCGACGTCCCGCCACTCTTCGACCGTCGTGCGGTACGCCCGGAACTCCGCGGCCCCACCCTCGCTGGGGCCGAAGTGCGCATACAGGAGCTCCTTCGGCTCGAGCGCGGCCATCCGATCGAGGGAGCCGAAAAGTAGCTCGAGGTCGAGGTCGGGCGGTGGGACCGCCGGGCGGGATCGATCGGCTCCTTCGAGGTGGACGCCGGCCGAGTCGCCGGTCATGACCGAGCGCCGCGCCGAGTCGAAGAACGACAGGTGGTGAGTGGCGTGCCCGGGCGTCTCGAGGACCTGGAGCTCGCCCCCGAGGACCGGGAATCGCTCGCCGCCCTCGAGGGGGGTCAACCGACCCGACGGGACGGGCAAGATCGGACCCCAGAGGGAATCGGAGGCCGCTCCCCAGGCCCGCTGGGCCGAGGCGATCAATCGGGTCGGGTCGCACAGGTGAGCCACACCCGCCCGGTGGGCGAACAATTGGGCGCCGGGAAACGTATCGGCCACCACGCCGAGACCTCCGGCATGGTCGAGGTGGATATGCGTCACGAACACGCGACGCACCTCGGTCGGAGCCACCCCGGCCCGCTCCAATCCCGCAGCGAGTGCGTCCCGGCACGAGGAGGGCCCGGTTTCGACCACGCTCCAGTCACCGTCCCTCCCGGGAATCAGATACGACGCGATCAGCCCTTCCGTGTCCCGGAACCCGAGATCGACGAGGAGGCGACCCTGCCCGAGCTCCCGGACCGTCCCGCCAACCGCCACGATCCACCTAGAACGGGCCAGGTAGGGTGCTCGAGAGCCAGAGCATCAGGCCGGCGACCGCCGCCGAGACGGCAATCGAGGCGGCCCAGATCCGGCGATCCCACCGGTAGACCTTGCGGCCATCCAGGGGGCCGAGCGGGACCAAGTTGAACGTGGCGAACCAGGCGTTGATGAACGCCACGAGGAGAAAGAACGGCCAGAGGGCTTCCGATCCCGTGATCTCGGCGACCAACGCCCCGAGCCCGACGAACGCCGCGGCTTCGACGAGGTTCACCAGGGGCCCGGCGAGGCTGGTCTTCCCCCACTCGCGCACGTCGCCCATCCCCCCGACAACGGTCGCCCCGGGGGCCGCGAAGATGAACCCGAACAACGCGGTGACGACCGAAAGTAGCAAGCCGGCGGAGGAGAGCCGGAACTCCGCCCAGAACCCGTAGCGCTCGGCGGTAACCTTGTGAGCCATCTCGTGGGCGACGAATCCGGTCGCCGCGGCGACCAAGCCGAAAACGAGCGCGGGAACTAGCGCGGCGAACGGCACCGATCCGAAGTCGCCCGGCGTGAGGGCCGACTCGACGATGGCGAGGTCGAAGGTGAGCACGAGGTAGGCGATGGCGATGTGAAGGACCTCGGTCGGCGAGGTCGACAGTTGGCGAGCAGGCTGGGGCGCTCGGCCGAACCAGAAGTCAGAAGACGGGGTGGGGGTCCAGCTCATCGAGCCGCCTCTACTCCGAGCCCTTCATAGCGCTCGCAGGGAAGGGTAGGGGGCGGTGGATGGCCGGCGAAGAGGGCTCGGAGCAAGGTCACTCCAGCGGCCAGCCGGGGCCCGGGGCGGCTCAACCCCGCCTCGTCCGCGATCCAGATCCCGCGCGCCGGCCGAAGGTGCCTCAGCCCCTCGCGCACGTCCGCGTTCGTGGCCTCAGCGCGGGTCCGCTCGACAGGAAAGCTGCACGGACTCAGGACGACCAGGTCCGGCCGGGACTCCGCCAGCTCGGACCACGTGGTCGGTCGGCCCGGGCTCCCGGGCCTCACCCCCCAAGGTTCTCCGCCCGCCGCGACGATCATGTCGGGGGCCCACAAACCGGGGAGGATCGGCGGGTCCAGCCACTCCAGGATGACGACTCTCGCCGCCCTTCCATTGGCCATTCGGGGCGGGGTGGCCTCTCGTCGGAGCTCGGAGGCCAGGCTCCTCGCGGCGGCGGGTGCCCCCACCGCCGAGCCGATCGCCTCGACCGTCCTCCAGACCTCCTCGAGGCGCGTCGGACTTAGCGAGACGATCAGGGGGGCGACCCCGGCCGATCGGCAGGCGCTCCTTACCTCGTCATCCGTGACGGAACAGACCCGGCACAGGTCCTGGGTGAGGATGACGTCGGGGGCGAGCGATCCCAGCAGTTCCAGGTCGAGGGTATAGAGGCCATTCCCCTCGCCACGCGTGGAGCGGACTCTCGCATCGATCTCGCGGGACGAGAGATGGGCGATGGGGCTGGCGGCCCGCATCACCGCGGGTAGCGCTCGCACGCTCGGTGGGAAATCGCACTCTTCGGACCGCCCGACGAGGTCCTCCTCCCGCCCGATCGCCGAGACGATCTCGGTGGCACTTGGGAGCAGGGAGACGATGCGTGGCATGGAGTCCCGCCGGTCTGGCGACGCCCGCTACTTAGG
>Ga0210384_10001863_pt1 | contig 27126 bp, 20 predicted proteins | sample IncBWH2MmetaG_FD_160574 | JGI IMG/M metagenome (GOLD analysis project Ga0210384, IMG submission 160574) | Forest soil microbial communities from Barre Woods Harvard Forest LTER site, Petersham, Massachusetts, United States - Inc-BW-H-2-M | ecosystem: Environmental > Terrestrial > Soil >...
GCATCAAACTTCGGCACAACCAGACGGAGCAGCTGCGGTGTATAGATTTCCGCGATCACTATGCCCACGGCCAGGACGGTTGTCATCACGGTGATGATGATGGAAAAAGTTTTCTCGGCCTCGTCTTCACGCTTCTCGGCCAGAAATCGCGAATAGATCGAGATAAACGTGATGGAAGCAGCGCCGCCCGCGACAATGTAGTTCAAGAAATCCGGAATCGTGAACCCAGCGACGTAGGCATCGGTCAGCCGCCCCGCGCCGAAAGCCCAGGCAATGTAAGCCTCGCGAACATAGCCAATCACGCGGGAGAGCATGACTGCGGCCATCAACAAGAGCGTGGCGGAGGTGTTGCTGTGTTGGTGCGACGGGCGCAACGTCCGCAGGCCGCGCGCAAAAAAGCCCAATTTCACCGGTGCTGCGGAATCATGCGAACCAGAACTGGTCTCATAAATAGCTCCTCGGTAGGGCACGGCTTCAGCCGTGCCGTCACGGCCACATAAAATCTGGGGCTTTAGCCCCTGAGGTAAGGCGCTCAGGGTTCGACTGACATTTATGAAACCAAAGCTAGCCATCTAGCCGCGATTGTACATGGCGCAAACGCCGCCTCTCAGGCCGTGCTGGCGCAGGTAGACGCTTCGGCAACCTGCGGTGGGTTGCGAATCGCCACAAAAAGTAGCCCCGCTGTTACGCGGGGCCACCACAAAAGAGGTATGAGGGCGGGATCAACTAGGCAGGCAAAGCACATGCCGTTTCAAAAATGCCGAACCGGCACCATGGGAGCAAGCGAGGAAATGGGAAAGGAGTCAAACGCATTGCGGGCTACGACCTCTTTTCTGTCCTAGGAGCGTGCATCTGGCGCGCCAAAGCCGCGCGGGACGCCCAGTTCCCGGGGTCATTTCAAAGCCTTGATAAGGCTGGCTTTGTAGAAGATGCTGGCCAAGCTCAGGCCAGCAATTCCGAAGGCAAGGTGCAGCCGTCTGCACATGAGTACCCGGACGGTGCGGGTCTTAAGGACCGCTAACAACAAAGGCGCCACCGAAGTGACGCCTTTATTTGTTGCTATAACTCGTTGCACTTCCTCTACTACCCTGACGTGCTAACTAACGAGGCGCAGCTTATCCGGCAGGAAGTGGTACGGCGGCCACGGCCCACTTAACACCAGCTCGCAGTTCTTGAACTGGCGTGTGGCCATGCTGTAGCGGTTCTGGTATTTGAGAACGGACTTACTATCAATCAGGTGGGCGATATCGAGCAGCATTCCGTTCGCGTCCACTTTGCGGCAACTGACATCGGCTTCGAGCGGGTTAAAGAGCTTTTGCATCTGCACGGTGAGCGTGCGCGCTTTGCTCTGGCGTTCGCGATCCTTGGAAGCTTTCACGCGCAGCTTGCTCAGATAGTCGCCGCCGACGGTGTTGGGCAGCGGCACATCGTCAATAACTTGTTTCAGCGATCCGTCGCGCACGATCAACTTGATATGCATCTCAGCTTTGCCGCGAAGTTGCTCCACACTCTTGCCAAACGCCCTGCGATTCGTGCGTACCGCCTGCCGCAAAGCATCGTCGTTGTCGAAAATCGTGCCAAAACGGAAGGGCAATACCGTTCCCTGCCGGAAGCACGCGCCCACCACGCGGGCATGTTCAATCAGGGATTTGTGATCGAAAGCCGCGTCGGTGTGCTCATATTCGCTGACAATCACGGCAAATTCGCCGCTGGGATAGCCAAAAACCGGGACATCTCCTACACCTTGAACGCCATCGAGAAGGAAGGGCTTGCGGGAACGAACTCCGTTGGAAAGGGTCTGTAATTCTGTAAGACAGTATGCGTACCACGCCATGCGATACCTCCGAGCCTTGGGGTTACGAGCTCTATCAGATCACGAGTTTGGTTACGTCAAACCTGAGAAGAAAAGGCGGCAACTCTAATGAGGTTTCGGCCAATTCGTTGACTGGCCCGAGGCAGAGTGTATGCAAGACGTTAAGATTTTGCAACAGTTTCGCGGCAACTTTCTAAGGAAAAATTGCATCCAACGCGATCCTGGCCGGCAAGCAATCGGAATGCCACCTCAGATTGAGACGGCCCTTGTCAACACCCAAATGGGCACCGAAAGCACTGAAGTAACAGGGGTTAGCTGCTGTTACTTTTTCTTTGCAGCCTGTGCAGCGCGCTCCTGGAGCTCCATCAGGGCTACCCGGCGCATCTCGTCGACCGGGGCCGGCTTGCCCGTCCAGATCTCAAACTGCCTAGCAGCCTGCTGTACGAACATCTCGACCCCAGGGATCACTTCGATCCCCCGGGCGCGTGCAGCCCTCAGCAGAGGCGTCTCCAGGGGGTCGTAGACCATGTCCAGGACATAGCGCGCCTTGATTTCCTCGGGCTTGAGGGGTGTTTCCTTGGAGTGGCCCATTCCCACAGGAGTGGCGTTGATAATGACGTCAAAACTGAGCTTTTTCAGGTCGGCCTTCTTCAAAATCTTGGCCCGTGCCGATTTTGCCAGTTTTTGGGCCTTGGCGGCGCTGCGGTTGAGAATCCACACATCGGCTCCCCGCTCCTTTAGGCCGAACACTGCTGCGCGTGCGGCCCCGCCCGCACCCAGCACCAGGACTTTGGCGCTCGCCAGAGGGATTCGTTGCTCCAGGGGACGAAGCACGCCCGCCACGTCGGTATTGAATCCGTAGAGCTTACCATCTTGCGCACGCACGACCGTGTTGCAGGCGCCGGTCTTGGTGGTGTGGACGTCGGTGTTGTCCAAGTCCTCGAGGATTTCCTGTTTGTATGGCATGGTCACGCTGAGGCCGGAAAGCGGGATGTCGCTGATGCACGCTCGCAGGTCTTTCATCGTTTTCGCATGCAATGCCAGGTACACGGCGTTGACGTTCTCGCGGCGGAACGCAGTGTTCATGAGCAAAGGAGAAAGCGAGTGGGAAACAGGATCGCCGGCGACGCCGTAGACGCGCGTGGCGGTATCGACCTTGTCCACGCGGTAGATATCGCGCAGCATTTTCGCGGTGACTTGACCGGGGGCGGTTTCCTCGCCGGCGGCGATGGACGCGAACGTGAAAACGCTTCCCGCCCGCAAGCCCAGAACGCGGCTGATGATGCCTTGTTCGCCCATGCACAGGCCCACCAGCGAATGCCGGTAGCTTTGCTCTTCCAGGAACTTCATCATCACCACGTTGTCGTGCAGTGTGGTGGCCGTGCCCACGATCTTGTAGAAGTCCGCCTGCAGGGCTTCCATCGTGGCCAGCGTCTCTGTAAGCTTCTTGGTCCCACGGAAGTCGTGGTACGAAAGGATGAGGGCAGCCCGTTCGCGCAGCTTCTTGAGCTGCTGCGGCTTAGTCTTCAGTGCTGTCTGAAGCTCAAGGTCGACGAGTTGGCAACCAGCGGCCGCGGCTTTGACAAGAATGTCAATTTCCGCCGCCAGCGATCCTCGAAACTTGCCACCGTTCGCCGCCCGGCGGCAGGTGGCGATGGCGTACACATGGGGATGGTACTCGAGGAAGTCCTGCACGGGCTTGAGCGCGAGGAGCGGGTGGGGAAGGTAGTCTAACCTGAACTCAACAAAAGGGTTATCCCGAACAAAAGCTTCGGCTTTCTCGACCATTTCGTCAGGTGTGCGGCCCACGACGGCGACACAAACCTTGGGTAATTGGTGAGGACGGATGCGCGGTACGAAGTTGGATGACGGATTCATGAAATCTTTAGAATGGCGCATCAGCATACAGACCCTTGTGTCCAGATGCAACATTGGAGTAACAATTCTTTCCAGTTTTTCCAAAGGGTCGGCCGTGCCCCACACCCTCGTAACCTTGACCCCCTCGTACCCACAGGGTAACTTCCGGGTGTAAGCCCCTTTTATGCCAGGCACTTGGTGTGTGTCCGCCAAACCAGGGTGGGGCCGGACTTTGGAGGTAACATGAAGAAAACATTGTGGATGATCCTGCTGCCCGCGCTGCTGGCGGTGGGAGCCTGGGCGCAGCAGGACAGCCCGGCGATCAATAGCAACGCCATCGAGACGGAGAACGGAATCACGTTTCCGATTGAACGCATGCGCGCGCCAACCTACGCGGACGAATATTGTGCGGGGTTCATCAACAAAGACCGCCTGCCGGATGCAAACTACCTAACGGGTGGGGCGGATAGCCCCAACACCAGCAAGTTTGTCCTCAGCAATATCGTGTACCTGGCGGGCGCGGGATACGCGACTGGACAGCAATTCACAGTGGTGCGCGAGCTGCGGAATTCCAATGAAGACCCGGCATACAACGGGCAGGCGAAGTTGATTAAGGCAACCGGCCACGCCTACTCCGAATTAGGCCGCGTCCGCGTGCTGGACACGCGCAGCCACGAAGCCGTGGCGCAGATCGAGTATAGCTGCGAACCGATGGTGGCGGGAGACACGCTCATTCCATTCGTGGAAAAGGAGCATGTAACCCTGCGTGAATCGGGACGCCTCGACCGCTTCGCGCCTCCGAACGGAAAAACGACGGGACGGCTTGTCCTGGCCCGTGATTTCGACACGTTCCTCGGAATGGGCTCCAAGGTTTATCTAAACGTCGGCGCCAATCAGGGTGTGAAGGTGGGCGACTACTTCCGCGCCGTGCGGCCCTATTGGCTGGATCGCGACGATGAGGTCGATTCCATCTCCTTGAGGGCCTCGGTGGTGGAGGACACGCAAAACCGTCCGCCCAATGTGGAACCCACGATGTTTACCAAGATGAACAAAGGACTAGTGATTCATCTCAAGGACTATCCGCGCCGCGCCGTCGGAGAGCTGGTGGTTCTCAGCGTGACCCCAACGTCATCCTCGGCGATGGTAATCTTCGCCCTGGAAGATGTGCATTTGGGAGATTTTGCGGAATTGGAATAAAGCTTTAAGGGTTTTTGAGCAGAAAGCTGTTGGGAGCGGGAAGAGGAAACTCTTCCCGCTTTTCTTTTGTCCTAAACGCAGGCCATCCGCCGAACTGCCCCACTCAAGCCAAAAGAGGGCTTGAGTGAGCCACCCGCGATTCATGCGACGGATTGACGCTTCGGATCTAGGTAGTTAAACCGCAGTTTCTGAAATCGGGCTTCCAATGCTTCGAGGCCGTTCTTACGGGAAAACTCTACCTCCTCCTTTGTTATCGGGATGAGCCACAGAAACCTAGTCTGATCTCCGTCGACCCTCAGCCATTCCAGGGTCGGCCCATCCAAGTACGGCAGAGAAAGGAGTCCGTGATCGCAGAGTGAACCTGGCAGCCAAGCTCGACCGAAATTCACCGTGTCACCAAGTCCTAACTTAGCGCCAGTTCTGTGATAATGCGAGGTCGCTACCAGAAGTTCGGCTAGTTCGTCGCAGCGATCAGACGCAAACATGTGGAGCTCCAAACGATTTCTGTCTTCAGATTGAGACATACATTGAGTGGCATAGGTCCACATTTTTCGATCTTGTGCGGGTGCAAAGCGAAGCACCTGGAAACCACTCGGTAAATCTCCTGTTGGTCCCTTGTCGAAACTGACCACACTTACATCCGATTGCCAGCACCGCAAATAGTGATTTCGAACCCTATCACAATAAGCTCGGGTCATAGCTTGTGCTTCTTCTTCATGTGCTTTGAATAGTGGGACATGTGGGGCAGGTGGCTCACTCTTCCGCGGTTTGTTTTTCTTTTCCCTAGTGGGACAAAGGGTGCCCCCATCCTTGCGTTTTTTGCAAGGGTGGGAAGCGATGATGCCGAGATTGTATTGTCTTCCTGCCGCGTGCTGGAACCATGATGTTTCGTTATCTAAACATTCGACTCCCACCCTTGCTCCGCAAGGATGGGGCACCCTTCGTCTCGGTGGTGCCAGCGAGATCAAAAGCCTGGGCCAGCCGACGGGAAGGTTAGGAACTGGGCTGGCGGCTAGGCGCGACGACGCCTTTGCGGCGGCTGAGAACGAAGGCCCGGCGGCGGCGCTTGACAGCTTGGCGGTCGATTTTCGACCAGAAGGCGATGAAGTAATCCACGGCGGACCAGACAGATAGCAAGATCATGGCCCAGACGGCTAGCAGCGCAATCCAATGCACGGGGATGGTAATTGGACCAAGCGTCCAGGAGTGCCAGCGGTGGTCGATGATGACCGCGACCACGGAAACGATCTGGACGAACATTTTGTATTTGCCGAGATCGCTGGCCTCGAGGGTGAAGCCTTCCGAGGAGGCGATGGAGCGTAGGCCACTAACGAGGAATTCGCGGCCGATGACGAGCACGGCGATCCAGGCGGGCACCATCGTCGGACTGAACTGTACAAGTGTGACCAGGGCGGCGGTGATCAGGAGCTTATCGGCGAGCGGGTCGAGCAACATGCCGAGAGTGGTGATTTGCCCGCGTCGGCGGGCGAGGTAGCCATCGAGGCCATCGGTGATGGAGGCGGCAATGAAAACGAGCGCTGCGAAAACTTCCTTCTCGCCGGTGACGCTGGAAAGGCGCGGCGTCAGCACCAGCCACATGAAGAGCGGCACGGCCACGATTCGGCTGAACGTAATGTAGTTGGGCAGCGTCACTGCTGGAAACCGGGCCGAGTCCCGGGATAGTTTGACCCACACCCGCGGATAGTGGAGATTATCGCGCAGTAGGCAAGCGAAAGCAACGGAAGGGAATCCGGTGTCAAGCGCATACTCATTCCCAGCAAATTGCAGATCCCTCACTACGCTCGGGATGACAAATCATCGGGTTTTCGACACGGGCTTTTCGACACTCCGTCAGCATTCATTTCGACGGCGCAAGAATCGCATCCAGCAAGTCCGGTGTGCCTTCGATGCGTTCGAGTTTCGGGTAGTGCAGGCCGCCGTGGTAATCGAGACTCACGGTTTGGTAATGGTCGTCTCGCCTTAGAAGCAGTTTGATGGGCGCGGCGCCCTTTTCCGATTGGAGGATGGCCTCGCGGAGTCGAGCTGCGTTGTAGGCATCGTCATTGACGGCGATTAGCCGCATGCCTGGAGTGATGCCTGCCTGGAATGCGGGGCTGTTCCACCAAACGTTGCCCACCATATCCTCCGCGCCGACGGCGAAGCCTAGGGAGTTGGCGAAGCTGGTGTTCGGCGGTTTGTTCGATTCTTCAACGTGCTTGAGCCAATCGGGAGGAGTGTCACTGTAGCTGAGACGATAACCGCCGCGAGTTAGGCCGTCCTTGGGCGTCTGCGGAGCGAGTTGGTCCACGCGCGTGTGCAGAAACGTTGCCCAATCGTAGGGCTGAACCTTGTTCAACGCGGCCACTACATCATCGAACGTATAGGTGAGCGGGACGTAGCTGCCGTCCTTGACGCCGAAGAAGAGCTTGGCAAAATCGTCGAGCGACTTCGTGCCGCCGCTCATTTCGCGAATTTTGGTGTCGGCGTCCAGCCAGATGAGCATGCCCTCGTAGTAGTAGTCCTCGGGGCGCTGCCAACTGACCCAGCTCACCGGAGAACGCAGGGAAATCGCGGGCTGGCTGGTGGTGTCGATCAGTGGGCGCCAGGTGCGGCCCGGGCTGATGTCGTAGTTGGCGGCAATCATCGCAATAATGTCGCGGGTTTGCGCCGGAGTACTCAGTCCGGAACGAGTGGTGAGCACGAAACCCCAGTACTGCGTCATGCCCTCGTAGACCCAGAGCAGGTCGTCTTGCATTGGAACGTTGAAGTTGGGTGTCCACAGATCCGCAGGGCGGCGAAATTTTCCATTCCAGGAATGCGTGTATTCGTGGCCAAGGAGGTCGCGGTCGCCGATGCTGGCGGCCCAATCGCTGAAGTGGTTGGCGCGGTCGCCATCCTCGCTGGACTGATGATGTTCGAGACCGATTCCACCCACCTTGTCGCTGATCAGATACAGGAAGTCGTAGTGATCATAGTGATGCGAGGCATAGAGTTTTTCTGCTTCCTTGACCAGATTGCGGTGGAGTTCGATTTGTTCGGGCGTGATGGCAAGGTTGGCCGGCGTGTCGCCAAAGAGGTTGAGGAAGACCTGGTTGGCAGGGCTGGGCGAGAGATCGATGCGCTTGAAGTTGATTCCGGCGTAGAGCGGGGAATCGACGAGCGTCTCTAAGTTCGTCTCCTGGAACTGGACGAGGTTTCCGGTCTGCAACCCGACCACGAGCGCAGAAGCGAAACGCCACGCTTCCGGCAGCTTCACGCTGGGCGAGAAGAGGATGCGGCGCGTGAAGTGCCCCGCGGGATAGAAAACGACGGTGTTCCATTGTAGGTCAACGATCTCCGGGGAGAACGAAACGCGGCCATCCCTGGAGCGCACGGGAGAGAGGTATTGAAAATCGACAGCAAGAGTCTTGACGCCCTTGGGTATCTGGAGATGAAAAGCATAGGGATCGACGCGGTCGCGAACCCAATCGATGCGCGTGCCATCCGCCGTAACTGTGAGGCCGCCGAGTTTCGAGAGTGGTCCGGTGGGAGAATGATTGCCTGGAATCCACTGCGGGTAGAGCAGCGTTAGCGCGCCGGGTTTGGCAGGAATCGTTTCGTGTACGCTGACGACGCCACGCACGGTGTCTGTGAGATCGACCTGCAGGCCAAGGGTGCCGGGATAGGGTGTGTCGGCGGGCGCGGGGATCGGCGGGGGCAGCGGCACGGGTTGTGGCGAGTCCTGGGCCGAGGCTAGAGAGAACAAGAACAGAAAGCAGATTGTCAGAATCATTGCGGAAGAGTTGCGGCATGACAAGTTCATTGAGGTGCTCTCCAAATGTCTGAACTAATGTAAATGGTTTGCGCTGTGTCTGACGATCCGCTGTGACGAATGAGGGCGGTTCGCGGTTGCATCAGTGGAGCGGCGGGAGTCCTATTTTGGCGAGCAACTGGCGGAAGCCGGGATCGTTGCGCAGGTTGTCGAAGGATGAGGTGGCTTCAAGTTGGGCAAGTTCCTCGTCATGTTTGGCGTAGGCAGCTTCCAAATACTTCAGGGCTTCGCGCGTGTTACCAAGCCGGGAACAGGTATCAGCCAAGGCCACGGGCGAGAACAGCCCTTGATCGTAGAGTTTCTTCTCGGCCTCAAGCTCGCCGAGGAGCATACCCCTGCCCCCGCCGGAGGAGAACCCCCGGGCGGCGGCATCGGCAACGGTGAGCGCGGATTTGTCGTGCCGGAGAAGCGCTTCTTGTTTCAATTCCGCCAGAGTGTTGGGATAGTCTCCGTTCTCCAGGTAAACGTATCTCAGGTAACGATGAGGTGAGACGAACGCTGGCTCGGCTGCCTCCATTTGCTTAAGCAGGGCCAGACCTTCGTCATGACGGCCCGCTCTCCAGAGGATCCAGCCCTTGTCCGCCAGGACGGATTTTGAGTCTGGATCAAGAGCCTGGGCGCGTTCAATTTCAGACACAGCCTCGGAGTCGCGGCGCAGCGAGTGCAGGTAGGTGGCGTACCAGTGGTGGGCGATGCTGTTCTTGGGATCCAGTTCAATGGCGCGGCGGAATTCGCGATCTCCGGTGGCCACGTCCCACATCCCGTAAAACGAGGCGAAGGCGAGAGACGCATGTGCTTCCGAGGAGCGGTCGTCGAGTTCGACGGCCTTCTTAGCGGCAGCGAGGGCGCGCGGGTAAGCCTCGGAGGCGGGCATGACCGAATACTCGCGCAGCAGGTTATAACAATCGGCCAGGCCAACGTAGGCGGGCGCATAGGTAGGATCGTGAACGATGGCTTGCGTAAAAGCATCGACAGCTTTGGTCAGACTATCTGAAGTACGCTGGTTCCAGAAGAAGCGGCCTTTGAGGTAGAAGTCTTCGGCTTCGGCGTTGGCCGGCCGACGCGCGAGACTCGAGTTCAATTCAGAGGGCCCGGCGAGAGCGTCCGGTTTCCCTGGGCGATGGGTAGCCCGGTAAATCCCTCCCGCACTGAGCAGCACCAATATCGGCGTGCCGACCAGAAGCCATTTCCAAGTTTGTGAAGATTTCGGGGCAGATAAGGCCACGTCTGCGAGCTGGGGTTCGACTACGGCTGTGGTGGCAGGGGCGAGGGTGGGAGCGATCCAGCGGTAGCCGCGGCGGCCTACGGTCTCGATAAAAACAGGATTTTCGGCGGAGTCCCCTAGCGCGTCGCGAAGCCGGTTGATGGCGCTAATGACGCCGCGATCAAAATCCACATACACATCGTCCGGCCAAAGCGCCTCGCGAAGCTGATCCCGGCTGATGACTTCGTTGGAATGGCTGACCAGCAGCTTCAGAGCTTGAAACGGCAGCTCCTGAATTTTGACCTTAACGCCGCACTTGCGCAGCTCGCCCGAGCGCAGGTCGGCCTCGAATACTCCGAAGCGAACCACGGTGTCTTGAGAGACAGGGGAATGCATGAGTTTTACTTGTGCAGGGAGGGAACATCAGTCTAGCACGCTGCGAGATGGGGTAGGGCTGGCCCATTCGTGGGGTGTTTTTCGGCGTTACCGTTCCACCCATGACATTGAAAATAAATTAGTTCTCGCGTGACCGACGCATATCCGAAGCGTGACCGCTAGAGGGTTGACGGGCTGGAGTTCTGCTGCGAAAGTGGCGGCGTATTCAGAGTTACCTAAGTCCTCTGCCGGTGGAAAGGCGGGCGTCTCGCCCGTCGAGCCGGGCGAGGACGCCCGGCCTCCATCGCGCACGGCAGAACTTAGAACTCTCAGGAGAGATTTTCGAATGAATCGCAATCGCCACCAAGTTAGAACCTTCAGCGCCGTTATTGCGCTAACCTTACTCACCCTAGTGTGCATCCTCACTGCTGCGGCTGTCCCCGCGCAGGCGCAAACCTTCAATGTCGTCTACGTTTTCGGACAAGTTGATCCCGATGACAGTGTTCCCGAGGGCCAGCTCGCGCTGGGACGGGACGGCAACTTCTACGGCACAGACTTAGGCCAGGGCGGCAGTTTCGCGAGAATCTACCAAATTACGCCCTCTGGCGTGGAGACAACCCTGTGGGTTGCGCCGCCGCCTTCTTCCGGAGACGGACAGACCGTCTGCAACACCGGATTGACTCTGGGCAGCGACGGGCTGCTTTACGGGACCTGCCAGACTTACACAAGTTCACTGAACACGAATAACGGGATCGTCTTCAAATTTGATCCCAGCCTGGGGCAGAGTGGATTCACCGTGCTTTTCTCGTTTCCAGTTCAAGCCAGCGGGGGAACCGTGTTTCCCAGCACCCTGGTTCAGGGCACGGATGGAAATTTCTACGGTACTACGCTCATGGGCTTCACCACAAACCTTTATGGAACGGTGTTTAAGATCTCGCCCACAGGTACGTTCAAGACGTTGCACGTCTTCGACAAAACACTCGCTACCGATGGAGCCATTCCGTCCGGCTTAATTCAGGGAACTGACGGGAATTTTTATGGAACGTCGCAACAGGGCGGCGGTGCCGGGAATCCCGGAACCGTTTTCAAGATTTCTTCTTCGGGAACGTTCAAGCTGGTTCACGTCTTTGACAGCACCGGCGTCCTGGGCGAGGATCCGTGGGCTGGCTTAACGCTGGGGTCGGACAATAATTTTTACGGTTCGACCGTAAGCTTTGGAAGCAACGGCCAGGGGGTTTTATTTAAGTTGACTGGAGCCGGTAAGTATACGGTTCTGCACAATTTCAACTACACCGCAGACATCGCCGATTCTCCCGTCCTGCCGCTTACGCTTGGGACCGACGGGAATTTTTACGCCGCGGACAATAGTTGCTTCAACGGTGGCTGCCATCAATCCAGCCTGTTCAAGATCACGGCCAAAGGAGTGTATAGCAATCTGTTCAACGGTTTTTGTCTAAACAATTGCACGAGTGGGACGCAGCCCAACGGTGCGAATCCCAGTTCTCCGCTGCTGCTGGATACGTCCGGGACTTTTTACGGGGTCGCTGCGCTAGGAGGGGTGGACTCCCACGGCAACTCCGTGGACCGGGGCGTGTTCTATAGCGAAAACACCGGGCTGGCACCATTCGTGAGATTGCACTTTAACACTGGCAAGGTTGGAACCTCGGTCGGCATTTACGGTCGCGGACTTTCTGGTACATCCGGTGTCTCGTTCAATGGGAATACGGCTTCCTTCACCGTGGTGTCGGATACCTACATCACGGCGACGATTCCAGCCGCAGCCAGTGGAACCACGGGCTTTGTGACGGTTGCGACGCCCTCCGGAACACTGAAGAGCATTGTGAAGTTCAAGGCCAAACCGTGAGCCTGGCGTAACGGGGCAACCCCGCGACACTACGAAACCCTTGTCTCGTCGCGCCACGGGGGTTGTCGACGAAACAGGCCTGCGGGTTACGTCCGCAGGCCTTTTTTCGTCACGATATTAGCGATACTAGCGATCCGGCTTTTCACGGGCGAGGCGCCCGCGCCACACAAAACTATGCTGTTGGTCTCAGCGCATTGAGCGCAGAAGAAAGCAGGCCGCCCGCGTCGCCGGTGTGGCCGTTGGGGGTGAGCTTATCGATAAGGCCGGGCAGCAAGGATGCTAGCTGCGATCCCGCCTGGTCAGGAGAAATGCCGGCTTTGGCGGCCAGGTTCTTGACTGCGTCACTGCCTAAGACGTGAGAAATCTGGTCCGCTGATATAGGCAGATTTTGACCGTTCGAAACCCAGGACTGCACGACATTGCCCAAGCCTTTTTGTTCGAAGTTTTGCACCAAGCCAGCCAAGCCGCCGGGCTGGCTCTGAATCATGGAAAACACGCTATGTACGAGGGGATTCGAATTCGATCCCATCACTCCCGAAACTGCATTTCCCGCCAGATCTTCCAGTAGACCCATACTGCCTCCTAAATAAAAAAACTGAGCCCAAAAGAACCGCGCTGACAGCGCCTCCAAACTACCACAGGAGACGCTGTCAGCGCCAAGGGTACGCGGCTTGTGTGCCAAGCAATATAGCTTGCGATAACTACTGTTTGGCAATGACCAGCGCACTGAACTTCTTATAAGCAGCGGCTGGAACAATCTTCTTGCGAGTCAGATCAGTCTTGGCCTTGTAAGGACGGCCTGCGATGATCTTGTCGGCGTAGGCGTCGCCAATACCCGGCAGAGCCACGAGTTGCTCCTTGGTGGCACTGTTCAGATCGACGAGATCGGTAGCAGGCGCGGCGGCTTTTTTGGTTGCCTTCTCTGCTTTTGCCGGCGCGGCTGCGGCTTGCGCCATGGCCATGCCACTCAGAAGGGACAGGGCGAACAGCGCGATGATGAGGCGTGCGATGAGATGTTTGCGGTTCATGAGTCTCCTTTACTCTTTTACTCTTTCTCGGCGACGCGATAGCCAGCTTTTTTAGCGTCGTCTTCTGACATAAACTTGCCCTTTTTGGTCTTGCCATACCAGCGCCCGTCTTTGTGGTAGACGCCGGTGTCTGTGTTGACCCAGACTTGCCCGCTGGACTTAGCGGCTGCGACGTCTGAAGCGGACGCCGTCGATGCCACGGCAGTTTTGCTGGCAGCCTTGACGGGAGTGGTAGCTGCAGGAGCAGCCGCTGGAGCGGAAGCGGGCGCTGCCGCGCTGGCCGGGGCCGCCTTGGCTGGCGCCGCTGTGGCCGGAGTGCTCGCGGCTGCAGGAGCTGCTGCAGCATCCGCCGCCTTCTTGCTCTTGCGACTCTTCTTGGTCGTCGTATCCGCCGCAGGCGCTGCGGCTGCGGTACTCGCTGCGGCCGGAGCTGCTGCGTCGGCCGCTGCTGCCTTCTTGCTCTTGCGGCTCTTCTTAGTGGTGGTGTCCGCCGCAGGCGCTGCCGCCTTGTCGTCGGTGGCCGCCGCCGCATCTGTCTTTGCCTTCTTGCTCTTGTGCTTCTTGGATGTCGTGGTCGCTGTATCGGTTTGAGCAAACGCTGGCGCGACTGCCAGACTTAGCGCCAGACTGAGCATGGTGGCCCATACGAGCAATTTAGTTTTGAATATGTTCATTTCGGAGTCCCTCTTCCTCGATGCGGTGTCCGCAAATTGCCCCAAGCAGAGCGTGGGGGACGTATCCTCCGGGCGACCAGAATCGCGCCGAAGTTCAGCAAACTATTTGGTCTCGTTGTTTCCGAGGCCGTAAATCATGCCAAATCCGAAGCATGGCGTCAACTGAGAGTCTAAAACGCGACTTAAGCGTAAATGCCGCGCTGCTTGATGGTGTAGGCCACGCGGTCAATCGCGAGCATGTAAGCCGCCGTGCGATTATTGACTTTGTGAGTCTCGGCGTAGCGAACGACGTCATTGAAGGATGACACCATGATGTCCTCCAGATGCTCGTTGACCACGGACTCCTTCCAGAAGTATCCCTGACGGTCCTGCACCCATTCGAAATAGGACGTGGTCACACCGCCAGCGTTGGCGAGAATGTCGGGAATGACAAAAACGTTCTTGTCCGCAAGAATCTCGTCGGCGACGGCCGTGGTGGGGCCGTTGGCGCCCTCGGCCAGGATCTTGCACTTGATCTTATCGGCATTGAGGCTGGTGATCTGATTCTCCGTCGCCGCCGGAATCAGGATGTCGCATTCCGTGGTCAGCAACTCCGCCGAGGCCGCCTTGTCCGCTCCGGGGAATCCGTGAATGGTTCCGTTCTTTTTCCGGAAATCCATCAGGCTTTCGATATCGATCCCGTTCTTGTTATACAAAGCGCCGTCAAATTCGATGATGCCCGTGATTTTGTACCCGCCCTGATGCATGAGCTGGGCGGCGTACGAGCCCACGTTGCCGAATCCCTGGATGATCACGCGCGTGGACTCCGGGCTCATGCCGAGTTTTTTCACAGCTTCGCGGCAGACCAGCATTACGCCGCGCCCGGTAGCTTCACGGCGCCCGCGGGATCCGCCAATATTGATCGGCTTGCCCGTGACGACCGCCGTTACCGTTTGGCGCATGTGCATGGAGTAGGTATCCATGATCCAGGCCATGGTCTGTTCGTTTGTATTGACGTCGGGCGCGGGAACGTCTTTTTCCGGGCCGATGAACTCAATAATTTCCGACGTATAACGGCGCGTCATGCGCTCCAGCTCGCCCATCGACATCTTGTGAGGATTGCAGATGACTCCACCCTTGGCTCCACCAAAGGGAATGTCCACTACTGCGCATTTCCAGGTCATCCAACTGGCCAGGGCGCGCACTTCATCGAGGGAAACATCGGGCGCATACCGGATACCGCCCTTGCCGGGGCCCCGCGCAATCGAGTGCTGTACGCGGAAGCCGGTGAAGACCTCGAGGTGGCCATCATCCATGCCAACCGGGAAGTGGACAATCAGCTCGCGATTCGGGGTGCGCAACACCTTCCATAGGCCCTCGTCGAGGTTCAATTTCTTGGCGGCGGTGTCGAACCGCGCGGCCATGGCCTCATAGGGATTTGTTTCCTTCTCAATGCCGGTTGTCGTCATGGACAATCTCCAAAAAATTGCGGTACTGCGCGCGCCGGGGCTTAGACTTCCGGAGGCTGGTAGACCTCCAGCAGTATATGGACGGCGGTGAAGGGAGGCAAGCTACGGGGGTATATACGGCACGAGGGGATTTTGCTACACCCCCCACTGGAAGAGACCTGGATCGAGAGAGGCCGGGGCCGCGAGCTAGCTAGAGGGGCGGCGGCAGAGCATTGTGAGTGTAATGGCCTGTTCTCAACAGGCATCCTGATTGCCAGCGTAAAATGAAACGCATCTCCCGAACGGCCAGCGTTCGACCGTGAACACTGAAAGGGCAGCCAATGACTCACATTGCAGTCACGATCATCTTTTTTTTCGCTCTTCCTGCCGCGCGAACTCCTGGCGCAGCAAAATGGTTCTCTCACGATCTTCACCGTACCCGATACTTGGTCGAAATATGTCGGACCGGGCAAGTATTGTGAGTCGAGTAAGCTGTCCGTCCGTATTGACAAAGATGACACCGTTCAATGGCCTCGAAGGCAGCGAGTACAAGTAAAAGAACTAGCTCTAGATCAATCGCATTTAGTGACGGCGCGATGTGGCGGGAAACCCCTTCAGGCGTTAAGGTTCCGGTTTTCGGACTTCAAGAGTACCAACCTCTGCGTTAGCTACGACGTTTATGGCGGCATTTACCTTTTCGATTACACGACGCGAGGATGGGGATGTAAGCAGACATCTCCTACCTCCAATCCAGACTAAAGGCGCGACGGGCCCCTCACCAGTTGGTGAAAAATCCCAATTACACTCAGTGAAGCGCTGCAACCCCGTTTTCCCACCAGAGACCAGCCCTCGTTAAAATGTTGCGCTGCCCATGTGTTTGTGGGCACGCGTGCCTCGCTGTCGAAATCATCACTCCTCCAAGAACATACCTCATGCAATCGGCCCTCCCGGAGATGTTTGGATCGCAGCTGCGGCGCTGAGGCCCTTGATGACAAACCACCTCGTACCTCGGTAGGAATCGGCGACTACCCATCCACCAGCCGAGAGTGCCACATTGAGGATAGTCTCGCTCCACTGGAAGGGATTTCTGGACCCGGTCGCCACGATGGGTAACCGAACGGTTCATCGGCAATCCAGCGTGTCTCGCCTCCGCGAGACATCCGTTCTTCGGTCGAATGATGGTCGACGAGTGGATGCACTGGGCCTACCTGCACATGGATCATCACCTGCGGCAGTTCAACTGCTAACTACACGAGTCGCCGCAGCCCCGCCCACGGCACTTTCCGCTCCCGCAACTGGCAAGCTCTTCTTCCCGTGCAGCAGCTCCACCACCGACTGGTATAAGCGCGACCGGACTTCATAGCGCTCCTGCGCGCGTGTGATGTAGCGCACAACAATCTCGACGCCCAAACTCGCGGGCCGCACGCTAATCGACGGCGCTGCGGAAAACGCCTTCACCCCGTAGCGCTGCGTCACGCGCTGCCACTCTGCTTCCGCCAGGCGCGCATTCTTCTCCGTATCTGTCGTGACCATTTGAAGGATGCTCTGGACCACAGGAGAGGAGTCGTCGCCAGCCGGAACTTGCACCAGCAATTCGTCCCAAAGCCACTGGCCGGAGGTTGAGAAATTGAAGTAGTGCCCAGAAACAGCGTAGCTGTTCATGAGCGCAACCTGCCGCCCCGTGGGATATCCCGAGCCGCTGGAACTTCCGGTTTCCAGAAGCACCGTGCGCAGCAAATTGATCTCGACGACTTCCCCGCCCACGCCGTTGATCTCCACGAAGTCTCCCACGCGGATCCCGTTGCGGCCCATCAAAATAAACCAACCGCAGAATCCGAGGATGAAGCCTTGCAGGGCCACCGTCAGTCCCGCACCGACCAGCCCGATGATGGTGGGCATCTGCTCCGGCGCCCCGAGAAGCACGAAGAGGACCGCGAACAAAGCCGCAGTCTTGAGCACAAAACGAATGACCGTCCGCAAGGTCAGCAGCCGCTTGTGATCGGGAGTGGCATCGCCCAGAGCGCGCTGGACCGCGCGACCCAATACGAAAGCCAGCATGAGAATCAACATGATCCACAGCAGTGACTCCAGCATGGCGTGAACCGCGGCCAGTTTCCGCATTTGCAATGAATCGATCCAGCGGCTGTAGATGCTGCTGAGTTCCTGGTGATCCTGGATGCGCTTGTCGAACTCCGCCATGGTGCGCTGATCTTCGGAGAGTTGCTGCACGGACTGCAACGCCGCCGCACCCGTCAACAACTGCTTTCGCGATTTTTCCTGCTGAACCTGCTTCTCCAGCGCATCGTGTTTTTCTGAGAGCCGGGCAACGGCGCTCGCAGCCTCCTGCTGCGCTGCACGCACCTTGGCCTGCGCTGTTCGCAGCAAGAACCACGCTTGGGCACGGACGCGGAAACTATTGGGAGACGAAGACGACGTACTCATGGCCCCGCCATAGGCCATAGGCCCGCGCACCTTCTCGGCGGCCTCATGTTGCTCACGCGCCTGGACAACCTTGCTCTGCACATCGCCGCCGACACGGGCCAGATCGCCCTTGGCATCGGCGATCTCGTCTTCGTCGAGCGCGAGCTGGGCGTCGGCCAGCTCGGATTCGCCTTCCAGATTTGTCCGCTCCGCGTCGCTGGCGTGCTCGGCTTTTTGCTGCAGGTCGAGGGCGCGATCCTGGTCCATCTTGATCTGCGCTTCCATTTGCCGGACCCGGGCTTCGATATCCCGCGCCCCAGGGGGCGTCTGCGGCGGAAGCGCGCTTACGCGGCGCAGAGCGCTGGCAAAATCCAAATCCACTTCGTGGTCGGCAACGCGCTCCGCGTCGCGGGCAAAGTCCTGGTCTTCCGGCGTCGCTGCCCACACCGCCAGATCGCGAGCCATGGCCAGAGGCTGCTTGTCGACGGCGAATTCGTCCGGCACGTCCTGAATCTTAAGTTTCTGAGCGTGGAACTCGCCGCCAATGCCGGTCAGCACCCACGCCACCAGGGCAAGGGCTGTCAACAGCAACAACACTGCGAACGTGAGTTGAGGAGTACGCTTCATGCGAAGGGTCAGAATAGCGGTGCGCGGCTTCCGGGTCAACGCTCACAGGTGCAACGACCGCTGTTTGACGACTGCAGTTCAACAACCGCCGTCAGAGGGCGCCGAGTCCTTTACAGAAATGCTTGGCGTGAGGCTTCAACCAAGGGATTCATTTTCGATGTAAGTATCGCCATATGGTTTCCCTAGGGATTTCCTAGCACATCCATATACCACTACAGGCTTCAATGGAGGCGCGGGCGTCCCCGCCCGTGCGGTATTCTAAACCCCTGTTCGCCATGGACTTCCATCCCAATGCAGCCTTACCGGCGCGCGGCAAAGAACGCCCGTGCCTCCATTGTTGGTTGCAGCTTTTGCGCGCGGCTTTGTTCGGACTCGTGTTTTGCGGATCAGGGCTGGCCCAAGTTTCTCGCCCGGCACTTCCTGCCGGCGTCGTTATTCCTGAGGTTGTTTGCAGCGCCAACGCAAAACAGAGTTATGCGCTGTATTTGCCCTCGCGCTTTTCTGCCGCTCGCACCTGGCCCATCATTTACGTCTTCGATCCTGAGGCTCGGGGTCCAGTTGCGGTGGAAACGATTCGAGCCGCCGCCGAGAAATTCGGATACATCGTGGCCGCGTCCAACAATTCCAGAAATGGCCGTGCCGGCGGATCTCAAGAAGCTGCTGAATCTCTCTGGGACGACACGCAGCGGAGGTTCCCTGTGGACGAGCACCGCCGCTATCTTGCCGGCATGTCGGGAGGAGCTCGCGCCGCCACCGGGATTGCCCTCGCTTGCGGCGACTGCGTAGCCGGCGTTGTCGCCAATGCTGCGAGTTTTCCATCCAGCCGGGAGCCCCCGCGCAATATGAAGTTCGCTTATTTCGCAGCAGTTGGGGATGCCGACTTTAACTATCCAGAATTCGTGGAATTGCGCCGAAAGCTAGCTGGCGTCGGCGCACACTATCGGATCCGTATTTTTGCGGGGAAACACGGTTGGGCGCCCGCCGAAGTGTGGCTGGAAGCTCTCGACTGGATGGATCTGCGAGCTATGGCCGCCGGAACGTTAGCGCGCGATCAGCCACGGATTCAAAAAACTCTGGAGGACGAGCTTAAGAAAGCGACAGGATTTCAGTCCGAGAACAATCTACTGGAAGCGTTGCGGCAGTACCAGGCCGTAGTCCGCGATTTCGATGGCTTAGCGGATGTCAGTTCACCGCAAAAACTCCTGGCTGAGCTCGAAAGGAACAAGGCCCTAAAGGCAGCGGAAAAGCAGGAAGCGGCAGCCGTTGACCAGCAAGCGCGCCTAACCTCCGATCTCTCCGCCCAGATTCAGGCAATCGCCGACGGCGGTTTGGATAATACGAATCTTGTGGAACTGAAACGCGGCATTGCCGATCTGAAAAAACAAGCAACGGACGCACCGAACTCCAGCGACCCCAAGACCTTGGTAGTTAGGCGCGCGCTGGGCGAATTGGTGGTGCAAGCCTACGAGTCGGGCCAAGGCAGCATGGATCAGAAAAACTACCGGACTGCGCTTCTTTATTTTGATGTCGCTTCGGCAGGATCCGAAAATCCCGCATGGGCGCACTACCAGCGCGCCCGCGCCTACGCGATGCTGTCGAACCGGAAAGACATGCTCGCGGAATTGCGCATTGCGCTGGCAGGAGGGTTCCACGAACCCGCAGCCCTCGAAGCACCTGAGTTTCAGGCTTACCGCGAACAGCCCGAGTTCCAGGCTTTTGCGGCTCAGTGGAAGCTGGCTGAGAAGAAGGAATAAGTTGTCTGAAGGCGGGTGGGCGACCCGCTAGGTTTAACTAGCACCCGTGAATCAACTTGGAGTCGACCCTAATCATTTCCCCGGAAGTGAGCACTTTCGAACAGTCGTACCGTGAGTGCAGGCAGTATTGTTGCGGTACTCAACGTGGGCGGTGGCTCAAAAGAGGGCCCCGCCGTATGGGGCAGGGATGGGTTAGTGTCGCCTTCTGTAGGTGCGTTTGACCCTGACCTGCCTCGGTTAACGTCCGGAGCAATCCCCGCACCGTCGTTGGACTTTCGTGTCAATGGTGGCGCAAAGGTGCAGGCCGTAAGCGCCTATAATTTCGATATCGTATTGGTTTCAGCAGTCGCTCTTGCCATCGTAATACGACAGTACAGGTTTCTGGTCATCGCCTGAGATTTGAACTTCTAAAAGGAGACACAAAATGAAAATCGCTTGGATGTATGGGGCGTTGCTCGCAACCGCAATCACCACTCCGAGTTCAGCGCAGATTTCGGTGTACATCGGAGCTCCACCCCCGCCAATCCGCTATGAGGAACCTGCGCCGACTCCAGGCCCAGGCTTCGTCTGGGTGGAAGGATACTGGATGCCGGTTGGTCACCACTACAGATGGGTCAAAGGGCGATGGGACCGTCCTCCGTATGAAGGAGCCTACTGGAGTCATCCCCACTATGACCACTACCGCGAAGGCTGGCAAATGCACGAGGGACACTGGGACCGCGAAGACCACGACAACGGCCATCGGCGAGACCACGACGGCAATCGGGACCACCATGACAACGGCCACCGCAATCATGGGGAGGGCGATCACGACCACTAACGATGACTAACCACTGACGACTGACCACCAAGAGGAGAGTGGGCAGATGGCCCACCCTTCTCGGGATCGCTCGTGTTTCCAATAACGAAACGCTCGGGTCGATCGGTTTCAGCCGGTTGATTCAAGGACCGCCCGCACTTTACGAGCCAGAACCGAAGGCGTGAACGGCTTTTCCAGGAAATTCACGCCAGCGTCCAATACGCCATGGGGTCCGACGGAATTTGCCGTGTACCCAGACATATAGAGAACCCTAACCTTCGGGTTGCTGGCAACAAGCTGTTGCGCCAGTTCGCGGCCATTCATCCCTGGCATGATCACGTCGGTGAGCAGCAGGTTAATCTTCGATCCGTAATGTTCCGCGATGTCTGCTGCGTTCTCTCCACTCCTGGGAACAACGACTGAGTAGCCGATGCCTTCCAGAATTGACTTCACTAGTTCCCGCAGATCTTTGTCGTCCTCCACCACGAGGATAATCTCATGGTTAGGTACCGTAGATGCTACGGGCGGTTCGGCAACAGCGGATTGACCCTCTTTCTCGCATTGTGGGAGATGGATCTTGAAGCTCGTCCCGTGGCCCGCCTCGCTGTAAATCCAGATGTGCCCACCGCTCTGCCTAACGATCCCGTAAACAATAGAGAGGCCCAATCCGGTGCCGCGGCCCATCTCCTTGGTGGTGAAGAAAGGCTCGAAAATTCGCGCCTGCGTCTCAGCGCTCATTCCCGTGCCTGTATCGCTAACCGCCACCACCACATAGGATCCCGGGTTGACGCCCGCGTGCCTCTCCGAGTAACTCTGGTCCAACTCGACATTCGCTGTTTCAATGGTCAGTTTCCCACCGTTAGGCATGGCGTCACGAGCATTCACCGCCAGATTCACGATCACCTGTTCAATCTGCGCAGAATCGACCCTAACGGATCCCAAGTTCGGGCTTATTTTGGTTACGAGTTCAATGTTTTCTCCAATCAGCCGGCGTAGCATCTGGCTGAGGTCCGTTACCAGGCCGTTAAGGTTCACCACTTTGGGCTGTAGCACTTGCTTACGGCTAAAGGCAAGCAGCTGTCGTGTCAGAGCCGCTGCCCGCTCAGCAGCGACCTCAACCTGTCTTAGATGTTTTCGCGACCCTTCGTCCGTCAAGCGATCCATCAACAACCGGCTGTAACCCTGCATGATAGTCAGCAGGTTGTTGAAGTCGTGGGCAACTCCACCCGCCAGCTGTCCCACTGCCTCCATCTTCTGCGACTGGCGCAATCTCTCGTCGAAGAGGCGGCGCTCTGTGATGTCGACGACCGTGCCCTCGATAAGATCAGAGCCATCCTCATCTTTGACGAGTGCGACATTTTGTATCGCCCAAACCAGCCCACCATCCTTGCGGCGGTAGCAAATCTCATAGTCCTTTAAGTATCCTGTTTTCCGGAGTTCAGCGATCCGCGTCTCCCGCTCTGCCTTGCCGCCAGGATAAAGAACCACAGTGGGCAGGCCGTACATTTCTTCGCGCGTATAGCCAAACATCTGGGCGAAGGCTTCATTGCATTCAAGAAGGCGTCCCCCTGGGACGCTGACAAACACGCCCGCCTTGTTTCCCTCGAAAAGCGTACGATACCGGGCGCCCGAATGCCGCAGAGCCTCAGTCATCCGTTTGAGTTCGCGCAGATCCGCTTCCAATTTTCCATTCAGCCGGGCGAGCCTTAGTCTGACTAGATATGCCGCGACGGTGGCGACAATAGCGCTGAAACAAATGGTGACGAAATGCGAGCGCCAGATTGTGATCTTGGGGAAGAACAACTGTTTGGCGAGCTCAAAGCCGAGCATCAGCACGGCAACAGAGACGGCCGAGACTAGCAGTGGCCACTCCAAGCCCGGCCGATCGTCGCCCTGTCGCATTCTCCACCTCGTGGCAGAAAACCAGAGAACCGAACCATCCGCCGCTAGTACCTGAAGGCGTTTTCAAGGGACTCAGCAGTCAACTGTTCTCATCCTCCATCCTACGCGGACATGCCTACGCGGACACGGATACGCAGCGAAGCGGGGCTTGATTATAGCAAGGCCAGCACAGGGGATGTCTTCGTTGGCGGGTGGCCCAGGCTTGTGATCGCGCTGGCACAACCGAGACAATAGGGTGCCCCATCCTTGTGGCGTTCCGGATCAACGCCAATCTGCAGGATGTCTATGCTAGGCTATCCTGTTTTCCGAGGGAACATGAGCCTACAGCCGATCATCCGCACGCTATCGCAACCGCTATTTGCAATCCTTCTCTCCGTTCCAGCCCTGGCACAACAGCCCACTCCTTCCATCCCGTCCACAAGCTTCGCCGGGCTGGATCAGTACCGGGCGTCGCGGATTTCAATCTACACGGACGATTTCGGGCAATTGGCACGCTATCGGAAGGCCGATGCCGCGCTCGCGCCCCCGGCGGCGGGCGAAAAACGAGTCATATTTGTTGGCGATTCCATTACCGACTACTGGAAGTTACCAGACTATTTTCCTGGCAAGCCTTATATCAACCGCGGCATCGATGGGCAGACCACGCCTGAGATGCTGCTGCGTTTCCGCCAGGATGTGATTGATCTGCACCCCAAAGTGGTAGTCGTGCTGGCGGGGACCAACGACATCGCCGGCGTCACCGGGCGCACGTCGAACGAGGACATCGAGGCCAACTACGCTTCCATGGCGGAGCTGGCGCGGGCGCACGGCATCCGGATGGTGTTCGCGTCCGTCCTCCCCGTGCACAACTACACGCACGATGCTGAGGAGTCTTTTGCGCTGCGTCCGCGCGATAGAATCCTGGCGCTGAACAAGTGGCTGAAAGACTACTGCGCCAAGAACCACCTCGTGTATCTCGACTACTTCAGCGCCCTGGTAGACGAGCGCGGCATGCTGAAGCGCGCTCTGGCTGACGACGGACTGCACCCGACCGATGCCGGGTATAAGATCATGGCGCCCCTGGCGGAGAAGGCGATTCAGAAGGCGCTAGCGGAAAACGGAGCCCGATAATCTGCATGCAGCCGGGTTCCTCCCGACTGACGGGCGATCGAGAAGTAGTTGTGGTTAACAGGCGGGTACACTCAGAACCTGGATTGTTGGTGAAATGGCGATTTTGCACCACTTACAGGCCAACTAGAAACAGGAGAGCCACGTTCAATTCACATCGTCTTGATGCCAGATGTGAAAAGTTCCAAACATCACGTCATCTGGCTGTCTTTCGGCTGTCACTCGCATCGTGAAGAATTCGTCTGGACACTCCTCGCGCTGCAAAGCGGCTTCCAGCAATTCGATCTGTTCGATTTCGCGAACGATGCAATCTAGTTGCTCCGCCGCGATTGCGGTCACCCGCCCTTCAAAATGACTTGCAGACTCGGCCCATGCGACGACATTCACGTAAGCGCCTTTCCCATCCCCAAACCGCTTGAAGTCCTTGCAAGCGGGATCGGCGACAAGACACACGAGACCAGTCCAGATTTCCATCGAATCGATTATGGCCCAAAATGGCCGAGTGGCGAAAACAGGCCATAGCGCTCAGCACCCCTCAATGAGCATTATGGCGATTTATCAACAGTTAGCGCTGTTTTCGGCCGGAAGCGCGCATGATCAACCAAACCGCAACGAGAATGAACCCAATCAGAATGGGCAGTACCAGCCACCATTTTCCGAGCATGATGATGTAGCTGCGCTCCTGAATCAGGGACAACACGAAGGTTGGATTCACGCCGCAATTCTAGGCCGAGGGCCGCGAGGTCGGTAAGTGCTAGGGCGATTTTTCAATCTTCAGTTGTTCTGTTTGGCTAGTGTCCTAATAGTCGTGTTGCTTTGTGCCAATGGCGGGTGGCTCAGGCTTGTGACCTCTGTATCCTCATTCCGGACGGATGGGTGCCCCACCCTTGGCTTTTTCAAGGGTGGGTAGTAGGAAGGCTAGGATAGTGGAACGAAAGAGATGTTGTGTCTGCAGCATCGCTACCCACTCTTGCAAAAAAACGCAAAAGCCTGCCCTGAGCGTAGCCGAAGGGGTGGGGCACCCATCTTTCCAATATGGGAATAGGAAAACAATTCTGAAAGGGTGGGCCACCCGCCCTTTACATTTATTGACCTCAAAGAGCGTAGCCGGTGGTCGAACCGACGATCCTCATGAAACCAGTCAAGGTCCCCTGAATCGGTTTCATCGCAGGTTCAATGATAGCTGGAATCACGTGCGAGACGGATCGTCCACCCGCTGTCACTTCGACGCGAAATTTCATTCGAAATGGATGTCCGCCTGAGTGCATCAGGTTGTTTATCCTGACCAACTTTGCATGGTCAATAGGCAGTCGGAAATCCTGCCCGCTAAGTTCTGTTTTATCGCTATCGACTTTAGCTTCGTGCAAATCAAGGTAGTCCAATTGCGTGACTAGAACCTCGCGGTCAGCCGTAATCCACAATATTGGCCCGTCAGGATACTCGCCAAGAAACTCGGACTTAATTTGAGGATTCTTGAACTCATCGCGGGACATGCTTCTTGCGGGGGCGGTTCTCGATCTCGACTTCTCTTTCTGATCCCTGATGAATACGCGGTTCATTTCTTCAACTTGCGCTTTCAAGTCTCTCGGAAACAGTTGAGTATCGATGCCCGCATCGCTCAAGAGCTGCTCTCCAAGCCCGCGAATGTCGGGATTGGGGTCGAGCATCCCAATGAATACGCGAGCTACTCTTCGGTCCACGATCCGCTGGGCGCAGCAGATTTTGGGTGGGTTTCTTTTTGTGCAGGGCTCGAGCGTCGTGTAAACAGTCGCTCCAGCCAGAGTTTCGCTTGGTAGCTTCTCTTCCAATGCAACATACTCGGCGTGAGACTTCGGGTTCTCGCCACGATGCGCCCTGGCCAGAACTCTGCCATCTTTCACGATAACAGCGCCAACTCTGGGATGCGGCCTCTCGTCTTCAGCTACACTCTTTTTCGCTTCTTCGATAGCCAGCTCCATGAATCGTCGCTCGTCACTTGCATCGCTGGGCCGCGAATGTTCGGCAGTGGCATTTTGTTGCACCGTAAGATCAGCCGACTTAAGCAATTTCTCCCCGTCACTGGAAATAATGAACCAGTCAGCAACTTGCTCGTCGTTGCGAATCAGCAGCCCTTGCCTCTCCAGCCAGTTCCACGCTTCCATCATGCGTGTTGTCACCTCAGGCTGACGGGCTCCATACTCCTGTTCCTTCGGTAGCGGCCCTAGCCCCACGCTTCGGTTTTCAAGCATGGCCCGGAAATAGCCTCGATTAAGTCCGGCATGTTGGTAGACCGTATTCAGGCCTTCATAGCTTTTCAAGTGCGTGAGTAGTACCGCGCCCAGTGCAGGCAAATCCTGCTGCAGCAGTTCGTCGGCAGAGGGGAAGAAAGATTTCAGGGGACGAAATGGCATAACCACCTGAGAATAAACCCAGAGAGTCTTCGCATCCGAACACAATCTTTGAAAACCCAAGGGAAAATCCGGGGACTGTCCCCCTTTTCCATCCGTCTGTCCCCTTTTCTTCCCCGTTTTTCCTGTAACGCTTATAGTCTTTCGCCTGGAGGCGCCATGAAGAGATGGATAAGCTCTATTCCTCTGCTCCTGTTGCTGGTGGCCAGCTTGGCCAGCGCTGCCGAAAAGAAGGCATCGGGCTCGCGATTACAAAATGCTGCACCTAAACCGGCGGGAGTTTGGGATTGGGAGCACGCGCAGGTCGGCCCGCTTGATGCCAGCCGCGGCATCTACATGCAAGCTACCGCCCAAGTCATCACGCCAGCGGGCAAGAGCACAGTCTTCTTCGGCAGGCCGACGGACCTCGCGCTCGATCCCGCGCAGAAGCTGGTGGCGGTGCAACACTCCCACGGTCTCATGCTCCTGGACGCGATGAGCGGCGCCATTCTCCAAAGTTTAGCGATCCAGAGTTTGGCGCCCCCGCCCAATGACCATTTTTCCCATAGCCTGGGGGGCAACGGATTCCACGGCATCACTTGGGAACCCGATGGAAACAAGGTTTGGCTAACCGATTCCTTCAGCGGTTTGCACGGCGCCAGCCGTCAGCCGAACGGCGAATTTGCGTGGAGCGACTCCATCGCGCTCCCCGGCCTGGCTGGGATTGGAGACCCTCCTGTGCCGGGCGGTATTGCCGTTGATACTGCAACCCAACGCCTCTACGTGACGCTGAGCAGTAACAACACGCTCGGGGTCGTGAACCTTGCCTCGAAGAAGCTCGAGGCGCAGATTCCAGTCGGAGTTGCACCCTATGGCGTGGTGCTCGTGGGTGGGCGCGCC
>Ga0210384_10001864_pt1 | contig 27122 bp, 22 predicted proteins | sample IncBWH2MmetaG_FD_160574 | JGI IMG/M metagenome (GOLD analysis project Ga0210384, IMG submission 160574) | Forest soil microbial communities from Barre Woods Harvard Forest LTER site, Petersham, Massachusetts, United States - Inc-BW-H-2-M | ecosystem: Environmental > Terrestrial > Soil >...
TTTGCGAAAGCAACGACCTTAGTCAAAATCCATGTGAACGCGAAAGTCTGTATCGACGCGTTAGCCCTCACGTCATCCCCTGCGCAGTAACCAAACTTCGATCTGTCGCGCGAGTGTGACGCTTCTCGACGCACAGCTGTGAACAACCGTTGCGAAATCCTTGCATAAACTGTTAACCGCAAAGCAAGAATTTAGTATCGACGCGATGCGAACCGACGCGACGTAGGGCTTTTCCGACATTCCCACATTGACCCACTCGCGCACCTCCCTACCTATCTCGCACTCATCAAACGCGCTTACCGCGATTTCCACCAATCCACAACGTTCATCAACACAACAAGCTTTATAATTTCTCTAATCAAATTCAAAATCTTGTTGCTTGTGAAATCTCCTTTGTACGGTCATTTCCACAGCATCCATTGTTGCATTACGCTTTATACTTCTTACGAAAACGGGTAAAGTACCGCAGCGGTATAACTGCATAAGGAAGACCAATGACCGCACCCGTTACGGCACGTGAGGATTATCAAGCGATGGAATTCAGCGTCACTAAATCCGCGCTGTTAAATGAACTGATCACTACGCAAGGTGTGGTCGAGCGCAAAACTACTATCCCCATTCTGTCTAATATTCTTGTCGAAGCTAAAGGTACACGCCTCACCATCACCGCCACGGATCTGGAACTCAGCATCCGCACGTCTTGCGAAGTAAAAATTAAAAGGGAAGGCGCGGGTACGATCCCCGCCAAAAAACTTCTCGAACTCGTTCGCCTGCTACCTGAAGGCGAAATTAAATTCCGTCTATTGGAAAATTATTGGGTCGAAATCACGAGCGACAAAAAGAAATACAAACTGGTCGGTATGGCTAGGGAGAATTTTCCCGCGCTTCCCGCAATGCCGCACCCGTTGGTGAAGCTCCCGGCGGCCATACTGCAAAGTTTGATCGCTAAAACTAAATTCGCCATTTCTATGGAAGAGTCCCGCTACACCTTGAACGGCGGCTTACTTATTCTGAAGCCGGACACGATTGCGATGGTTGCCACTGACGGTCATCGCCTGGCCCTTGCAGAAACCAGCCAAAAACTCAGCGGCTTAAACGGCGAAGTGAAAGTTTTGATTCCCAAGAAAGCCATGGACGAGGTTGAAAAGCTTTCCAGCACCGCGGGTTCCGATGCGCAACTCGACTTTGCCAAGGACGAAAGCCACCTGTTTTTCCAGGCAGGTCACCGCCTGCTAATCTCGCGAATTCTTACCGGCCAATTTCCTAATTACGAAGCAGTGCTGCCGCGCGAAAACAACAAAACCGTGGTCATCGAGCGAGCAGAATTATGCGATGCGGTACGCCGCGTGTCGCAACTCGCCGACCAACGCTCACACGCCGTCAAACTCGCTGTCTCCAACGAAGGAATTGAAATTTCTGCGTCAAGCCCTGAGTACGGGGAAGCCAAAGAAAATATCGAGAAGGAATACGCCGGCGATCCCATCGCCATCGGTTTCAATTCCAGCTACATGTTGGATTTTCTAGCAGCCGCGGCCGATGGCCCCATCAGCATTGAACTAAAAGACGAACAATCCGCCGGCCAGATGCGTCCCCTTGCCGACGAATCCTACCGTTATCGCTATATCATCATGCCCATGCGCATTTGATTCATCTCGGAGTTGCCACCAAAAAAGGGCGCATTTTCTGTGCACCGCGACGCTCCCCAAAACACTTCCGTGCAAGCCGAATCTCAAGTCACTGTGTAGGCCCTATCTAATTGCTCACTGGCGCTTTAAATATATATAAACAAAAGGTTTACACGCCAAATTAAACCATTTAACAACTTGAGAAATTGGCCCAAATCGGCTACACTGTTGGGGTTGTCGATTCGCTGTTGGGCCCTCCAAATCGGCACGTCGGCCAGGTGAAATTTTCGGGGTTTGGTTTCGCGCCAGAAACCAAATAATTATTTCGCTTGGAAAGCATCAGTCTTCGCCACGTCTCGCTGCGCGAGATGGGATGGAGCAGGAAACCTTACGAGTTTCAATCGCTACGGCGATCGAAATCAAAAGGTGGGGCGACGTACGGAGCATTCCGCAAGCACGCCTTCCTCGCTTCAAAGTTTTTGTCCAATTTTTTTTGAACGCTGAATAGCGTTCCATGGTCTTTTTGCGAACGTGAGGTTCGCAAAGAAATCAAATCGCGTCAAGAAAAATACTTGGCTGCCCGTCAATGAACGCCGGGCAAACTTTTAAAGCAAAATTCACTGCGGAGCCTTCATGGAAGATAGAGAACCGGTCATCACTGCGACGCCAGGTCACAAGTACGACGCAAAATCCATCAAGGTTCTCGGCGGCCTCGAAGCTGTTCGCTTACGCCCCGCCATGTATATCGGTTCCACCGGTGAAATGGGTTTGCATCACCTGGTCTGGGAAGTGGTCGATAATTCCGTTGACGAAGCTATGGCCGGTTACGCCGACGAAATAAATGTCACCGTGCACGCCGACAATTCCGTCACCGTGGTCGATAACGGCCGCGGCATTCCGGTCGATATGCACGCTACGGAAAAGCGTCCCGCGGCTGAAGTGGTGCTCACCGTGCTGCACGCCGGCGGAAAGTTTGACAGCGATACTTACAAAGTTTCTGGCGGCCTTCACGGAGTCGGCGTTTCTGTCGTTAACGCGCTCGCCGATTGGCTGGAGCTGGAAATTTCCCGCGACGGTTCGGTTTGGGAGCAAACCTACGAAAAAGGCAAGCCCACCTCCAAGCTGAAGCAGACCGGAAAGTCGCGCAAAACCGGCACAAAAATTACTTTCCATCCGGATCCCACTATTTTCGATAAGACCGTCTACAGTTTCGATACTTTGTCGCAACGTCTGCGCGAATTGGCTTTTCTCAATAAAGGCCTAAAAATCACGCTCACCGATGAGCGCAACGAAAAGAGTACAGAATTCCGCTTTACCGGCGGCATCGCGGAATTCGTCAAGCATCTCAATCGCGGAAAATCCACGCTGCACGATTCGCCTATCTACATGGAAGGCAAGCGCGGCACGGTGGAAATCGAAATCGCGCTGCAATACAACGACACCTACGGCGAAAACGTTTTCGCCTTTGCCAATACCATCAATACCGTTGACGGCGGCACGCATCTTTCCGGGTTCCGTTCCTCGCTTACGCGCTCCATCAACAATTTCGCCTCCTCCACCGGAATGCTGAAGGAGCAAAAAGACGAAGTCACTATCAATGGCGATGATGTGCGCGAAGGTCTCGTCGCGGTCATCAGCGTACGGTTGCCGCAGCCGCAATTTGAAGGGCAGACCAAAGGCAAACTCAACAGCGACATCAAAGGTGACGTCGAGCAGCTCGTTAACGAAAAACTTGGCGAATGGTTCGATAAGCACTCCACCGTGGCGCGGCGCATTGTCGGCAAATGCATCGAAGCTGCTCGCGCTCGCGAAGCCGCTCGCAAAGCCCGCGAGTTGACGCGCCGCAAGTCCGCCATGGATTCAAGCGGGCTGCCCGGCAAGCTCGCCGATTGCCAGGAACGCGATCCGGCGCGCTGCGAACTTTTTGTCGTTGAGGGCGAATCCGCAGGCGGCTCCGCAAAAATGGGACGCGACCGCAAATATCAAGCCATCCTTCCGCTCAAAGGGAAAATTCTCAACGTAGAAAAAGCGCGTTACGACAAAATGCTCGGCCACGAAGAAATTCGCGCCATAATCACCGCGCTAGGCACGGGCATCGGCAAAGACGATTTCGACGCCAGCAAACTGCGCTATCACAAAGTAATTCTTATGACCGATGCGGACGTTGACGGCAGTCACATCCGCACATTGCTGCTGACATTTTTCTTCCGCCACATGAAGGAACTCATCGATCGTGGCCACATCTATATTGCGCAGCCGCCTCTCTATCGCGTCAAGCGCGGCAAGACCGAGCGCTACATTCGCGACGAGCACGAGTTTGCGCATGAGTTGATGAAGCGTGCCACGGAAGACCACATCGTCAAAGCCAAAGAAGGTGTGAATCTTGAAGGCGCGGGGTTGACCTCATTTCTGCTCAACGTTCAGGAATATCAGGCCGCCGCCGCGAAACTCGGTCGCCGCCTTCGCGAGCCCGGTCTGGTCGAGCTGCTTTCCGAGAGCCGCCTGGAAAAGAAAACTGATTTCGAGGATAAAAAGAGTCTCGAAAAACTTTTGAAAGAAATCGAAAAGTCCAAACTCAAGCTCGAAGGCAAAGTCACCTTCGACGAAGAACACAGCTTGTATGAAATCCAGTTTGGCCCGCCGCACAGCCAGAAAATCAATTGGGCCGTGGCTTCCACCGCCGAATACAAGCGCCTCCGCGGCCTTGCCAAACAAATTGAAGAATTCAACCATCCGCCGTTCACCATCGCGCGCAACGGCGACAAAGTTACCAAAGCCAACGCCAAAGACGTTCTCGACTACGTCGTTGAGGACGCGAAAAAAGATTTCACCATCACGCGTTTCAAAGGCCTGGGCGAAATGAATGCCGAGCAGCTTTGGGACACCACTATGAATTCCGACACGCGCACGCTGCTGCAGGTGAAGCTGGAAGACGCCGTGGCCGCCGAGGATATTTTCACCACGCTGATGGGCGAAAACGTGGAAGCGCGGCGCAAATTCATCGAGGACAATGCTCTCGAAGTTGTGAACCTGGATATTTAATTTCGTAATGATTTATCAACTGGGATGGAGCACTTTGCCGGGCTTGCGTGGATTGGCGTGCGGTGATTTTCGCGCCACGCCGACAGTGGCGGCCGATAATGAACGCGGCGTGGCCATTGAAATCGCAACGGAAGAGCAGCGCGACACGTTGTTACAGCAACTCGAAAATTATTTCCGCGCGAAGCGTTTTACTAACGCGGCAGACGCATTCGACAGCGTCAAAGCGTTTGTTTTGGATCATGCAGCCAAGCAATAAATTTTGGAGATCGATGCATCACAACAATTCAAGGAATTCATCGAGCGTCAGCCCGCTCGGTTTTAGGAGGTCTGCCAGCGTTCCTTTAGCTAGCACCGAGTGCATCGGCACTACGGTCCTAAATACTATTTCAGCGGAACGTTTTTCTAAAGAAACGTGCTCGCCCGAAACGCTCGGAAGTTTCGGCACGTCAATCGGAAACCTCGACGGTTGTCCAGAATTCCTGCGGTTCGACCGACCTGTATTCCGGCGCGCCCCAAGTCTCCAGATACAGTTCAATGGCCTCGCGCAAATTCCCGCGAGCACTTTCGATCTCGTCGCCTTGCGAAGTGACACCCAGTTCCAGACAGCGGGCCACGTAAAAGTTTTCTTCTTTGGTGATCAGGATAGGGAATCGGTAAGTCATATGGCGATGCTAGCGCTACCAACGTAGTCAGACAGGAACTCCAGGTTTAAATCTCGAGGACCGTAACGGCGAGGATAAATGGCGGACGAGAAGAACACTTCAATACTACTTCCCATCGATATCGAAGTAGAAATGCGCAAGTCGTATCTCGACTACGCCATGAGCGTAATCATTGCGCGAGCGCTGCCCGACGTGCGCGACGGCCTAAAGCCGGTGCAGCGCCGCATCCTGGTGGCCATGAACGATCTGGGACTCGCTTCCAATCGCGGCTATCGCAAATGCGCGAAGATTTGCGGCGATACTTCCGGCAATTATCATCCTCACGGCGAAGCGGTGATCTACCCCGCGCTGGTTCGCTTGGCGCAGGATTTCAACATGCGCTACCCGTTGATCGACGGCCAGGGAAATTTTGGTTCCGTTGATGGCGATCCTCCGGCGGCGATGCGATACACTGAGGCGCGTCTCGCGAAAATTTCTGAAGATATTCTTGCCGACCTCGAAAAAGAGACTGTCGACTTCATCCCCAATTTCGATCAGACCCGCGAAGAGCCCGTCGTTCTTCCGTCGCGTATTCCGAATCTCCTGGTCAATGGCGCGAGCGGCATCGCGGTTGGCATGGCCACAAATATTCCACCGCACAACCTACGCGAAATCGTCGAAGCCGCCATCCTTTTGATCGATAAGCCCGACACGCCGCTCAAAGAAATCATGAAGATTGTGCCCGGGCCTGATTTTCCAACCGGCGCGTACATCGCCGGCCGCGAAGGCATCGAAGCCGCGTATCGCACTGGCCGCGGCAGCTTCATCATGCGTGCCAAAGCGGCGATCGAAGAAGCCGCCAAGGACCGGGAAAACATCGTCATCACTGAAATTCCTTACCAGGTCAACAAATCCCGGCTCATCGAACGCATCGCCGAGCTGGTGCAATCCAAAAAGCTTGAAGGCATCGCCGACGTGCGCGACGAGTCTTCGCGCGAAGGCATGCGCATCGTCATCGAGCTGAAACGCGGCGAAGAATCGCAGCTCATTCTCAATAATTTATTCAAGTTCACGCAGATGCAGGAGTCCTTCGGCATGATTCTGCTGGCCATCGTAGCGGGCCAGCCGCGCGAACTGGGCTTGGTTCCGCTGATCAAGCTGTTCATCGAGCATCGCGTAGAAGTTGTTCGCCGCCGCACGATTTTCGAGCTGCGCAAAGCGCGCGAGCGCGAGCACATCCTGGTCGGCTATCAGATCGCGCTCGACCATCTGGACGACGTCATTCGCATCATCCGCGGGTCTGGCAATCGCGCCGACGCCCGCGAAAACCTGCTCAAATACTTCACCGAGCAGGACGTCACCATCACCGAAAACGGCAAGTCTCGCAAGCTCTCCGGAGTCAAGCTGGACGGTCGCAAATACAAGGTCGGACCGATCGAAGGAGAAGCAGCCGGCCGCGGTACTGGTCTTACTCCCATACAGGTCGATGCGATTCTCGAACTGCAACTCCATCGCCTTACGCAGCTCTCCGTCGACGAAATCTTGAAAGAATTAAAGTCTATCCGCGAGCACATCGCCGAACTAGAAGAAATTCTCAGCAGCGAAAAAAAGTTGAAGCAGGTCATAACCGCCGAGTTGCGTGAAGTCCACAAAGCCTACGGCGACGACCGCCGCACGCAGATCGTCGATAAGGTCGACGAGATCAAGCTCGAAGACTTAATCGCCGACACCGACATGCTGATTACCGTTAGCCATGCCGGTTATATCAAGCGGACCTCGACCGACACGTATCGCCATCAGGGGCGCGGCGGCAAAGGTCGCATCGGCGCCCGCACCAAGGAAGAGGATTTCGTCGAGCATTTGTTCATCGCTTCCGCACACAGCTATATTTTGATTTTTACTTCGAAGGGACGCGTTTATTGGCTGAAAGTTTACGAATTACCCGAGGCCGCCGCTGCCACACGCGGCAAGGCAATCTCCAGCCTGGTGAAATTTCAGGAGGACGAAAAACTTACGGCTCTGGTTGCTGCGCGCAATCTTGAGGAAGTTGGCCGCTACGTCTTCATGGCCACCAAGAACGGCACAGTCAAGAAATCTGCGATTGTCGAGTTCTCGAATCCGCGTTCCAACGGCATTATCGCCATCAATCTTGATGGCAACGATGAGCTGATCGGCGCGAAGTTAACCGACGGCAAGCAAATGATTTTCCTGGCCAGTCATGAAGGCCAGGCTATTTTGTTCCGTGAAACGGAAGTGCGTCCCATGGGCCGAAATGCCGGCGGCGTAAACGGCATGGACCTCGACAAGGATGATTACGTGGTCAGCATGGACGCCGTGCCGCCTGATTTCAGCATTATCGAAAAAGAACACCACCAGACGTCGCAAAATCTCGAGGAACTCGAAAACGAACAGATCAAGGATTCCCTGGTAACGTTGATGCTTACCATTTCGGAAAAGGGTTTTGGCAAGCGTACCCCGCTAGCTGAATACCGCATCACCTCGCGGGGAGGCAAGGGTGTGGTCAATATGAAGACCACCGACCGCAACGGTTACGTGGTGGCCACTTTGCAGGTGACCGAAGAATCTGACGTGATGATCATCACTCATAACGGCAAAGTCATTCGCGTGCACGCCAATGAAATTCGTGAAGCAGGCCGATCGACGCAAGGGGTGCGCTTATTGCGGCTGGATGCCGATGACTCGGTGGCAGCGGCCGCCGTGCTCCAGGAAGAATCAGAAGAAGAAAAGAAATAACCGCCACTCATGAAAATGACTCGCCGGTTTTTTGCGTCGTTACTGATCATCATCGCACCGCTGTTACTGTCTGTCGGGCGCGCGTCCAGCGATAGTTCAAAGCCATCGCAATATTTCGCTTTCATCGGCACCTACACGGCGAAAACCGACAGCAAGGGCATTTACTCATTTCAGTTTGACTCCTCCACCCGCCGCCTGACTTCGCTGTCGGTAGCGGCGACAACGTCAGATCCTTCATTTCTCGCCGTCGCAAGCAACGAAAAATATCTTTACGCCGTAAATGAACTCTCCGAGTTCGATGGGAAAAAAAGTGGCGCTGTAACCTCATACTCTGTAGATCCCAAATCTGGGCAGCTGACTCAGTTGAATCAGGTGCCCAGCGGCGGGGCCGATCCTTGTTACGTCTCCTTCGATCAAACCGGCAAATATCTTATGGTTGCAAATTACACCGGCGGAAATGTCTCCGTTTTCCCTATCGCGCCAGACGGTCGCATCGGACTGGCTTCCGCCTTTGTGCAGCACAGCGGCTCCGGCCCCAATAAAGAGCGGCAAGAAGGTCCACACGCGCACTACATCGCCACTTCAGCGGACAATCGTTTTGCGTTTGCAGTCGATCTGGGCCTCGATGAAGTTGTGGTCTACCGCTTCGATCCCGCCAAAGGCTCGCTCACTCCAAACGATCCGCCCTTCGCGAAGCTCGCTCCTGGCGCCGGACCGCGCCACCTGGCGTTCCACCCCAACGGAAAATTCGCCTATGTACTCAACGAAGTGAACTCCACCGTTACCGCCTTCGCTTACGATGCCAAGAACGGTGCTTTCTCTTCCTTACAAACGCTGTCCACAATTCCAAAAGATTTCACTGCGCACAATGACACCGCTGAAATTGTCGTGCATCCCTCAGGAAAATTTCTCTACGCCTCAAATCGCGGCCACGATAGCATCGCCGAATTCAATATCGATCCGGTTAAGGGAACGCTGACTCTGGCCGGGGATTTTTCCACCCGAGGCAAGACACCCAGAAATTTCGCGCTAGATCCAACAGGAAAGGTTTTGCTCGCGGCCAATCAGGAATCAAACAACATCGTCGTCTTCCGCATTGACCAATTCACCGGCGCGCTCGCCGCGACTGGCCAAGTCGCACAAGTTCCCGCACCGGTAGACATCGTCTTCGTCCCAACAAAATAGTCTACTCTATAAGTAATAGTACTAACTAGGTAACCGTGCTCTCTAGTTGCACAGATACTGTCTCCATAGGCTGCTCGAACCTCCTAGGTGGCAGCATAGGAACAGGGGGGAGCGGGACGAGCACTGGTTTGGGCGGCGGCTTAACCGTGCCCACCGGGTGGTGGGACGCGAACGCCTCTGCCACCCGTGAGCACCCCACGATGCACCTGCTAGGTTCAGGGCTTGTCAGTTTCCTTTGTAGGACACGCATGAAGCGTTAGTGGCCCCGAGCCTCAGTGCTTCAACCCAGAGTGCATTTCGAAAACGTCATTCGGTTGCGGGTCGTTTCGCAACCTACTTTTCCCATCCTTGATCGAGGACTTTGCCTGTTGGACTGAAGCGGATGCGGTAGGTGAATGGCGGAGTGCGACCTGTTCTCATTTGTGCAAAGCGCATGTCGGAAAATTCTACGATGGGCTCGCCGGCTTCTTCGTGATAGCGCGTCACCGGAAAGCGGTCAAACCACAAAACCTTTTGCACCTGTGGAAGTTCTTTCGCCGCTTCAATATAAACGTTGGGATTAGCTTCCGGATAGAAGCGGTACTCGATTGCTGGCCGCTCCGGCTGAATCCCCGGCGAGCGTTCGCCCGGATTAGCGCCCGAGGGAATCTCGAAAGGCGATTTCTGACTTAGATCCATACGTGTCTCATAAACGCCAGCAGGGGTACGCAATAATCCGTCCCAGCGCCACAACGAAGGAGGTAACGGCAGTACGCCGGTCGATTGAACCTCGAGTTTTTGGATGGTGGCAAAGTTCTGTACGCGAGAAAGCGCGGAGTGATGCGCGAGAACTGCCAGCCCAAGATACGAACACGCACAAACCAACCCGAATTGATTCCAGCGCCGGCGCATATTTGTGGGAGCCAAGTCTTGTCCTTTGAGGTCGGAACGCTGCGCCTGCTGGACTTTTTCGGTGGTTGGAAGCGGCAACAAAAAGAAGGCGGCCAGGATCAAGATGAAAAGTAAGAGAGTGGCGGACGAAATCGGCGCACCGACGGAAACCGCGATTCTCTCAATCACAAAAATCGCCAAGGCGAAAACTGCAAAGGAGGCAATGGCGCGGCGCCTGGCTTTTTCCGGCCGCTCCTGCACCCACGCCAGAATCTGCGGAACCAGCAGAATTCCGGTGAACGTGAAATCCACGATAAAAATTAGATCCCACGCTGGCCTTGACCATTTTATCGGCGACCACACCATTGTTCCGAAACTGGTCACGAGATCGAGCAAAATGTGACTAAGAATTCCCGCAGCGTAAATTCCCGTAAGCACCAGGAAGGAAGGCGCGTCCCATTTTCGCCAGCGTGCCACCCACCGCGTGAGCGCCGCAAGCAGCAGCGCAAAAACCGGTAGACATACCAGCGAATGGGTGATGCTGCGGTGCCAGGAGATGACCAGCAAATCGTCTCGCGAGAATATGTCACGAAACACATCGGAGTCCGGAAAGATCGCGCCCAGCATGGTAGACCAGGTCACGAGCCGCTGCCGAGTCATCGGGCGCGACGCAAATAAATCGTCGCTGCTAAACAGCGCTTTGCCTATGAGCGCTCCGGCAATTCCGTGTGTGATGGTGTCCATAAATTTGCGATTATTTCTTTCGATGCGAAACTACAAGACGATCCGTGAGCATCCGTTCAATTCAGGTAATGAATCACGGAGAGCGCTCTCAGAATGGTTATCACTTAACAAAAATTAGAGGCGAGCGCTTGGGGATGACGCGGCCTATTTGGCGGCCTTCAACGCCATGACGGGCCAGAGCCTGGATGCATTGCGTTGTGAAATCAGGAGCAATTGCAGCGAGCAGGCCGCCTGAGGTCTGCGGATCGAAGAGCAGGTCGCGAAATTCCTGCGCTACATTTTCCGAAAACTCAGCGCATTCGGCGACGAAGGCGCGATTATTTTTGAGCCCTCCGGAAAGCTGACCATTGCGTGCGGCTTCGATCGCACCTTGGAAATAAGCAAATGCGGCGTGGTCAATTTCAAAGGAGGTTGGCTCAATCCCGTTACCTTTATCGCCGAGGGCATCACCTAGGGCCATTTCGCGAGCGTGGCCCAGCACGCCAAATCCGGTCACGTCGGTCACAGCGTGGATTGGTGGCAAGCTATTCGTGGATAGATTAGCGAGCTCTGCGAACCCTGCAGCTGCAGCGCCGTTTAGGGTGGTCATAGCTCTGACCGCAGCTTCTAGCGACTCCGACGAGGCTTGGCTTTTCTTCAAGGCAGTGGTGATCACTCCAGTGCCGATCGGTTTGGTGAAAATAAGCACGTCGCCTGGACGGGCTCCCACGTTGCGCCAGATTTTTTTGGGATGCACCGTTCCAGTCACGGCATAGCCAAAGAGCATGTCGTCGGTCCGAATGGAATGGCCACCCAGGACGCTGCATTCGGCCTCATTCATTTTCGATAAACCGCCGCGAACGATTTGTTCCAAGATTGCGGGATCAGCGTTCTCGGGAAAGCCCACCAAGGAGAGGGATGATATCGGCCGGCCCCCCATGGCGTAGACATCGCTTAGTGCATTGGCAGCAGCGATCTGGCCGAATAAAAACGGGTCGTCCACTATGGGAGTGAAGAAATCTACGGTCTGGACGAGCGCAAGATCATCATTGACGAAGTAGACGCCGGCATCGTCGTTGGTTTCAAATCCTACGAGCACATTTGGATTGGTCTGTCGCGGAAGTTTTCGTAGGACCGATTCGAGTATGGCGGGATTTAGTTTTGCCGCGCATCCCGCGGCTTTTGCCATCGCTGTGAGTTTCAGAGCTGAAGCCACTGCTGCCACCTCTTTCCGTGCGCTGCAAAACTTGAGTCGCCATTATACGGACGCTGCTCATCTATCAGCAAATATTATCGTGGATTGCGCTGGCTGGCCGTTCGCGAATTAGTTTGCACCAGAGAAGTGTATGTGTTTTCATCGCGGCGGCAGATGGGCCAGATTTGTCACCAGTCGACGTCTCGATCCGCGCTGGAAAGGAGTTCATCGCCATCCATGTCCTCGATAGTTGTGCCGTCCGAATCCACCATTAGAAAGGCATTGAGCGAATTCCAGATTGACGCGAATACCGATCAAGTTGGTCAGATTCAGGAATACATCAAATTGTTACTCCTGTGGAACGAGAAAGTTAACTTGACCGCGATTCGCGATCCTCTGGAAATTCTCTACCGTCATTTTTGTGAAAGTATGTTTGCCACAAAAATTGTGGACTTGCGGCGGTGTCGACTCGCCGACATTGGCACAGGCGCCGGGTTCCCGGGGTTAGCATTGAGGATATTACTTCCCGCGGCGCAGGTCGTCCTAGTGGAGTCGAACCTCAAGAAGGCCGCTTTTTTGGCGGAGGTTGTTCGCGCATTAGGGATTACCGGGGCGAAGGTATTGGTGAGTCGATATGAAGAGGTGGGGAAGGAAATCGCACCGGTCGACTTTCTGTTGGCGCGAGCTTTGGGAGAGTTTGAACTCTTCTTAAAGTGGGCTGCATCAGAGGCGGTTGGTGCCAAACGAGTAATGCTGTGGGTCGGCGCTGGGGACATTGAGCAAGTGTGTAAGAGTTCGGAATGGACGTGGGAGCCGACTGTCATAGTTCCGCTCTCTCTAAGGCGGGTGCTGCTGATAGGTACTAAAGTGGCAGACTAGAGCAGATCAATTGTGGGCGCGCCGACATTTGGGCGGTGGCTTTGCAGACGTTTCACTAGTTCCGCTGTGGCTCCGTAATGACTCGCACGGGTGGCGATTGTCAAGAGGTCGACAATCGCTTGTTTTCGCACGACTCCAAGTACGAAACACGAAACATTTCCGTTTCACGTGAAACGGCGACATCAGCCGGATGATTGGCGGTGCTCGTTCCAGCGTGAAACGAGCACCGCCCTATGGCATTGGATGTAGTTTCTGCAACAACTCACAAGAAATTATGGGCAAAAGGGGCAAGTCGGTCGCTTTGGTCCAAAACAACACAAAATAGTTGTTTCACGTGAAACGGTGACATCAGCCGGATGATTGGCGGCGCTCGTTCCACGTGAAACGAGCACCGCCCTATGGCATTGGATGTAGGTTCTGCAACAACTCACAAGAAATATGGGCAAAAGTGGCAAGTCGGCCGTTTTGGTCAAAAACAACATAATATTCTTTGTTCCACGTGAAACGGCGACATCAGCCGGATGATTGGCGGTGCTTGTTCCACGTGAAACGAGCATCGCCCTACGGCATTGGATATAGGTTCTGCAACAACTCTAAATGAGTATGGGTCAAAAGGGCAAGTCGGCCGCATTGGTCAAAAACAACACAAATACTTTGTTTCACGTGGAACACCCATGCGGGGCCAGAAGCCGCGCAGGTAGCACGTGAAACGGCGAAACGACCTTCCAAAAGTCGAGCCACTGACAATCAGTTGTTCGCCCGGAATGGTTCGCCTGGCGGCGTGCTGTTTCACGTGAAACAGTCGTGCCCATCGGAATCCATCGAGTGCGGGTCCTGTTTCACGTGAAACAAGTATTTCGCCGAAAAAACGTACTCGAAGGGCGAATCTGTCTGTTTCACGTGAAACAACGATTCCGGAAAAATGAGCCGGTCAAAAGTCGGGACACCGACAATTGGCTCGAAACGGGACAACACCGAGACAAATCGGTCGAGCGATAGGCACAGTTTTCGCATTCCACGTGAAACAACTTGCAAGTGTACAAAACGTTTGTTAAGTTTCGCGTGGGGAAACATTTGGGAAGAATCATCGCTTGTGCAAACCAAAAGGGCGGGGTTGGCAAGACCACCACTGCCGTAAATTTGGCCGCTTGTTTGGCTGCCTCCGAACAACCCACCCTCCTTGTCGATTGCGACTCTCAAGGTAATGCCACGGCGGCTATCGGCTTTGCAAAAGACCCAGCCCGCAAGACGCTTTATCATTCACTGATTCTCGGTGAACCACTTGAGAAAATCGTTCAAAAGTCTCAAGTGGAAGGGCTGGATGTCATTCCTGGGGACAAGAACCTTGCCGGAGCTGCCGTTGAGCTGGTCACCGCGGAAAACCGCGAATATAAACTGCAAGCAGCGCTAAAATCGTTCCAAGATCGCTATCGTTTTGTAATCCTCGACTGTCCGCCGGCATTGGACTTATTGACTTTGAACGCCTTAGTGTGCGCCAACTCGGTATTGGTGCCCATCCAGTGTGAATATTTGGCGTTGGAAGGCGTTTCAGAACTACTCGATACCTTGATGCGAATCAGAAGAACACTGAATTCAAGTTTGGAGATCGAGGGAATTCTATTGACGATGTTTGATGAGCGAACCACTTTATCGAGGCAGGTGGCCACGGATTTGAGAAGCTTCTTTGGGACACAGGTGTTTCAAGCGGTTATTGCGCGCAATGTCAGATTAGCAGAGGCGCCAAGTTTTGGTAAGCCTATCATTTTCTATGATATACATAGCAAAGGGGCCGAGGGGTATACACAACTTGCGCAGGAGGTAATAGCCAATGACGAGAAACGCGTTGGGACGGGGGCTCGGAGCGCTCATTCGGGAGCCTGAGTCATCTATTGCACCTCAAGTAACGCCAAATCAACAGGATCAACCACAAGCGACGACTCCCAGCGGGGCAGCGGTTGCGCCAGCCCGGGATGGAAGCCAGACGCTACAGATCGATATCGACCTCATCGAACCGAGTCCATTCCAACCCCGCACAACGTTTCGTGAAGCGACTTTGGAAGAACTGTCACGCTCGATTTTGGCGAGCGGAATCATACAGCCCCTACTTCTGCGTCCCGTCGGCAACCGTTATGAATTGATTGCCGGGGAGCGTCGCTGGCGGGCAGCGCAACTCGCAGGCCTTACCAAGGTGCCGGCGATTGTTCGCGATGTTCCGGATGAACTCGCACTGGAAATGACGTTGATTGAAAACATTCAGCGCGAGGACTTGAATCCTATCGAGGCTGCGCGGGCCTTTGATCGCTTAATCACCGAGTTTCAGATGACGCCGGAGATGGTGGCCGAGCGGACCGGGAAAGACCGGACTACGGTATCAAACGCGATCCGGCTGCTAAAGTTGGAATCGACCATTCAGGAATGGATTGAAGAAGGAAAACTTACCGCCGGTCATGGCCGGGCACTTCTAGCAGTGCCGGATTCGCCGCTAAGGATGCGTTATGCGCACCGGGCTTCGCGTGGGGGCTTAACGGTGAGGCAGATCGAGCGATTGGCGGCCCGCCGGGCACGCAATCGAGTTCCGGTAGCCGGGGAAGAATCGGACGCGAATACGCGTTCGGCCATAGATGAACTGCAGCGGAACCTGGGAACTAAGATTATGTTGCGTCCACATACGAAAATGCATCCGGGACAATTGATCATCGAGTTTTACGATGAGCCTCATTTGATGAGGCTTTACGATCAGCTGATGAAGTAGCGGGCTACGGGGCTCGATCGCGGCGCGATCCCGCACCCGATGACAATTGCCGCGCGGATGGGTGACAGCCGCACCATCGAACAAGAACTCAGCGATTCCCCTCCGTTAACTCGTCCATGACGAATCTTCCAGCCACTTTTGACGGACCGCGGCGAGGAATTTTTGTTTGTCCTTTTTGATCCGGCAAATCAGCTCAGGATTTTGAGTATCTTCGTGAGCCGCGGCCCAGAGGACCATTTCTGTCAGGACCGGCGCCAGGTCCATTCCCTTTTGTGTGAGCGTGTAGATAACCTTTCTTCCGTCCAAGGGATCTTGTTGCGTGGCGACGATTCCATACCCTTTCAGTTTTTTTAATCGATGAGCGAGGATATTTGTGGCGATGTGTTCGTAGGAATCAAGAAATCGCGTGTAGCTGCGGAAGCCGCGCAGCATCATGTCACGAATGATCAGGAGCGACCAGCGATCACCGAGAATTTCGACGGATGCGTTTAAAGGACACCCGGAGCGAAACTTGGTGCGCGGGTGACTGCGTGACATAAAAAGGAGTTTAATATTTTAACTTGCAATTTACAAGTAATCTGACAAAATGTGCTGAAATTATTGGGTATTTCAAACGTAATTATAGAAGGCAACATTCTCATAGAAAGCAAATTTGGAGGACGGGATGAGCGGAGTGCGAGTTCTGGTGGGAACGCGGAAAGGCGCGTTCGTGCTCACTTCGGATGGAAAACGCGAGAAGTGGGATATCAACGGACCGCATTTTGCGGGATGGGAAATTTATCATATGAAGGGATCTCCGGTAGATCCCAACAGGATTTATGCATCACAGTGCAGCGGGTGGTTTGGTCAGATGATTCAGCGATCGAACGATGGCGGGAAAACGTGGGAGCCTGTGGGCAATAAATTTATTTATGACGGGGTGCCCGGCACGCACCAATGGTATGACGGCAAAGCGCACCCATGGGAGTTCAAGCGGGTCTGGCATCTGGAGCCGTCGCTGAACGATCCGGATACGGTGCACGCGGGGATTGAAGACGCGGCATTGTTCCGGTCAAAGGATGGCGGGCAAAACTGGGAAGAGCTTTCTGGATTGCGGAAACACGGCTCTGGGCCACGCTGGCAACCGGGAGCTGGCGGGATGTGTTTGCATTCGATCATTCAGGATCCGGAGAATCCGGGTCGAATGTTTATCGCTATTTCGGCGGCGGGCGCATTTCGGACAGCTGACGGAGGTGAAACGTGGCAGCCTATCAATAAGGGGCTGAAGTCGTTATATATTCCGGATCCGGAGGCTGAGGTGGGGCATTGCGTGCACCACATTGCGATGCATCAAGCCCGGCCCGGCGTGCTGTTTATGCAGAAACACTGGGACGTGATGCGCAGCGACAATGGCGGTGATTCGTGGCAAGAAGTGAGCGGCAACTTGCCGACGGACTTTGGATTTGTTATCGATGTGCATGCGCACGACCCCGAGACTATTTACGTGGTGCCGATCAAGAGCGACTCGGAGCACTATCCGCCGGATGGCAAACTGCGCGTATATCGCAGCAAGACGGGTGGTAACGAATGGGAAGCTCTGACGCGCGGCCTGCCGCAGAGCGATTGCTACGTGAATGTGTTGCGCGATGCGATGGCGGTGGACTCGATGGATTCGTGCGGCGTATATTTTGGCACGACCGGCGGACAAGTTTATGCGTCGGCTGACGCGGGAGATAGCTGGAAGCCCATTGTGCGGGATCTGCCGGCGGTGCTTTCGGTGGAAGTGCAGACGTTGGCATGATTCGAGTGGTGATGCCGGCGCATTTGCGGACGCTCGCGTCCTTTCAAGGCGAAGTGCAGCTTGAAGTGCAAGGCGCAGTTACGGTGCGATCCGTACTGGATGCACTGGAGGCACGATTCCCCGTGCTGCGCGGGACGATTCGCGAGCATGTGACGCAGGAGCGGCGGCCATTTTTGCGATTTTTCGCGTGTGGTGAAGATTTGTCGCACGATTCCGTGGATGCGCTGCTGCCGGACGCCGTGGTCGCGGGCGCCGAACCACTTCTGATTATTGGAGCCATTGCGGGTGGATGACGAGGGCTGGCCATTCGGTCAACGGTGCATTCGACACTTTGGGAACGGGTTGCGTTGACTTGGCGGTGCGCGAGACTAGAGTAGAAGAGTCTCTATCGAGGGGGCTTTCATGGCCTGGAAATGGCCCAGCGCATCGAGTAACAGTGTTACCGAAGAATGGACCGGATTTATAGATCAAGGGGTGACGCTGGAAGGCACGCTTCAGGTCACCGGAACGTTTCGCATTAACGGAATTGTGAAGGGCAATATTATTTCGGAGCACACGGTGGTATTGGGCGAAGAGGCAAAAGTTGAGGGGCAGATTGAAGGGAATCGCGTGGTCATCGCAGGGCGATTCGATGGCGTAATTTTCGCGAAAGGGCGCGTGGAAATTCAAGCGAAAGGCGTGGTCACTGGCGAAGTGCATGCGCCGTGCATGGTGGTTGATCCGGGCGGGATTTTTGATGGGCGATGCCATATGTTGGCGTCATCGGATGCGACGTCAGGAGTTACAATTCCGATCCGGGCGGCTGGGCGGGCTTAGGCACCGTTTGATGTTTGGCAGTAATTCCTCTTTATAATTTCTTGTAAAATTCCACTACTGAATTTCTTCAGAGAATTTACGATTTAAATTTCCGTCTATAATGAGCTGGGAGTTGCTGTGAGCGAATGATCGAGATGAGGGCTCTCGAATGAAGGTGTTGCTGATTGGTGGCGGCGGGCGTGAGCATGCGTTGGCGTGGAAGCTTAAGCAGAGCCCGCTGGTGACGAAGATTTGGTGCGCTCCGGGGAACGCTGGTATCGCGGCGGAAGCGGAATGCGTGAATGTGGACTCGGGGGACGTGGCGGCGATCGTCACGCTGGCGGAGAAAATTCGGCCGGACTTGACGGTGGTGGGCCCGGAATTGCCGCTGGTGAATGGAATCGCGGATGCGTTTGCACTGCGAAACTGGGCAATTGTGGGGCCTACACGACAGGCGGCGAAGCTGGAAGGCAGCAAGATTTTTTCGAAGGAGTTTTTACAGCGGCACAATATTCCGACGGCGAAAGTGTATGGCGAGTTCGATTCCGCGGACAAAGCGAACGCAGCGCTCGAAACGGTGAAGTGGCCCGTGGTGATGAAAGCGGATGGGTTGTGCGCGGGCAAAGGGGTTTTCCTGGCGCCGGATAAAGAGGCGGCGAAGAAGTTTATCTCCAGCGCGATGGAGAAGCAGGAACTGGGGGAGGGCGGAAGGAGGATTTTGCTGGAAGAGACGCTGGAAGGCGAGGAGCTGTCGTTTATTATTTTAACAGATGGCGAGCGCTATGCTGCGCTGGTGCCCACACGGGACCACAAACGTGTTTTTGATGGGAATGCGGGGCCGAATACGGGCGGTATGGGAGCGTATTCGATCGATGCATTGTTGCCGAGTGGGCTGGGCGAAAAAATCGCGGTGCAAATTGTTGTGCCAGCGCTGCAGGGGCTGGCGGCGGACGGGATTCGCTATCAGGGATTTTTGTACATTGGAGTGATGTTGACTGCCAGCGGGCCAAAGGTGCTGGAGTTTAATTGCCGGCTGGGCGATCCGGAGACGCAAGCAATCGTCGCGCGCATGGATTTTGATTTGGCGGAGGTGTTTGTGGATGTGGCGGCGGGACGGGTGGATGCGTCGAAATTAAAATGGAAAAGTGGCGCAAGCGCTTGCGTGGTGCTGACGTCGGGGGGTTATCCGGGGAAATTTGAGACCGGCAAGATGATTACTGGTTTACGTGAAGCAGAAGAGGTTCCCGGAGTGAAAGTGTTCCACGCGGGAACGAAATACGCCGGAGATAAAATTGTGACCAGCGGCGGGCGGGTGCTGGGTGTGACGGTAGCGCAAGCGACTTTGGACGACGCGGTGGGGCGCGTGTATGCAGCGGCGCAAAAGATTCATTTTGCGGGCGCGCACTACCGGAAGGATATTGGAGCACATGCGAGCGGTAGGGGCGCAGGTAATTAATGACAGTAACTAGTGAAGATAATTAGCGGGGGAATTTATCGATGGCGAAGATCGCGCATATTTTCCGCGCGCCGAAGAAGCGGCTTCCGATGGAAGAGCTGGAAGAGGCGCGGGTGATCACAGACGTTGGGCTGGAAGGTTGCGCGCACGCGCGTCCGGGCGGCGGCCCGAGACAGGTTTTGCTGGTGGATCGGGAAACGCTGGAGGCGATGGATCTCCAACCAGGCGTGATACGCGAGAATATTACGACCGAGGGAATGGATGTGAATGGCCTGGCGACGGAGCAGGAAGTACGCATCGGCGAAGTGCGATTGCAAGTGAGCGAGATTTGCCATCCGTGCGATCAGCTGGAAAAAACACGGCCAGGGTTACGGCGCGAGATGCGCGGGCGGCGCGGAATGTTGTGCCGGGTGCTGGAAGGCGGAATGATTCGTAGAGGCGATACGATTGAAAAAGTTTCGCCAGCGGCGAGTGCGCCATCTTCGGGAGACTCACGGAGTGGGCTTGCGGCGAAGTGAAGGTGCGCTGGGCGGGCGGGTTTTGTCGTCGGTTTTTTCCACGGGTTCGTCGGGCGGGACAATCCAGTCGAAGCCACGTTGCTCTTCCATAGTGCCAAGGAAAAATTTGTTGCCGCCGGAGATTAAAGGCAATGCCGCGCGCAGAAAATCGGCGGAATCCGTGGCGGAAGCTTTTTGCGCCTGGCCGTGGTCGATGGCGTCCATGACCTTGGCGAACTTTGGATCGCTCGAGCGTAGCCGGGAGAGAGCTGGATCGCCGGCTTGGATTAGAGCGATCAGAGTCGGTTCGGTGTTTTGCGTCACTACTTTGCTGGCGAGCGCGGCGGGATCTTCGGGCGGATAGCGCGCTTCGACAAGGGTGTGCGGCGCTTTCCTGCCGCCTTCCGGCGGATAAAGCTGGGTGAAGCGCGGGCGCAGGATGCGCGTCTGCCAATATTCGCCGCGGGCGGCCACCTGTTCCTGCTCGATGCGATATTCCACTTGCCACACTTCGGGGCCGTAATCGGGAGCGAAGCCGAGAATGATTAGCTCGAAAAGCGCGTCGTCAGGGCGGAAATCCAGTTTGTGATGAAGCTGTGCGACGAGCGGGCGAAGTTTTTCGAGGAAGGCGACCCCGATGGTTTCGAGATCAGGGGCCTCCTGACCGGGATATGGTGCATAGTGCTGGTTGTTGCCCTGAGTGATGCTTTGATAATTGCGATCAAGACGAACAGGATCGGGCGCAGAAGGAATTTGCCATTCTGATGCGCCGAATAGGACACCGATATGCAGGGCATCAAGCTGCAGGACGCGAGGCGGAACGGAATTTTGTTCCACCGGCTGATTGATGGCGGCAAAGATGATGACGTTGTCCTTAGCCACCTGAGCGATGACGCGGCCGCCGGCTAAGCTGGCGACGATCTCATCTTCTCGCTGTAGCGTTTGAGCGGCGGCGAGAGCCGTGAGCAACATGGGGGCGACAAAAATCGAAGCCAAGGAGCGACGTAGCACCATAGATGCACACTACCACAGTGGTTCGGAGCGGGAGCTTGCGGGGGTGGCGAAGCGGTTCCGTAAAGACGGCATTTTCGGTAAAGTCTTCATTGGCAAAACAATTGGAAGCCCAGCTTAGTAATCGTGTTGCTTGAGCGGGAAGAAACGATCGAGGGCAATTGACGATGGGACTGAAGAAGGCCAAAAGCATCACGCATAACGGGAAGAAGTTGACGGAGATTCTGGAGGCGCACGAGCGATTTTTTCGCGGGCAGGATGGCGGGCAGCGTGCCAATCTGGCTGGGGCGGACCTGTCTGAAGCAGACTTGAGCGGAGTGAATCTTAGCGGCGCGGTATTGACCGGCGCAAATTTGACGGGCAGCGATCTGCGGAAGGCGAAATTGCCGGGCGCGGATTTGTCGGACGCCAAGATGCATGGAGTGGATTTGCGCAATTCGGATTTAACGGAGGCGATTTTGCCGGGTGCGGATTTGTCCGAAGCGCAGGCGAGCGGTATCGAGTTTTTTCGATGCGATCTTTCCAGTGTGAATTTCGAACGCGCGCTACTGCGAAATACAAATTTTAGATTGGCGAATATCAGCGGGGCGAAGTTTTCGGGCGCGGATATGGGCGTGGCGATTTTGCGGGAGACGGATTTGACGGGTGTCGACCTTTCGGGCGTGGATTTGACGACTACGTTGATGCCCAAGGGTTATGCGGCGGCTAAGAAGAGCGCGTAACAAGAAAATGAAGCTCAATTGTGAATCCGCACGATCAAAGTAGCGGTGCGGACTTAAAACACGTTTTGTGATAGCACGCCTGAGTAGACGGGTTCGATTGTAAAAAGGTTTAATAAAGTCCCAACAGACGTGGCCCGGCGTGCGGGGCACTGGGAGGCAAGCGCGCTCCTGGTGAATGTTTGGTTTCCTTTGGCTACACCAACGGCACAATTCGAACGATCCATGGTGCGCGAACGGGTGCTCGAGGAGATCCGCGGGTTGTTGCAGGAATTGGGAAGCGCTGGTGCGATGCCGATGTTGAATGGTTCCGCGCACCTGGAGCGCGATCTGGGATTGGGGAGCTTGGAGCGCGTTGAGTTGATGGCGCGTCTTGAGAACGCCTTTGGTGTGCGCATTGCAGACCAGGCGGCTACGCAGGCGAATACGCCGGACGATCTTGCTGGGGCGGTAATGGAGGCTCCGGAGAGCGTTGCGGAGACAAGTGGAGTTTCCGCGGCGGGGGCGTGCGTCAAGGTACAGCAGCAGAAGCGCAAAGCTGAAGAAGCTGGCGTGGTGTCGGCGGAGACGTTGATTGATGTTTTGCATTATCGCGCGGCGCATGACGCGTCGCGGACGCACCTGGTGATTACTGAGGATGCGGACGGGCAGGACAAGACCATAACGATGATGTTCGGGGAGTTGCATGCGGCGGCGCAGCGCTGCTCGGCCGAATTGATGCGCCGGGGAGTGACCGCGGGAAGCCGAGTGGCGCTGATGCTGCCGACCTCGCGAGCGTTTTTTGTTTCTTATGCGGGAATTTTGCTGGCGGGAGCGATTCCGGTGCCGATTTATCCGCCATTTCGCGCCGATCGAATTGAAGAGTATGCAGCGCGACAAACATCGATTCTAAATAACGCGGGCGTGGTATTGCTGCTGACTTTCCGTCGCGCGGAAGCGGTGGCGAAACTGTTGAAACCGCGTGTTGCGTCGCTTGCCGCGGTGGCGGATGCGGAAAAATTGATCGAGGCGGCGGACAAAGCGCCTCTTCCTTCACCTGGGGCGCGGCCGCTGCATTTAAGCGGAACACGGGCACGAACGGGAAAAGACATCGCGCTGCTGCAATACACTTCGGGTTCAACCGGAGATCCCAAGGGTGTAGTGCTGACGCATGCAAATTTACTCGCGAATATTAGAGCGGTGGGCGAAGCGGTGAAGATGGCGCCGGATGATTTGGGAGTGAGTTGGCTGCCTCTGTATCACGACATGGGACTGATCGGCGCGTGGTTGACGCTGTTGTATTACGGAATTCAGTTGACAGTGATGTCGCCGATTGCATTTTTGATGCGGCCGGAGCGGTGGTTGTGGGCGATTCACAATCATCGAGGGACAATCAGTACGGCTCCAAATTTTGCTTATGAGTTGTGCGTGAGAAAAATTGCGGAAAAAGACATCGAGGGGTTGGACTTGAGTTCGTGGCGCATGGCGATGAATGGAGCGGAACCGGTGAATCCGGGGACGCTCGAACGCTTTGCGGCACGCTTCGCAAAATATGGATTTCGGGCACAGGCGTTGCTGCCCGTTTATGGGCTGGCGGAAGCTTCGCTGGCAGTCACTGCGGGCCCACTGGGACGCGAGCCGGTTGTCGATCGCATCGAGCGGAAAGTATTTGAGTCCGAAGGAAAAGCAATACCGACCAAGGCTGAGGATGAAAATTGCATTGCTTTTGTTTCGGCGGGGAAACCTATACCGCGGCATGAAATTCGCGTGGTGAACAATGCGGGGGTGGAAGTCGGGGAGAGGACGGAGGGATTTCTGTGGTTTCGCGGGCCTTCGGCGACCACCGGCTACTATCAGAATAAGGCGGCGACGGATGCGTTGCTGCCTCAGGGAGCCAGCAATGCGAATGGAGAATTCGCGTGGGTTAATTCGGGTGATCGCGCATACATAGCGGATGGCGAACTGTACGTTACCGGCCGCGTCAAGGACATCATTATTAAGGGCGGACGGAATTTGTATCCGCATGAAGTGGAGGAGTTGGCGGCTGGTGTGGAGGGAATCCGCAAGGGATGTATTGTGGCGTTTGGGATTAAGGATCAAGCGAGTGGAACGGAAAAAATGGTGGTGGTGGCGGAGTCGAGAGAAAAAAGTGATACGCGGCGTTCTGAGATGGCGGCGAAAGTTACGGAAGCTGTAGCGCGAGGGTTGGGGTTGCCGCCGGATCGCGTGGAACTGCTTCCACTGGGAAGCATCCCCAAGACCTCGAGCGGGAAATTGCGCCGAGAGGAGACTAAACAACTCTATCTCACTGGAACCTTGTCGGAGAGCAAAGCGCCTGCGTGGCTGCAAATTGCGCGGCTGGGCGCGGGCGGAGCAGCATCGGCCACATTGCGCGCGATTGCAAAAGGCGTGAAACGCGCGCTGGAATTTCTGTACGGGATTTACTTTGCGGTGATGTTCTCGCTATGGATCGTGCCGACGTGGATGATCGTGCAGCTATATACGGATCATCGTGCGGCGGGAAGATTTACGAACGGCGCGCTGAAGATTTTGTTTTTCCTAATTGGCTGCAGAGTGCGGGTGACGGGAAAAGAATATATGGAGACGCCGGGGGCAAAAATTTACGCGTCGAACCATACGAGTTATTTCGATGTGGTGGCGTTGATGATGGGGCTGGGAGTTCCATATCGATTTGTGGCCAAGATGGAAGTGACGGGCATGCCGTTTATCGGGACGTTTATGCGGCAGATGGGGCATTTGTCGTTTGACAGGTCGGATGCGGAATCGCGACTGCATCAGGCGGCGGAGATGGAAGATGTGCTGCGCAAAGGCGAATCTGTTTTTGTTTTTCCGGAGGGAACATTTACGCGCGATCCGGGAGTGCGGCAATTTCAATTGGGAGCTTTCAAAGCGGCGGTGGAGACTGGAGCTCCGATTATTCCGGTGTCGCTAAAAGGGACGCGGGAATTTTTACCGGATGGGGCGTTTTTGCCGCGGCCGTCGGATGTGACTATTACTTTGTCAGTGCCGGTGTTCCCGCGTGCGGTGCGCGGAGATGCATCGACGGGAGGAGCCGACTGGCATGAATTGATTCGGCTGCGAGACAGCGTGAGGGAATCGGTGGCGAAGAATTCCGGAGAGGCGATGTCGTAGCGGGCTAGATAACATCGTTAAACTGAGCGGGCTCGCTCAGGCGGTAGTGTTCGTTTTGCAAAATCCCTAAAGAGCACGCGGTTTGCTATTTTCTAATCGCGGGCCCTTGGAAATATCCTCGAAGGCCTCAAGACATGGCTCCGTGGGGAGAGATTATTTCCCGACGCTCTTAGTTGATTCCCGCAATTCTAAATACCCCCCAGAAAAGCGCCGCAATGCGCTGGAAGGGATGCACTAACATTTGTGTTCGGCGCTCTCAATACGTTTACCATTTATGTTTAGATGAAGAATGGCGTAGGATAAGCGAGTCCAACTAGCAAACTCCCCTCGTCTCCATGAGTCGGTTCTTTGCGACATTCGACAATCTGTCGCGGGGACCGCTCAATGGCCAATTCAGGCAATTCAGCCGCTTCACGGGTTCGTAAGTCCAGCTTCAAGCCGGGCGTCCCGGCAAAAAACGGACAAGCAGTGCACAACAAAATTTTGCTGGGGTTGCCGGCCAAGGAATGCTCCGCGGTGCTGGAGAAGCTCGAATTCGTCTCCCTCCCGACACATTCGGTTTTGCACGAGGCCGACGAAACTATCACGTTCGCATATTTCCCCAACAGTGGATTGGCGTCAGTATTGAACGTGATGTCTGACGGCAAAAGTGTGGAAGTGGGGCTGCTCGGAACGGACGGTTTTGTGGGGATGCCGCTGGTTGCAGGATATAAGACAAGTCCCTCGCGAGTGATCATGCAGATTTCGGGGTCGGCGTTTCGCATCACCGCGAAAGAGTTGGCGGTGGCCATGGCGGACTGCCCCCAACTCACTCAGGGGATGCATCGTTTTGTGCAGGAACTCGCGCTGCAATCACAACAAGTGGCGGCGTGCAACCGGCTGCATGAAGTAGAAGAGCGGCTGGCGCGGTGGCTGCTGATGTGCCAGGACCGCATCGGCGGCGATGTGGTACCGCTGACGCAGGAGTTTCTTGCGCATATGCTGGCGACGCGACGGGCCAGCGTGACGGTGGCTGCAGGAATATTGCAGAAAGCAGGATTGATTACGTATTCGCGAGGAGTAGTGAAGATTCAGGACCGCGGCAAACTGGAAGAAGCTTGTTGCGAATGCTATGGAATGATCGTGCGGCAAACGAAGAGATGGCAGGATGAAGCGCGGGTAGTTGGCAATAGCGTCCAATGACTACAGGGGCTTAAAAGCCCCCAAGGAATCAATTAACTCTGTCGTCGCGGCGAAAGCCGCGACATACCAATCTACAATCTACATTTCGAACGAAACGGTTCGCGACTTTTTATCGACGGAAGCCAGTTTCATGGCGGAAATCAGCTGATCGCCCAGGCCCATTTTATTCAGAAGCGTGGTGGCGCCAAAACTTTGAGCCAAGGTCTCAGTGTCCTCATCATTCCAGATGGAAACTGCGAGGATGGATGCAGCGGCGAACTGCAGACGATGGCCGACATCCAGGGGAGTTAATTCCAAACTTTTTGGGCATATGCAAATCCATGATCACTACCTGAGGCTGGAATTTGTGAGTCAAAGCGATATTTCAGGTTGCTCTGCCAAGAGATGACGAATTGTGTTAACGATCGTTTGTACGGTGCGGTACAGACCAGCCCGCTCCTTGGGCGTAAAAGAGAAATAAGGCGTTCCGGGGATAGCTGCATAACAGGGGTGGCAAAATGGATAAACCAGTGGATATTTTTTGGTTTGGCGAAAGCGGGCCGGTATGGGTAGAAGCGGCGCAAACGATGGAGCGCGCGAAAGCCTGCATAGCGGCGCTGCCGCTTAACACTTCGAGCGGGTACGCGGTATTGGATCACCGGACCGGTAAGCGCATGTCTTTCGAACCTAACTTAAGAGTTGGCCGCCGCGGTACATGGCGAACGGAAAAGGCCAGCGGCCGGGTTAAGTAAAACCGAACCACCGATTAGTGGGTGACGGGATTTTTCCGGCTGGCGTTTGAAGGGTGCAAGCCGATCTTCAGTTCTTCGCGTTGTCGCAAAAATTCAGCAAATGAACTGCCTGCCAGACTGACATCTCACAACATTTCACTGAACACATTCAGT
>Ga0210384_10001865_pt1 | contig 27115 bp, 17 predicted proteins | sample IncBWH2MmetaG_FD_160574 | JGI IMG/M metagenome (GOLD analysis project Ga0210384, IMG submission 160574) | Forest soil microbial communities from Barre Woods Harvard Forest LTER site, Petersham, Massachusetts, United States - Inc-BW-H-2-M | ecosystem: Environmental > Terrestrial > Soil >...
CCACTAGCTCCTGAAGCTAGCGCGTCTGCCAATTCCGCCATTCGGGCACAAGGGAAACAACTACATTTTCAGTTTGAGCCGCGAGCGAGTTTTTGTCAACGAATCGCGGCGGCGCTGCGGCGCGATCCATTGGTGCTGCGGTGGAATTGCTTGGGAATCCGTTTGGGAGTTGTGGGCTGCTTGGGAGTGCGGCAGCTGAGCTGCCGCACTCTAGATGAGCTATCGGTGGCGGAGGCGGAGGGAGTCCCAGCTGGCGTCGGCGGTCCAGCCGCCGTCCACCACCAAGGTGTGGCCGTTGATGAAGGGGCTTTCGATTGGGTCGGCGAGGAAGGCGATGGCGCGAGCGATGTCGTCGGGCGAGGCGAATCTTCCCATGGGCACGCGAGAAATAATGTCTTGATCGGAGTAGCTGCCGGCGGCTTGATCGGCTGCATCCATTTCGGTTTTTACCCAGCCGGGACAAACGGCATTGACGCGCACACCATGGCCGCCCCATTCCGCGGCGAGTGTACGCGTTAAGCCGATGAGGCCGTGCTTGGAGGCGTTGTAGGCGGAGCGATCGGCGATGGCTGCGAGACCGGCGATGGAACAGACGTTGACGATGCTGCCGCGTTGCTGGCGAAGCATGGTGTGGCCGAACGCTTTGCTCAGCAGAAAGGGAGCGACGAGGTTGACCTCCAGAACGCGGCGAAAATCCTTGGCGGAGATTGCTTCGGCTGGAGCGATGAAACTAATTCCCGCGTTGTTGACGAGCAGGTCGATGTGGCCCCAGCGATCGAGGACGGCAGATGCGAAACGCTCGACGAAAGCTTCGTCGCTGATATCGCCGAGAAAGGCTTCGGCTTGCGCCCCGGCGGACCGGACGGCGGCAACGGTGTCGGCTGATTCCCGCAGGTCATTGAGGCCAAGGGCATATCCTCGTTCAGCGAGAATTTCGGCCGTGCGGCGGCCGATGCCTTGGGCAGCACCGGTGATTACCGCAACAGGCGTTTCAAGCTTCTTGGTTTGGGACATGGGGTCCCCTTTTTTGCAGGCAGTGTGCCGCCCTTAAATCGAAATTTCTAATACTTTCATTCTGAATACAGAATGTTATACTCCGCCTGAAATAGCCTTGTCTGCCAGGGGTGGCAGGCACCGCGGATTCAGGTCCGAGGGAGGTTGCCATGGAAAACGTGGAATCTGCGTTTTCGGGGCCCATGCTGTATGTTCTGATCGCCTGGGGAGTCGCCACCGCCATATTTTTGTTGTTGATCGCATGGCGCAGCGTGCTTTCCAGTCACGAAGACGATCAGATCTTTCTCGATGCAGCAGGCGAACATCTTGCCAGGGAACAGCGCGAATTGATCGCCAAGATCGATTCGCTTTCGAAGCCGATCATGACCAGCGGGATCACTTCGGGAGTGTTGCTATTGCTGATGGCTGGAGTGTTCGTTTATCACGGATTGAAAAACTTTTAAAGCGCTGATCGCACCTGCAGCGGCAAACTTCAGGGTTTGGCCGCCGGGGTTGGCGTTGGCGCGGTGCCGACGGCCGACGCAGGTTGAGCGCCGGGCACAACCGAAGTGTGGTTGTGAACCACGATCCATTTGTCCCCGCGTTTTTCGAGCACAAGAGTGGTTTGTCCTTCCGCGGTGGTTGGCGTTCCGTCGACCACCCCTGAAAAATCCCATTGATAGGAAGCCCAGGCGAAATTGCCGTCGACGCGTACCAGTGTGTTGAGACGATCGAGGCGGACCTGCTGGGTACGCGCGCGTTGCGATTGATAGCTGGCGAGATACGCGGGCCAGCCCACGATGGGCGGAGCCCAGGAGCCGTTGACTACGCTAACGTCATCGGCATAGTGGGAGTGGAGTTTCTCGACGTCGCCCACCTGCCAGGCACCTAGCAATTCGGAAATCATGTAGTCGATCTGCTGCTCCGGCGGTAGGGAGAGCATGGGATTGGGGGGAGGAGGTGCGTCAGCCTGATTTTTCTTTTTGTTTTTTTGCGCGAAGGCGCTGGAGGCCAGGGCTAAGCTCAGGGCGAGGATGATGAAGGAGGAAGAAGCGCGCCGGGAGAAGCGCCAAAGTTTTCTTGCGTTGCTTGGTGCGGTCATGATGCACATACTCCTGCGGGTGAATTTGCGCTTGATGGTCCGAGCGCGAAAAATTTTGCCGTTGTGGCTGGACGTAAGGAGCATAACGCAGTGTGGAAGAGTTGGCTGAGCGTGTGTCCAGTTTGTCTAGGTGGGTGGAGGGTTTTCCTCAGGGGCTAAAGTCCAGTGTAAGCCAAGTTCTTGATGTCGGAGTTGAAACTCCGGCCCCCTAGACGAGAAAGCACAATTATTTCGATGGAGAGGCGGCCAGGAGATTTACGAACAGGCGATAGGCGCCGGGGACTCCTTCGGGTAGTTGGCGGAAAAATGCGAGGCCGGTGTAAATGTAGGTGCCCTTGCCGTATTTTGCATAAACCAGCGCGCCGTTCAGATCTTTTTCGCCGGGATCGTTCATCGCAAGGAGCGGAGTGTAGCGAGAATCAAAGTCGCTCCAAAAATACAGGCCGCGTTCCTGCACCCAGCCCTGAAAATCGGCCAGGGTAATTTTGTTCGGATGATTCAGGAGCGGATCATCGGGGCGCAGGATTTTCACCGCAGAGGTTTCGTCGGTTATGCGTGGAGTTGGCGAACCGATTTTGGCTGGATACGGCGCAGGCTGCAGACGGTCCCAGATGCCGTCGCGATTGTACTGGACGGTCAGCGTGCCGCCGTTGGAGACGTAGTCGAGCAGGCGCTTGTTGGCGCCGACGAGTTCGGGGCGCAATTCGTAGGCGCGAACACCGACAACTATCGCGGAGTAATGCGCAAGGTCGCCGAAATTCAGCGCGGCTGGGTCGAGCATTTCTACGGGAATGCCCAGGCGTTTCAGAGCGTCCGGAATAGGTTCGCCTTCGGCGGAGATGTATCCGACGCGAATACTTTCGGGAACGTGGATTTCGAAGGCGTGGACGAGAACCTGGGCTGGCTCGCTCCAGAAAACTGTGGGCACGGAAGGAAGTGGTTCGATGGAAGTGGAGAAAGTTTCGTCGCCGTGTTTTGCGTAGGCGGTGACGGAGTAGTTGCCGGGCTCGAGTTTTGCGGGCGGCGTGACGGTAAGTTTCACGTACTGGTCGCCGATCCCATCGAATTTGATTTGCACCGCAGGGCTGGCGTGAAGGCCATCGGGAGTATCCAGGCCGGCGGTCACTTCGGTGGATTTGACCGAATAGGAATGGACGCGGAGGAAAACGTCGAAGGGATTGTGCGGCTTGGCGAGCACTTCCACGGTTTGTTTTGGTTCGACGGCTAAAGTATAGGCGGGCACGAGGCGAACGGGGACTCGGGTGACGTTGGTGGACGAAGCAAAGGTATTGAAGACGTCGGCTCGGACCGGAATCTTATGAAGTGCGTCGATTGTCTCTTCGACAGAAACAGATATGAGCGGCCAGGGATCGGTGCTCAATTGCGCGATGACCGGAGGAGGTGCGGGAGCAGAGTTCAGAGTCACGTTGAACTTCTGAACATGCGCAGGGTCACCCGCACTAGGGGTGAACTGCTGATTCCCGGCCCAGACCTGCACCGGCCCTTGAAACGGACAGGTGACGCCCGGCCTGCAGCGAGAAACGACTGACAAGGACAGCGGTTCGCCGACAACAAGGTCACTGCGTTCTGCCTCGGCCTCGAAGACGAATCCTGCGGTCAACCGAAGTGCGTGAGTAACTCGTTGCAGCTGGCAGCGGACAGAGAACGAGTTTTGTTCGCCGAGCGCGCCGTAAGAAGAAATTGCGTCAGCGGGAAGAATACTCGCGAGCTGCTTTTGCACTTCGACTATAAGGTTTGTTGCGGTTGGATAATCCGCGGCCAAAGCCGCTTGGCGGGCGCGAGATAATTCTTCATCCGACTTTTTCAGTGCGTCGCACCAATCGCGGTGGGCGGCGCAGGCTTTCCCATTTTCGCTGCCAAGCAGTTTTGTTAGAGGTTCGGCCAGTTGTGAGGCTTCGAACTTTTGATTGTCTTCGGGCACCAGAGAAATGCGCCGCTGGATGAAGGGAGAATTCAGAAAGGCCGCGATGCCCTGAGTGCGGTGATTGCTGAAGGCGTCGATGCCGATTTCTCGCCAGGATTTTCCGTACAGCGGGGAAACATCCTGCAAAGGCAAAGGCAGGGCGTTTTCCTTGTCGTCGCCGCGGGAAACGTCGAGGATCGTGGGCAACTTGCCGTCAGGTTTCCATGGGGCGAGATCTTCTTTCAGGAGTTCTGGAAACGCGGTTTGGTCGGCCGCGAGTTGCACGGCTTTAGGAGTCCAAAGGCCTGCGGTTTGGTGATGGCCGTGACCGGAGTGCACGCCACCAAAATTATTGATGACGACGTCGGGGCGGAAGTCGCGGATGACGCGGATCATGTCTTCGAGGACGGCGTCACCCCAGATTTTTTGCGTTTCTTCGGGAGTTTTGGAGAATCCGAAATCCTTAGCACGAGTGAAATAGAGTTTGACGCCGTAGCCGCGCGTAGCAGCGAGTAATTCTTGTGTGCGAATCAGGCCGAGTTGCGGGGCTTGTTCGGGGCCGAGCGCGTTTTGTCCGCCTTCGCCGCGGGTAACGGAGAGCAGAGCGACGTCGGCGTGAAGGCCGCGCGCGAGGTAGGTGAGGACTGCGGCGCTCTCATCATCCGGGTGAGCGGTTATATAAAGGATGCGCGTGGTGACGCGAGCGGCGTCGATGGCCTCGACCGTTTCGGGGAGACCGGGGCCGGTGCCCGGAGGTGGCGGAAATTGCGGGTGAGCAGAAGAGCAGGCTAAGAGAAAGAAAACGGTGCTGATCGCGCGTAAAAGTTTCACGCATCCCCCTGATAAAGCCAATTTGCAATAGTCATTCTATTCAATCTAATTCCTCAGGGGCTAAAGCCCATTAAGAGTTAAGCCGTTTTATGGAGCTAAAAAGCTCCGACCCCGATGCCCTAACAATAATCGCGTCATGACTGAGAAATTTTTTCATTTTCGGGCAACGCTTCTGCGAATGGCCATTGCTGTTTCACGCTGGTCCAGATCAAGAATGCCAGTACACCGAGGACAATTTCTAGCAGGCCCCATTTGCGGGCGGCGCCGGTTTGCCAGAAAAGCCAGGCCCATCCGAGCATGCTCAGCACCGCAGGAACGGGGAAAAGCCACATTTTGAAAGGCAGTTTTTCCGGGCCCCAGCGTTTGTGCAGCAGAATCACGCCGGCGGCTTGACCGATAAATTGCACGATCAGCCGCATGGCGAGGATGCCCTTGATGGCGGTTTCGAGCTTCAGAGTGACGCTGAACAGAAACGCCAGGCCTCCAAGGATTAGAAGCGAAACGTGAGGAAAATGTTTCGTCGGATGAACTTTGGCGAAAATGGGCAGGAAGTTGCCGTCGAGCGCGGCGGAATAGGGCACGCGGGAATAGCCAAGCAGCAGCGAAAACACAGAAGCTAGCGCGATCCACAACACCATCCAGGTGACGAAATGCGCGGCGCCGGTTCCATACAGGCGTTCGACGAGGAGACTGGCGATGAACGGAGTGTTTTGCGCTTCGCGCCAGGGAATCACGCCCAGCAGGCTGGTCTGCAGCGCCAGATAAATGACGGCGATTCCAAAAATCGAAAGGAAGATGCCGCGGGGAATATTTTTTTCGGGATCGCGGATCTCGCCGCCCAGATGGCAGATATTGTAGTAGCCCCAGTAGCTGTAAACGGTGTTGACCATCGCGGCGCCGAGGCCCGCGAACCACAGCGACGAAAGATGAAATGCGCCGGGGGGGAAATCCAACGCGAGATGCAGATCAAAGTGACGCAAGCCGCCCCAGATGAGCCAGAGCATGGTGCCGACAACGCCCACCCAGAGGAGGATGGAGATTTTGCCGATGGTTTGAATTTTGCGATAGAGAAGGACGACAAGAAAAAGCACCAAGCCGCCGGAGATGGCCTTCGCCTGGATGGTAGTGAGCGGATGAAGATATCCGGCGTAGCGCGCGAAGCCGATAGACGCGGAGGCAACCGAGAGAGGTGCCTGCACGAATGTTTGCCACACGAAAAGAAAGGACATCAGGCGGCCCCATTTACCGGGGCCATAACATTCGCGGAGAAAAACGTACGTGCCACCTGCCTTGGGCATGGCCGCGCCAAGTTCCGACCAGACGAAACCGTCGAGCGTGGCCAGGAACGCGCCGGCTAACCAGGCGATCAGGGCTTGCGGGCCGCCCATGGCTTTGATGACCAGCGAACTAACGACGAACGGACCGATGCCGACGATTTCGATCATGTTCAGGGCCACGGCTTCTTTGAGGCCGAGGCCGCGTTCAAGGGCCGGCGCGGCGCTTAGTGGTGGCGCGGAATTTCCGGCGATTTGCATGTGCTCGGAGGATAACAGATGAGTTGCGGGGGCCAAATGAGCGGGATTGCTGCGGTGCAGGCGTTGCTTACACACTCATTTTGCTGCTGTGGCTGCTTGCGGAAAGCCGCAGCAAGCTGCCGCACTCCAACTTCGGCACTCCATGTTTGGACACCGGTGGTTTGTTTCTTTTTGTGCGGGGATTAGACTGTGGATGAGGTTTTTCCTGGTGGTTGCTTCGCGCGATTTTATGCTGCGTTTTCTACTGGCGATCTTTTGGCTTTCTGGCGGTGCAGCCGATCTGTTTGGCGCCGTACCGCAGGCTGCCGAACGCTTGAAGCTGCCCGAGGGTAGCCAGGCGATTGTTGAGCACATCTATTCCTGGGAAATCGATCGGGCAATCGCGGAATCACGGCTACTGCAACGACAATTTCCCGAACATCCGCTGGGCTACCTGCTGGAAGCTGAAGCCGAGTGGTGGAAAATCTGGTGCGGCGCGGCGGAATTCAAATATGGGATGAGTTGGCCGCAACATCGTCAGAAGAGAGACTCGGACCAGGCGTATCTGGATGTGGCGAGTAAGGCTGCGGCGGTAGCGGTGGCAAATCTCAAACATCAGGAAACCGCGGAAATGCATTTTTATGCGGGCATGGCGGATGCGGAGATCTCGAGGATGTATGGGTTGCGCTACGAAGTGCGAAATACCGCCAGGACGGGCATAAATGCGCGGACGCACTTTCAGCGCGCACTGGCGCTTGATCCCACGCTTGCAGATGCCTGCCTGGGGCTCGGGCTATACGACTATTATGTAGATACGCTGTCCACCGTGGCCAGGATGTTGCGGTTCGTGATGGGCATACCGGGTGGGTCCAAGAGTGAAGGTATTCGTCTGATCCAGCGTGCCATCGCGGAAGGGGAAATTACGCCCGCGGCGGCGCGATTCGACTTAGCGGTGAGTCTTCACAAATACGATCAGCGATACGAAGATGCCCTGGCGGTGCTTACACCCCTGACGGAACGCTTTCCGCAGAATCCTATCTTTCAACTGGCACGCGGAGATTTATACGCGAAACTGGGAAGAAAGCAGCAAGCGATTGCGGCTTACCAGGCCGCGGTAGCTGCGAATTCCGGGGACACGGAATGCCGGAAGAAGATAGAGTTGCTTGCGCGGGAGGCGCTCGCGGCAGTGAATGGCGGGCCAGGTTCGCGATCGCGCTGAATCGGGCCGCGGTGAAAGGGCCAACGAGCCGTTGTGCTAGCATCAAATGCTGGCTTCCAGAGGCGGCAGCTGTGAAGGGTTTAATTTAGCCGCCGGCATTCAGAGGACAAAACTACCACATGGCGACGAGCATGAAAGCGTTGCGGAAAACGCACGCCGCTAAGGGATTGCAGATCGAAAGCGTGGCGATTCCCGCGATCGGTCCAACCGATGTGCTGGTGGGCGTAAAAGCTGCGTCGATCTGCGGGACGGATTTGCACATTTACGGTTGGGATCGCTGGTCGCAAGGGCGAATCAAGCCTCCGGTGACGCTGGGGCACGAATTCTGCGGATATGTGGAGCAGGTCGGCGAAGAAGTGACGGCGGTGAAGCCGGGTGATTTCGTAAGCGCGGAAATGCACGTGAATTGCGGGTATTGCCACCAGTGCCGGCTGGGAGAAGCGCACATTTGCCGGAACTTGCGGGTGATTGGAATCGATCAGGACGGTGCGTTCGCCGAATTCGTGAAGATTCCAGCGAGTAACATCTGGAAGCTCGATCCGTCGGCGATATCGGAGCAATATGCGGCCATTCTCGACCCGCTCGGAAACGCGGTGCATACGGTATTGGCCGGGGAGATTGCGGGGCGCACAGTTCTGGTTACCGGATGTGGGCCGATTGGCTTGATGTCCATTGCGGTGGCGAAAGCATGCGGGAGCTCGTTGATTTTCGCCACGGAAGTGAATCAACACCGTCGGGAGATGGCGCGCAAGATGGGCGCAGATGTGGTGTTGAATCCGCTGGGGAAAGATGCGACGGCGCACATCCTGGAGCACACGGGTGGAACGGGAGTAGATGTGCTGCTGGAGATGAGCGGAAATCCCACGGCGATCCGGCAGGGGTTCAAAGCGCTGCGAGCGGGGGGAAGGGCGTCGCTGCTGGGAATCCCGACGGAGAATGTCGACCTGGACCTGGTGAACGACGTGATTTTCAAGGGCGCGATCGTTCAGGGAATTTACGGGCGAAGGATGTACCAGACCTGGGTGCAGATGACCGAATTGTTAAAGGCCAAGCGGTTGAACCTGGAGCCGTTATTTGCGGAACGTCTGCCGATGGAACAGTTTGAGGGTGCCTTTGAGCAATTGGGATTGGGAATGGCGGGAAAGATTTTGCTGTATCCGAATGGCGTCGGGAAGTGAAGCCGGCGCTGGAGAAATTTGGAGCACGAAGATGAGCGAATCGGGAGCGCATTTGGTGACGCAGAATCCGCTGCGGTATGTGAGTGAAACCCTTCAGGAGTTGAGAGCCAAAGGAGTTGCGCCGAAACTGCGCGTGCTGGAAGGCGAGCAGAAGCCGGTGTGCGTGTTTGATGGGCGCGAGGTCATTAATCTGGCGTCAAACAATTATCTGGGGCTGACTTCGGACAAACGGCTGCGGAAAGCTTCTATCGAGGCGATTCGTGCGTTGGGCGTAGGCGCGGGAGCGGTGCGCACGATTGCCGGTACGATGAAGCTGCACATGGAATTGGAAGAGCAAATAGCGAAATTCAAGAATGTGGAAGCGTGCGTGGTGTTTCAATCGGGCTTCACTGCGAATGCCGGGACGGTTTCGGCGGTGCTGGGAAAAGAAGACCTGATTATTTCGGATGAGTTGAACCATGCCTCGATCATCGATGGTGCGCGGCTTTCGAAGGCGACCATCAAGGTGTTCCAACACAAGGATGTGGCGGACTGCGAACGGATTGTGAAGGAACACGCGGAATTTCCGGGAAGGAAATTGATTATTACCGACGGGGTGTTTTCCATGGACGGCGACATCGCGCCGCTTCCGGCGCTTTGCGATCTGGCCGAGAAATACAATTGCATTATGATGGTGGACGACGCGCATGCCAGCGGAGTGCTGGGGCGCGGCGGGCGCGGCACGGTGGACCATTTCAATTGCCACGGGCGGGTGCACATTCAAGTAGGCACGTTGAGCAAGGCTATCGGGTCGATGGGCGGGTATGTTTGTGGCTCGCGCGATTTGATTGACTTTTTGTACTTGCGGGCGCGGCCGTTTCTATTTTCGACTTCGCATCCCCCAGCCACCGCGGCGGCGTGCAGGGCGGCGTTTGCGCTGCTGGATTCACCGGAAGGCGAAAAACTGCTGAAGAAACTTTGGGCTAACACGAAATATTTTAAGAAAGAATTGAAGAAGCGCGGATTTCAGTTCAAGGCCAGCGAAACGCCCATTATCCCGATTCATGTGGGAGATGCGGCGAAGGCTTTCGAGTTTTCACGGAATCTGTTTGACGCGGGCGTGTTCGCACCGGCGGTGGGATTTCCGACCGTGGCGGAAGGAAAGGCGCGGCTACGGGCGATTGTCAGCGCGGCGCATAAGCGAGAGCACTTGCTGAAGGCCGCGGATACGCTGGCGGGAGTCGCGAAGAAGCTTGGGATTGTCTAAGGTATTTTGTCGGGCGTGCATAAAGTGTTCGCTGCATGGTGATTGTTCCGCTGCTACCTGTGGCTAGGAGCGGTCACCTTGCAACTTGCTGATAACCGGGCACGGTAAGTTCGGCACCGAAGTTGCAGGTCGCTGCACGCACAGCCAGTGCATGCGTTTGGGGCATCTAAACTGTGTATGGCCCGGCGAAGTGCAGTTTCTTGAGGAGGTTGTTTATGAAGCGCACAGGAGTTTTATTCGCAGGAACATTTTTCTTGGTCTGCGGCGCCGTGGCGCAAGCGCCGGCACAATCGCAACCACAGTGGTCTGCCAAGTCGGCCGAACAGACATCGACTCAAGCTCAGAATGAGCAAACCAATGCGGCGCTGGCGGGTGGTTGGACCATCAATGCAGAACTGACGTCGTCTATTGATGCGAAGAAGGCCAAGCAGGGCGATATTGTAACTGCGAAGACCACTGAGGCGATTAAGGCGAACGGCAAAACCATTTTGCCAAGTGGAACGAAATTAGTGGGACAGCTGACGCAGGTTTCCGCGCGGGCAAAAGGCGATCCGCAATCTGCGTTGGGCATCGCGTTCGACAAAGCCATTCTAAAAAATGGGGAAGAAGTGCCGTTGAACGTGACCATCCAGGCGCTAGCTACGGCGAATGCGATGCAGTCGGCAAACGCGGCAAATGATATGGCCACGACGAGCAGCGGGGGAACCTCGCCCATGAATCCGGGCACGCCAGTCAACAGCGGGGTGCCGGGCGGAGTGAGTCCGCGGGGTCGATCGACTGAAACGCCGGCAACGACTGCGATCAATCCGCGCGAGACCTCGGCGAGCACATTGAGCGCCACTGGAAAATTGACGCCGTCCAGCCGAGGAGTTTTTGGTTTGCAAGGCGCCAGCTTGAATGCGACAACGGCGAACGGCGCGAAGGGTTCAGTGATTACGTCGGACGACAAGAATTTGCACCTGGACAGTGGCACGCAGTTGCTGCTGGTGACGCAATCGAGGAACGCTGACGCGGCGCCGAAATCTTAGAAACGTCAGCGTGATTGCGCCTTTCGTTCTCGACTACCGAGGCCCATGCAGGAGATAGCACAGATGCATTTCAGCCGAGGGCGCGCGAGTGCTTCGTGCGTAAAGCAAAACCTAACTTCCCCAAAGCTTTCTGAGTGGTGAAATTCTTGGGATGGTGTCCGGCAAACAGGGCGGATGCTGCGAGCGATTCGAAGGCGTGCGAAATTACTGGGTGTGCCGATTCTTCGCAGAGGCCTTTGGTCCAATACGCTCGAAGAAGATGGAACCCGAGTTCGAAAATCTTTTCTTCCGGTTGGCGCGGCCGTAAGCCGCAGCAACCCACAAAATCGCCGTCCGCAAGCAAGAATAAGGGCCAATATTGCACTCTATGCGCATGCCGGTTGGCAATTTCCCTTGCGAGGCGATTTTGAATTTGTTCTTCGGAGAAAGGACCGCCGAGAAAGCGCGCGAACGTTGGCATCTCCCCATAAATGGAGAGGCTGAACTGGATCGTCAGCGACCCTTGCCGGAAACCAAGGCGTGGGATCTGCAAAAATAATGCGGAGTTGATGGCATGCGTTGCTTTGGCAGCGGGTCACTGCAACTCCGCACAGTAGCACTTTGCTGTTTGAGGCGGTGCGGGGTAGGCTGCACCGTCCTGCTATACTCGCCGAATGGCTGGGAAAACAGAGACTCCGAAGAAACTCTTTTTGGTTGATGCGATGGCGCACATCTACCGGGCGTTTTATGCGCCCATGGTTCGGATGAATGCACCCAGCGGACTTCCCACCAAAGTGCCGTTCCTTTTCGCGAATATCGTGCGGCGTTTGTTGAAGGACTACAAGCCGGACTATATCGGAATCGTGTTCGATACCAGCAAGCCGACCTTTCGCGACAAATTATTCGAAAAATACAAAGCGCAACGGGCGCCCATGCCGGATGAGATGAGCCTGCAATTGCCGTATGTGCGAAGACTGTGCGAGGCCATGTGCCTGCCGATCCTGGAATTTGACGGGTTCGAGGCGGATGACGTTATCGGAACGATGGCCAAGCAGGGCGCGAAGATGAAGCTGGAGGTGCTGGTAGTTTCGAACGACAAGGACATGATGCAGCTGGTGAATCCGGGTGTGAAGATTCTGCGCACGGGAACCGGCGGAGCGAAGGCGGACACGATTGTGGACGCCGCGAAGGTTCAGGAAATTCTGGGAGTGCCGCCGGAAAAGGTCATCGACCTCATGGCGCTGCTGGGGGATACCGTCGACAACATCCCCGGCGCAAAAGGAATCGGTGAAAAGGGTGCAACCGAACTGATCCAGAAGTACGGAAGCGTGGAAAGCGCGTTGGAGCACGCCGCGGAGGTGAGCAACAAGCGCTATCGGGAAGCGCTGCAGCAACAGAAAGAGCAAGTGATGATGAGCAAGCAGTTGGCGGCGATCGAGACGGATGTGCCGATCGATCTAAATTTGGAAAGATTGCTGATCAAGCCGCCCGATCCGGCGTTGCTTATCGAGCTTTACCGCGAGTTGGGATTCAATTCACTGCTGAAGGATTTACTGGCCAGCGGTACTGGAGCGGTGGCCGCCGCGGCCCACACTGCTGCCCAAGCGACCGGCGCGCAGAGCAGCGCTGCGATCCAGAAAGATTACGCGCAATTTGCGCAGTTGTCGGAGTTTGCGGCGTACTTCAAGAAATTGGACGGGAAGCAGTCGCTGGCGGTGTGGTTGAACTTGGACGCAGAGATGCGCGAGACCGAGGGGTTCGGGACACGCGTGACGGAAATAGAGGTTTCTTCGATGGAAGGCGAAGGCCGCGCCATATTTGCAGACGAAAAGGGCGAAGCGCTGAAGATATTGTCCGAGGCCATCCGGGATTTCAAGCGCGGGAAGACTGTTCACGATCCGAAACTGTTCCAGCTGCTGGCGGGTAAAGTGGAAAATATCGAGCACGCCACGCAGTTGTACTCGTATTTGTTGAAGCCCACGACGGGAAATCACAATTTTGCGGATGTGGTGTTCCGGCAATTCAACACGCCGATGGGCGGAGGATTCGGCGAGCGCGCGGATTACCTGCAGAGAATCGCGCCATTGTTGCGCGCGGAAGTGGAAAAACAGGATTTGCTGAGGGTGTACGAAACGATTGATCTGCCGCTTTCCGGGGTGCTCGCGGACATGGAACGCACTGGAATCCGGGTCGATCCCGCGGCGTTAGACCAGATGTCGCAATCGATGGAACTGGAGGTGCGCCGGCTGGAAAAGGAAATCTGGAGTCTGGCCGAGACGGAATTTAATGTGAATTCGCCGACGCAACTGGCGGAGATCCTTTTCGACAGGTTGAAGTTGCAGCCACCTCCGCGACGCGGCGGGAAGGTGCGCTCGACGTCGGCGGACATTCTGCAAAGTATGAGCGAGCAGCACGCGCTTCCAGCAAAGATTGTCGAATACCGGGAAATCGCGAAGTTGAAGTCCACGTACGTGGATTCGTTGCCAAAACTGATCCATCCGGAGACCGGACGGCTGCACACGAACTTTTCGCAGACCGGTACGGCGACGGGACGGCTGAGCTCCAGCGATCCCAATTTGCAGAACATTCCGATACGCACGGAGCTGGGGAAAGAGATTCGAGCTGCGTTCGTTGCGGAGCAGGGCAAGATCCTGCTGTCCGCGGATTATTCGCAGGTGGAACTGCGCATCATGGCGCACTATTCGAATGATCCGGTGCTGCTGGAAGCGTTTCGCAGTGGGGAGGACATACACGCACGCACGGCGCAGGAAGTTTTTGGTGTTGGCCCGATGGCGCAGACCGGCGAGCACCGGCGTGCGGCAAAGGCCATCAACTTTGGAATTATTTATGGACTGTCGGCATTCGGGCTGGCACAGCAACTGAATATTGCGCAAAAAGAAGCGGCACAGTTTATTTCTGCTTATTTCGCGCGCTACCGCATGGTGAAGGAATATCTGGATCGCGTGCTGGTAGAGACGCGAAAAACGGAAATGGTGAGAACGCTATTTGGAAGAATCCGACCAATTCCGGAGATAAATTCGGCGCAATTTCAACTGCGGAATTTCGCCGAGCGCACGGCACTGAATTCGCCCTTGCAGGGCACTGCGGCGGACCTGATCAAGATGGCCATGATTTCGATTCAGCGGCGGCTGGAAGAAGAAAATCTGGGCGCGAAGATGATTCTGCAGGTTCATGACGAGTTGCTATTTGAAGCGCCGGCGAAGGAAAAGGGCTCGCTAGAGAAATTGGTGAAAGAAGAGATGGAAAATGTGTACAAGCTGGCGGTCCCACTGGTGGTGGAGGTCGGGACGGGCCCGAACTGGCGCGATCTGGACTGAGTTGAACTGCAATTCCCCCTAGAAAATCTTAATTTCAGAGGCCTGTACGTGTGGACAGGCGGCGAATAGGTCACGCCCTGTCCATTGGCAGCGCAAGTGGCGTGCGAGCGCATGTTACGTTCAGCCAGTGGATTAGGGGACGGAGAAAGCGTGCGCCGGACACAAAAAATCATCGCAATTTGCTGGCTCGTATTGGGATTTGCCGGCTGCGGAAACGTGCAAAATTCCGCCAGTGACGGCACGCGAAGCGTCAGTGTCGCGGTGAATCCCACGTCCACAAAGATCTCCAACTTCGCGACGCAAAGTTTTACCGCAACGGTGATTGGCTCGCAGAACACCGCGGTCGATTGGCAAGTGAATGGAGTGACCGGCGGCAGCCGCGCGACGGGATTTATTTCCAGCGCAGGAATGTATATGGCGCCTGGCGGAGTTCCCATCAAGCCGGATGGCACTGGCGGTACAAGCGTCACGACGGTGACGATTACCGCGGTATCGCAGGTGAACTCAGCGGCCGTGGCGTCCGCCATGGTGACGATCCTGCCGCAAAACGAGGAAGCACAAGCGGGTCCGGTGAAGCTGGGTACTTCGGGTGGGAATGTGAACGATATCAGCGGAAAATCTTGCTGCTCTGGAACCCTGGGTGCGCTGGTGGCGCTGAACGGTTCGCAATACATCCTCAGCAACAACCACGTGCTGGCTAAGAGCAATTCCGGCAATCCCGGCGATGAGATTACCCAGCCCGGATTGATCGAGACAAATTGTCAGGTTGGACCGGCAACGCAAACAGTGGCGAATCTTTTTGCGTTTTATAATCTGCAGACCGGCGCGCTGCCGAAGGTGGACGCGGCGTTGGCGAGCACGGTGAACGGCGCAGTGGACTCTGCCGGCAACATTTTACTGCTGGGCGCGACGCAAACGAATGGCGTGCCGGATGTTGCGCCGCCGCATGCGGGCTCTGGAATTAATCCCACGCAGGCGCTTACTGCTCCCCACAACGGATTGGTGGCCAAAAGCGGACGGACGACTGGGCTGACCTGCTCGCTCATTATCGGCACGAATGTGGCAGCCAGTGTGGACTACTACAAGAATTGCGGTGACACCAAGGCCGCCTTCACAGTCAACTATACGGATTTGCTGATGGTGGCGGGGGCAACGTTCAGCGCGGCGGGAGATTCAGGCGCTTTGATCGTGACGCAGGACACGGCTGATCCGGTGGCGTTGTTGTTTGGCGGGTCGGATACCGATTCGGTGGGCAATCCGGTGGGCGATGTGCTTTCGGTATTTTCCGGAGCGGGCAATTCCAAGCCGACCTTCGTGGGCGGACCGGCACATGCGGTAATCGGATGCACGCTGCTGATAAAGCCCAACTCCGCGACTGCGACGCAAACGACGGTTGGCGCGGAATCGCTGACGAAGGCCAATCGCGCGCGCGAGTACAGCGCGCCTACTCTGCTGGCGAATCCCACCGTGCAGGCATTGGGCTTTGGCAGGAGCTATGACCGGCCTGGTGATGGCGCGGTTTTGCTGTTTGTCGACAGTGGCGGAGTTGCAGCGGGGATGCCGCATTCGTTGAATGGCATTCCGACGCGCGTCATCGAGGGTGATGCGTGGGCCTATCGCGGATTATTGAACGACCAGGAGACGCGGCAACTTCTGCAAACTACGGCCGAGCCGCAGCTGATGTATGAACTTTTGCCGGGGCAGATGCACAAGGCGTATGCGGTGCAAGCGGCGCGGATGACCGAACTTTTGCGGCAGCCCGGTGTGCTTGGGGTGGGAATCAGCGCCAGCGTTGATGCGCCGGGAGAAGCGGCGCTACTGATTTATGTGAAGCATGGAACTCCGCTTGAGGCGATTCCCGCGGAGATAGATGGGGTGCGCACGCGGCTGCGGGAGAGCGGACCGTTTATGGCCGGGAAAAGTGAGAATGAGCCACCGGCAAGTTGTAGGGTTCATGGATTGGCGGAAGCAAACAAGACCGGCTTCGCGGTGAGCGCTGTTGTTCCCTGGGAACTTTAACGACGGCGTGATAACGACAAAGCATTTCCTCAGCGTCCAAAGCCACAATGCAAGTGGCTAGTGTGGGTCGGAGGTAAAGGCCGACCGCGGTGCACGTCCCGCCAACGTTGTGGGCCTAGTATTCAAAAATCTGTTCTGCGCAAATCATTTCTTTTATTTACCGGCTGGGAGGAATAGACTTCGAATCAAAGTCAATCAACGGTCCTGTCCAGGCTGAGTTGATTGCTCCTTTCACTCAGGCCTTACAACATTTGGGAGGTATCCACATGCGGAGAAGTTACTATTTCGCGATTCCGGTTCTGGCGTGTTCGCTGGGCATTGCAGCGGCGCGACAGGGTGACAAACCGAAAGAACCGGCCGAGGCTCCTATTCCCGCCGCAGACGCCGCAAAGCAGAATCCCAAGAAAACCACTCCGGAAGGGCTGGCCGAAGCAAAAAAGTTGTACGGCTACCATTGCGCGATGTGCCATGGGAAAACCGGAGATGGCAAGGGTGACTTGGCGGCGGACATGAAGCTGGAGCTGAACGATTGGCGCGACGCGAATTCGATTGCGAAGCTGACCGATGGGGAGTTGTTTTACATCATCACCAATGGACGCGGGAAAATGACCGGGGGCGAGGGCGATCGCACCACCGACCAGGTACGCTGGAATCTCGTAACGCTGGTTCGTTCCTACGCGAAGAAGGACACGGAGCAGGCGGCAAAGCCGTAAGCACCGATCTCTGAAGCCATTTGCTGTAGTGCCGACGGCGCCGGAACACCGGCGCCGTCTGTCGTTTACTGAGCGCTGTGGTAGTCTGAAACGACTTACTGAAAGGGAGAAAATATGGCGCACGCTCCGAAATTTCTGGTTTTGGTGAACGACGCAAAGAAGCGCGTGAAGGAAACGAATGTGGCGGAGGTGAAAAGCCGCCTGGATAAGGGCGAAAAATTCGCGCTGGTAGACGTTCGCGAAGAGAGCGAGTGGGCGAGGGGACACCTTCCCGGCGCAATTCACCTAGGCAAGGGAATTATCGAGCGGGACGTCGAAGAGCGCATTCCGGATACGGCGGCGAAAGTTATTTTGTATTGCGGCGGCGGATTTCGCTCCGCGCTGGTAGCGGACAATCTGCAAAAGATGGGGTATAGCAACGTAGAGTCTATGGACGGCGGCTGGAGAGGCTGGCTGGACGCGGGGCTTCCTACCCAGAAGGATTGACGGGAAACTGTGGCGGATTGACCTCCAGGGATCGGCGATTAGTTGTGGTTGCGAAAAGGCCGTCCGTTTCTGGTCCGCAATCACTTGGGGTCCACGGTTGTATTGGAAAAAATAGTAGCCAAGATCGACCCGCATCCATCTAAGGTTGTGACCTTGCGTAGTGGTGTGTAGCGGATTGTTCAGGACCTCCGGATGGCCGACGACTGCAAGTCCGTTTGAGGAGACGAATTTATGGAATACAAAACACTTGGAAATACCGGCCTACTGGTTTCGAAGCTTTGCCTCGGGACGATGACCTTCCATGGAAGCCAGGGCATCTGGGCGTCAATTGGCAAAGTCGATCAGGCTGGAGCCGACGAACTGATTAAGGCCTCCATCGATGCTGGGATCAATTTTTTCGACACTGCGGATGTGTACTCGGATGGCGGGAGCGAAACGATTCTGGGGCAATCGCTGAAGAATTTGAAGATGGCGCGCACGGAGGTAGTCCTGGCTACGAAGGTGTTCGGTCGAACCGGGCCTGGACGCAACGATGTGGGCGCTTCACGCGGACACATTATGGATGCGGTGGAAGCCAGCCTCCGGCGATTGCAGAGCGAGCACATCGACCTGTACCAGATCCACGCGAACGACTCGATCACGCCGATCGAGGAGACGCTGCACGCCCTGGACACGCTGGTGCGTCACGGAAAGGTGCGCTACATCGGGTGCTCCAATTGGCAGGCGTGGAAGATTGCCAAGGCGCTGGGGATTTCGGAGATGAAGAATCTCGCGCGCTTCGATACTTTGCAGGCCTATTACTCCATCGCGGGACGGGATTTGGAGCGCGAAGTGGTTCCGCTGTTGGAATCGGAAAAGACTGGGTTGCTGGTGTGGAGCCCGCTTGCCGGCGGATTGCTGTCGGGAAAATTCAGCCGCGAGAACCAGAAACCGGAAGGCTCGCGCCGGTCGGAGTTCGATTTTCCGGTGGTGGACAAAGAACGAACCTGGAAAATTCTGGAGGCTATGGCACCGATTGCGAAAGCGCACAATTGCAGCCCGGCGAGAATTTCACTGGCGTGGCTGCTGACCAGGCCGGTGGTTACCTCGGTGATTATCGGGGCGAAGCGCATCGACCAGTTGCAGGACAATATCGCGGCGGTGGATTTAAAACTGAGCGAAGAGGAAATTAAGGTGCTTGACGAGGTCAGCGCTCTGCCACCGGAGTATCCGGGATGGATGCTGCCGTTTCAGAATGCGAACCGATTGCAGCCGGCGCCACATCCGGCAGCGCGGACGAAAGCGCAGGGGAATTAAGGTTCGCAGGGAACTGCGGCTGGTCCAGGCGTAAGCGAAATTGTTTGGATCTTCTTTTTGGTGTAGTAAATCCTGTGCCTGGAATGCGAATGGGCGGCGATCCGCGAGATTCTCTCACAACGTGGCGCGGGCATGCCCTGATGCGTATGTGACCCTGCCGCTCGTTCTCAAGTATAAGCCGTAGGCGCTGTGCAAGATCTTTCACCCGCGGCAGCTTTGGCGTATCCTGGTTGCTCCCGCGTACTCCCCGTTGTCCCTTGCATCTAATCTTAAGTGCCCTCCGTTTGGAGAGCGGTAACGCAAAGCCATGAAACCAACTGATACGGCAGCTGAAAATATCGCGCCGGAACTATCGCTTTTCCATCCCGCGGTGCGCGAATGGTTTGGCGCGGTGTTTCCGGGAGCGACGCGTCCGCAGGTGTTGGGCTGGCCGGCGATTGCGCGCGGCGATTCGACGCTGATCCTCGCGCCCACGGGAACGGGAAAAACGTTGGCTGCGTTTCTTTGGTGCATCAACCGGCTGATGTTTGCGCCAACGCCTCCGGAAACCGAGCGCTGCCGGGTGGTCTATATTTCGCCAATCAAAGCGCTGGCGGTGGACGTGGAAAGGAATCTTCGCGCACCGCTAGTGGGCATTGCGCAGGCCGCGCAACGCCTGGGCATGGAGTATCACGAGCCGAGCGTTGCGATTCGCACTGGAGATACGCTCCCTGCGGAGCGAGCGCGATTTCTACGGCACCCTTCGGACATTCTGATTACCACACCGGAGTCTCTGTATCTGTTGCTGACTTCCAACGCGCGCGATTTGTTGCGTTCGGTGGAAGCGGTGATTGTGGATGAGATTCATGCGGTGGTTCCTACCAAGCGTGGGTCGCACCTGGCGTTTTCGCTGGAACGGCTGGAACACTTGGCGGGACGGAGGATTCAGCGTATAGGGCTTTCCGCAACACAGCGACCGCTGGAAGAAGTAGCGCGTTTTTTGGGCGGCGCGGAATCGGGCAGCGAGCCCGTGGCTCCGAACGCCGACGCTGCGACTGGCGACGAAGCGCTTTCGGAATTCGAAAGTGTACTGAGCGCGCCGGTCTACCGGCCGATCACCATCGTGAATGCCGGGGAGCCTAAGCGGCTGGACCTGCGCGTGGAAGTTCCCGTCGAGGATATGACGCGGCTGGACCAGATCGATCCGCTGCCAAGCGGTGCGGCATCGCAGGGACCGGTGCGGGTGTCGATCTGGAGCGCGATTCATCCAAAGCTGCTGGAGTTGATTCGCGGGCATCGCTCCACCCTGATTTTTGTGAACAACCGGCGGCTGGCCGAACGCATTTCCGGCGCGGTGAACGATCTTGCCGGAGAGACGTTGGTGCGCGCGCATCACGGCAGCGTGGCGGTTGGGCAGCGCACGGAGATTGAAGAGCGGCTGAAGCTGGGGACGCTGCGCGGGATTGTAGCCACTTCGTCGCTGGAACTTGGAATTGATATGGGCGCGATCGATCTGGTGATACAGATTGAATCGCCGCCTTCGGTGGCCAGCGGAATGCAGCGCGTGGGGCGCGCGAGCCATCATGTAGGAGCGGTGAGCAACGCTGTTTTGTTCCCGAAGTATCGTGCAGACCTGGTAGCTTGTGCGGCGATCACGCAGGCGATGTATGACGGGCAGGTGGAAGCAGTGCACTATCCGCGGAATCCGCTGGACGTGCTGGCGCAGCAGATCGTTGCGACCGTGGCGTTCGATTCCTGGACTGTGGATGAGTTGTTCCGGCTGGTGCGTTCGGCGGCTCCTTATGCGGCGCTGACGCGGTCGGTGTTTGAAAGCGTGCTGGATATGCTGGCTGGCCGCTATCCATCGGACGAGTTTGCGGAATTGCGGCCTCGAATCACGTGGGACCGCCTGGCCAACCGGCTTACGCCTCGACAGAGTTCGCGGCGAGTGGCGGTGATCAATGGCGGCACGATCCCAGATGGCGGACTTTACGGGGTGTTCCTGGCGGGAAGCACGAAAGGCGCGCGCGTGGGCGAGCTGGACGAGGAGATGGTGTTCGAAAGCCGCACGGGTGACGCGATTATTCTCGGCGCAAGCACCTGGCGCATCGAGGAAATTTCGAACGATCGCGTGACCGTGTCACCAGCCCCCGGCGAACCCGGCAAGATGCCTTTCTGGCACGGGGATTCGGTTGGGCGGCCGGCGGAGTTTGGCAGAAAAATCGGTGAAATGACCCGCGAGTTGTTGAGCTTGCCGCGGCCGGTGGCGTTCACGAAATTGGTGGAGACCCACAGCCTGGATGCCAATGCCGCGGAAAATCTTTTGCGGTACCTGGAAGATCAGGCTACGGCGACCGGCCGCCTGCCCAGCGATCGAGACATGGTGATTGAGACTTGCCGGGATGAGCTGGGAGACCGGCGAGTTTGCGTGTTGACGCCGTTCGGGAGCCGTGTGCACGCACCATGGTGCATGGCAGTGACCGCGAAATTGCGGGCGGAGCGCGGCATGGAAGTGGAATCGATGTGGTCGGACGACGGGTTTGTGTTGCGCATTCCTGACAACGATGAAGCCATTTTGCCGGAGCAGTTGCTACCGGCGCCTTGGGAGTTCCAGGAATTGGTGTTGCGCCAATTGGGATCGACATCCTTGTTCGCCGCGAAGTTTCGCGAGGCCGCTGCGCGAGCGCTGCTGTTGCCTAGGCGTCGCCCGGGACTGCGTGCTCCGCTATGGCAGCAGCGGAAACGCGCGTCGGATTTGCTTGCGGTTGCATCGCGCTTCTCTTCGTTTCCGATTCTTCTGGAGACGTATCGTGAATGCATTCGCGATGTTTTCGATCTGCCTTCGACGGCGTGCCTTCTCGCTGCGGTGCAGCGTGGCGAGATTCGGGTGACCAGCCTGGAATCGGACAAGCCTTCTCCTTATGCCGCGTCGCTGCTGTTTTCCTACGTGGCGAATTACATCTATGAAGGCGATGCGCCGCTTGCGGAGCGGCGTGCCCAGGCACTTTCCATAGACCAATCGCAATTACAAGAAATACTTGGCGACACGGACCTGCGCGAATTGCTAGACCAGGCGGCGCTGGACGAGGTGGAAGAGCGCTTGCAGTGCCTGGCTGTGGAGTTTCGGGCGCGGCATGCGGATGGTGTCCACGATTTGCTGCTGAAGCTGGGGGATTTGACCGAGGCGGAAATCGCGGCGCGTTGCGTGACCGAGGAAGTTGCGGGGTCTATTGGGGAGCTGGTGAGGGCGAGACGCGCTGTGCGAGTGCGCATTGCTGGTGAATCGCGGTTTATTCCGGTGGAATATGCTTCGCGTTATCGGGATGCCCTGGGCACGCCGCTGCCGCCTGGGCTGCCGGAGATATTTTTGGAGAGCAGCGAGGATCCGCTGCGAGAAACTATCCGTCGCTACGCGCGGACGCACGGTCCATTTACGACGCAGGAAGTTGCCGGTCGCTACAGGTTGCAGCCCGCCGTGGTGGAAACGGTTCTTAGGGCGTTACACGGATGGGGGAAATTGCTGGAGGGAGAATTCCGTCCGCGCGGACAGCATCAGGAATGGTGCGACCCGGAGATTTTGCAGCAGATTCGCAGGAAGAGCCTGGCGCGTTTGCGGCGCGAAGTGGAGCCGGTCGAACAGCGCATTTTTGCGCGATTCGCGACACGCTGGCAGGGCGTGACGGTACGCCGCCGAGGACTCGATGCGCTGCTGGATGCCGTGGAGAGTTTGCAGGGTGCTGCGTTGCTGGCGTCGGAGCTGGAGCGGGAGATTCTTCCCGCGCGCGTAGCGGATTATCGCGCCGGAGATTTGGATACGGTGATGGCTGCGGGCGAAGTGATTTGGGTGGGGCTGGAGCAGATTGGCGCGCGCGACGGGCGCATCGCGCTGTACCTGAGCGAATCGGTTCCGTTGCTTTTGCCTCCTGCGGAACTGTGCGGGGAGCGGACTCCGCTTTCGGAGAAAGCGCAGCGGATTCTGAATTTTCTTGCGCAGAGCGGGGCTTCGTTCTTTGCAAACATTCATGCCGCCGTTGGCGGAGGATTTCCCGGCGAGACGCGCGATGCGTTGTGGGAATTGGTGTGGGCTGGGCTGATTAGCAACGATACGCTGCACCCTTTGCGCGATTTGTTGCGGCCTCCGGAACTGAAGCGCGATCGCACGGCTATCGCGGAGGGCCGGCCTGGGTCGCCGGAATTCTTGCGGCGGTTGCGCTCGCGAAAGGCTGGTGGAGGCCCGGCACAGGGGCGCTGGTCGCCGATTTCGGCGCATCTGCTTGCGCCCATCACGGTGACGCAGTGGAGTGCAAATATCGCGCAGCAATTGCTGACGCGGCACGGCATCGTGATGCGTGAAACGGCCGTCGCAGAAAATATTCCGCGCGGGTACAACACGATTTATTCCGCGTTGAAGACGATGGAAGACAGCGGATGGGTGCGGCGGGGGATGTTTGTGGCGGGAATGGGCGCGGCTCAGTTTGCGGCAACTTCCGCAGTGGACATGCTGCGCAGCTTGCGGGCGGAGCCTGCTGTTGCCGATGTGCTGTGTCTGGCGGCCAGCGATCCGGCGAATCCATATGGAGCGCTGTTGCCGTGGCCGCGAACTGAAAATGAGGGAGATGATCCCGCGCCTCACAGCATGTCGCGGACCAGCGGGGCCGCGGTTGTCCTTATCAATGGGGCGCTGGCGGCATTTCTGCGCCGGCGCAATCAGACAGTGCGAATCTTCCTGCCAGAGAGCGAGCCGGAACGCTCGCAGTTTGCGCGAGAATTGGCGAAGAAATTGGCGGAGCTTGCGATCCTCTGGCAGGCGCGCCGCAGTGGCCTTTTGATCGGTGAAATCAATGGCGCGCCTGCGAAAGAACATTTTCTCGCGCGGTTCCTGACGGAGGTCGGCTTTCACGAAACGATGATGGGATACCAGATGCGCCGGGTGACAGCGATGGCGCCGAGTCGCGACGCTGAAGACCATCCGGAACAAAACGATCAGCACCTTTCGGAGAGCGCGTAATGCCCGAGGGGGATACGATCTTTCGCGCTGCACGCACGCTGCACCGCGCGCTTGCGGGACAAGTTGTGACCGGGTTCGAGAGCGTCCTGCCGAAACTGGAGCGCGTGGAAGTGCATGCTAGCCTGACCGGGCGCACTATCGAAAAGGTCGAAGCCAACGGCAAATGGACGCTGATGCATTTTTCCGGCGATTTGATTTTGTTGACGCACATGCTCATGAGCGGCAGTTGGCATATTTATCGTCCGGGCGAACGATGGAGACGCCGGTGGCTGGATATGCGCGTGATCATTCGAACCGCGAAGATCGAAGCGGTGGGATTCGGGTTGCCGATTGCGGAGTTTCACACCGCAGATTCGTTGCGACGCCGGCGTGTATTTAATCAGATTGGCCCATCGGTGCTGGCCCCGGAATATGATGATGCGGAAATCGTGCGTCGTTTGCGCGGCCGGCCGGAGCTTACGGTTGGCGAGGCGCTGCTTTCGCAATCGTTGCTGGCAGGAATCGGCAACGTGTTCAAATCCGAAATATGTTTCGCGTGTGGGGTGCACCCGTTCCGGACAGTTGATTCGTTGAGTATTTTGGAGCTGACGTCGCTGGCGTCCACGGCACGCAAATTCCTGCTGGCGAACGTGACCGAGACCTGCGCTGAAAAGATTGTGACATACACCGGAATCCGGCGCACCACGGGACGCAGCGACAGCCAGGAGAATCTTTGGGTGTACGGCCGGAGCGGCAAGCCCTGCCGCCGCTGCGGCGCTGCGATCGAGTCGCGCAAGCAGGGGCTCGACGCGCGTGTGACCTTCTGGTGTTCGCACTGCCAGCCCCGGGAACTCGCTGCCGCGCGGCATGCGTCGTGAAGAAGCGCGGTGGCGAGACGACGATGCAGAATTTTGTGGAGACGGCGGACGCTGTCGGGCAAACAACGAAGAAAAATGAGAAGATCCGGCTGATCGGTGAATTTTTCAAGGCCCTGCCCGTTGCCGACGCCGCGCTGGTGGCGCAATTTCTGACGGGTCGCGCATTTCCGCAATTTGAAGAGCGGGTGGTTGGCATCGGCGGATCGAGCCTGGCGCGCGCAGTGGCCGAAGCGGCGGGGCGGGCGGGAGAGAATCTCGGCAAGATCTATCGAAAGCACGGCGATCTCGGGGATATGGCGGAGGAATTGCTTCGTGAGATTCGCGGTGAAGGCAGGCTAACGCTGCAAGAGGTGGCGGAGCTGTTTCGCGATCTTTCGGGGGCGAGGACGCAGGTTCAAAAAGATGAGCTGTTGCGCGCTGCCTTTGCGAGCGGCAGCGCGGGCGACGTGAAATACATCGTGAAGATTTTGACCGGAGATCTGCGCATTGGATCGAAGGAAAGCCTGGTGGAAGAGGCGATTGCAAAAGCCTTTGAGCGAAGCGCCACAGCGGTGCGTCGCGCCAACATGTTCCTGGGCGACATCGCTGACACCTTGAAATTAGCTGCGGAGGATAAGCTGGAATCCGCGACGTTGCGGCTGTTTCATCCGTTGGGGTTCATGTTGGCTTCGCCGGTGGAGACAGCGGCGGAGCTTTTCAGGGAGGGTAACGCCAAAGCGGTGTATGTCGAGCACAAGTTCGATGGAATCCGCGCGCAGGTGCACAAGGATACCCATGGCAAAGTGAAGATTTTTTCGCGCACAAGAGATGAAGTGACGGAATTTCCGGAGTTGGACGCAGCTTTGGCCGCGCTTCCCGGCGAGATAATTCTGGATGGCGAGATTCTAGGGTGGCGCGGCTCACAGCCGCTGGCGTTCACGGAGCTGCAGCAACGGCTGGGCCGAAAGAAAGTGGACTTCTGGCTGGCGCGGGATATTCCCGTGAAATTTATTGCGTTTGATGTGTTGTTCGAAAATGATGAGCTGCTGCTGGATCGTCCGCTGAGCGAACGCCAGGAACGTTTGCGGAGGATTTTTGCCGCGCACGCAGAGGGGGTTGATATAGCTCACGCAAAGCTCTGTGAAAACGCGGAACAGGCAGCCGCGGAGTTTCGCGCAGCACTCGCCGCCGGGCATGAAGGCATCGTGGCCAAGGCGACGGATTCGCGGTATACGCCGGGGCGTCGCGGCGGCTCCTGGATGAAGCTGAAGGAGCCTTACGCCACGTTAGATGTGGTGGTGACTGCGGCGGAATACGGCCACGGCAAGCGGCACAAGGTGCTTTCTGATTTTACCTTTGCGGTGCGCGACGGCGAGCGATTGCTAAACATCGGGAAAGCTTACTCCGGGCTGACCGACGCGGAAATTGCGGAGTACACGAAATTTTTCCTGGAGCACACCGTGGAGGACCAGGGATTTCGCAGAATCGTGGAGCCAAAGCTGGTGATCGAAGTGGCCTTCAATAACATGCAGCGTTCCGCGCGGCACGAAAGCGGGTTTGCGCTGCGATTCCCGCGGATAGTGCGGGTGAGGCCGGACAAGCCGGTCAGCGAGATTGATACTTTAGCGCGCGCGGAGGAGCTGTTTGCAAAGCAGGGGGTGGTCCCTGGGCAGTAAGCGAAATCCGCCGGAAACGATGGCGCCTGAAAAATGTCGCAACGTAACGGCTGCGAGATTCATCTTAAGCAATGCCCCGAGAAAAAAAGATCCGTGTGGAAGCGAGGGAGAAGGATATGAAAAGCGCAACTGCAAAAGAATCTAGCGACCAACGACCCGCGGCGAAATCAGGTACATTCCGCATTGGAAACGATCTCCCCGTGCACCGGCTTGGATTTGGCGCCATGCGCATCACCGGCAAGGGAGTTTGGGGAGAGCCGAAAGATCGCGACGAAGCGATCCGGGTTTTGCGCACGGCGATTGAGCTGGGGATCAATTTCATCGACACGGCGGATTCTTATGGGCCGGCGGTCAGCGAAGAAATTATCGCCGAGGCGCTTTACCCGTATCCGAGGGATTTGGTGATTGCCACGAAAGCGGGATTTGATCGTCCAGGTCCGGACAAATGGGTGAGCAACGGGCGGCCGGAGCACTTGCGTGCCGCGTGCGAGGGGAGTCTGCGGCGTTTGCGGCTGGAACGCATCGATTTATTTCAGTTGCACCGTATTGATTCGGCGGTTCCGGCGGAAGAGCAATTGGGAACGCTAAAGCAGCTGCAGGCACAAGGCAAGATCAAGCACATTGGCTTGTCCGAAGTGAGCGTCGCGCAGATCGAACACGCGCGAAAGATCGTTCCTATCGCGACAGTGCAGAACCGTTACAGCGTGCTGGACCGTGGCGCAGAAGACGTTCTGAAATATTGCGAACGCG
>Ga0210384_10001866_pt1 | contig 27113 bp, 25 predicted proteins | sample IncBWH2MmetaG_FD_160574 | JGI IMG/M metagenome (GOLD analysis project Ga0210384, IMG submission 160574) | Forest soil microbial communities from Barre Woods Harvard Forest LTER site, Petersham, Massachusetts, United States - Inc-BW-H-2-M | ecosystem: Environmental > Terrestrial > Soil >...
CTCGCCGACCGCCGAGACGATGCCAACGGTCTTGACCGCCTGCAATTTCGTCTCGCCCGTTGCGAACGTTGCGCAGCCGCTGACGCTGACAGCAAGAACAACAAGCGTCGCGAAGTTCGCGAACGGAATGCTATGACGCATGACGTGCCTATCGTATCTTGAAGTCGAACGAATAGGAGGCGCCAATGCCGATCGTGGTTTGATTCGGCGAACCTCGAAGGGTCACGATAGGGCTATTGGCTGCATCGCCAAGCAGCCGCTCGTATTCGACATAAGAATGGACTTCCCATTGCGGATTGATCCGATAGGACACCTGCGCACCGGCGCCGTATGAATGCGCCCCACCTTTGGCATTGAACATCGGCAGCCCTGAAGCCATCGCCTGCATGGCGTCGATGCCAAAATAGGGTGCGGTTGCCTGGGTGCTTTCCCAGGTGAAGCGCGGACCGGCGGAAAAGGTGAACCGCTGAATCACCGGCACAATGAAATCTCCCGAGAAGTCGGCAACGGTACCATGGTGGCCGATCACGCCCTCGCGCAGCTCGACGCGGGCACGGAACCAGTCGACCGGATAGTATTCGACGAAGCCTCCGAGTTCGAACGCGGTCTTGACGTCACCGAGGCCATTCAATTCGGAATAGCTGCTGGCCTTTCTTGACGACACCAACTTTCCGGCAGGGCCAGCGCGAAGATCACCGAAATCGATGAATGCGATACTCGCACTGTCACGTGGACCGCGAAACTGCTCGGCGGAGCCGGCACGACGGATGGAAAAAATCGGCACCGGGCTGAACATGCTGCGACTTGAACCCTCGAAGTCCGGTTTGTATTCACCTCCCACGCCGACGATGACGGTCCAGTTGCCGGATACCGACGGCACCATGGGCAATTCAAACGGCGGGGCCGGCAACGTGAACGCTGTTTGGGCGGACACGGAAGTGGAGGCCGCCCCGATGGCACCGAGCACGGCAAACAAACGGCCCAACAACCTTCTGCGTGCAACCCCATACCTCGACATGCGGAGACTTACTGGGACAGCTTGATGCATCGGAGGCCTCTGACCCCCGGGCTTTTTTGGCAGGGTCGGCTAGTGTGGTTCTGAGCGGCAGCATGACCGCGCCAACATTGCCCCAGGATTGCCTGCGACGAAGTTGGAACCGTCACCGTTCCGGAGCCCCAGGACCTCTGATCCTCCGCTGCTTGCTTTCGCGAGGCCGATTGCCGTAAGGAAAGTGCCCGCGTCACGTCCGATGAGTGGGGCACGAAGCGATCCCGATCCATTGATTTGTTATGCCAAGGAAGATCGATGCGCTCTCTCGTGATCGAAGACGAACCGCAGATCAGAGCCTATGTCGGCCGTTTGCTCGGACAATTGAACGGCATTGTCGACATCGTGGGATCCGTTTCGGATGCCCAGCAGGCTCTCGGCGGCTTCAAGTACGATTTGGCGATCGTCGACCGGATGCTTCCGGACGGCGACGCGCTCGCTATCGTCGCGGAGTTGGGCCAATTGCCGGACAGGCCGGCCATCATCATGCTGACTGCCAGGGATGCCAAGGAAGATGTGATCGACGGGCTGAACAATGGAGCGGACGATTATCTCGGCAAGCCCTTCGAGCCACAGGAATTCATCGCCAGGGTGCGGGCCGTCCTGCGGCGACCTCGGCTGCCCGCCCCCTCGAGCCTGTCGTTCGGAAACGTCGAACTGCGCGTCGGCAGCAACGAGGCCATCGTGGCTGACAAGCAGGTCTTGCTGAGGCGCCGCGAGGCGTTGATCCTTGAAGCGCTACTGATGCGGCGGGATCGCGTCATCACGCGCGCCTCACTGGTCGAGCAAACCTACGGGTTCGATGACGAGATCGAGTCCAATACGCTCGAAGCGCAGGTGTCACGGCTCCGCAAAAGACTGGCCGAGCTTGGTGGCGACATCGAGATCCGTAGCATGCGGGGCATCGGCTATATTCTGCGGCTGGCGCCGGCCCGATGAGGTCGATCACCAGAACGCTGACGCTATCGCTCAGCGTCGCCGCAACTGCAATCTTTCTCGTATTCCTCAGCATCATGATCTGGCAGGATTTGGAGCGCGAACGAGAGCAGACCTACTGCCAGGTAGCTGCGGCTATCCTCAATCGCGCCACAGTCGTCGATCCCGACCGGGAACTGATTGTCCGCTCCATACACAGCCTCGAGGAGTTGAGATCCAACAGCCCGGGCCTGTGGTACGTTGTGTCACAGGGAAATTTGACAAGCGAGTTCGGAGCCGAGCGCAGACCGAATCTGCCGTTCTCACTGCCTTATACCGGACCGATCGGCTTCTCAATCCTCAATACCGTTGACCAGACGAGCACCTTCTGCCTGGCCGTCGTCCAAAGGGGCGCTTCCCAACTGGTCATGATGCTTGGAGGCGCGCAAGTCCGTTACGGCCAGATCGCACGATCGTTCATCACACGCAATCTTTTCCCGATTTCTTTGCTTGCTACTGCGTTCGCGGCGACTGTCGCGGCCGGCACGTTCCTATCCGCGCGCTTCGTGGGCCGCAGCATCGAACGTGTGACGAAATTGGCACTTGCGATCGAGCCGACGGCGCCGCAGGCTTCGATTTCGCTCGATGCGGTTCCGGTAGAGCTCAAGCCTTTGGCGAGCGCACTCAACCGAGCCTTCCGTGAGATTGATGCCTACATCCAAGGGCAACGCCGTTTCCTAGGCAATGCAGCCCATCAACTCCGCACACCGTTAACCCTGCTGCGAGCCAAGATCGAAGACGTGGCCGAACCTCGCCTCCGGGCCGAACTCGTGCGCGACATCCGGCGCCTCACTTCATTGGTTTCCGCCATGCTGGACCTGGCACGGCTACAAAATCATGCCATTGAAAAGCGGCCCATCGATCTGGCGGCGCTGACGCGGGACGTGCTTGCGGATTTCAGCCCCTCCGCACTGGACGCTGGCATCGATCTTTCGTTAGAGCAAGCTTCGCAAGCACCCATCATCGTCCAGGGTGTTGAAGCAGCGATCCGAAGCGCCCTGGCCAATTTGGTCGGCAACGCGTTGGTCCACGCGCGCGGCGCCGAGCACATCGTGGCAAATCTCGATCGTGGCAGCGTATCAATTAGAGACGACGGAGTCGGCATCTCCGCGAGCATCGACCGCGACCGCGTCGAGCCGTTCCAAATCGGCGACACCGTAACGCAAGGCACCGGGCTTGGCCTCTCCATCGTACAGGAAATCATGGCCGCTCACGGCGGCACGCTGACCATCGCATCGACCCCACGACACGGGACGACGGCCAGCCTCCGCTTTGCCGAGGCTTCCTAAGGACACAAATGCCGCAACGTTGAGGCAATGTTGCGGAAGTCCCCTGACCGCAGCGTGCATTCCCTTTTGCGCGCGTACGGTGCAGAGGCACCGAGAAAGGATCGATATGAGCCTCAAGATCGTCCCGACCACAGGGCCGCGTTATTGGGTCAGCATTGCGATCGCCAGCATCTGTGGAGCGAATATAGGGGATTTCATACCCGACGTGCTCAAGTTGAGCGACCTAGGCGGGCTTTTGATTCTTGCACTGATGTTCTCGGTCGTCGTGCTGGGAAATCAATGGAGCAAACGTGGACATGAAGCGCTGTATTGGCTGGCAATCCTTGTCGTAAGAGCCGCAGCAACCAACTTAGCCGACCTCGCAATCGGCCGGTTGCATCTCAACTACATCACGGTATCGAGCTATCTCGCAGCGCTTCTAGTTGCGATTCTGACGTTGCCCCGAACGTCACCTTTGGAGTCGGTGACTGGCGATTTCCCGCGCGTGAATCGGTACTATTGGCTGGCCATGCTCACTGCCGGAACGCTCGGCACCGTGCTTGGTGACGGGATCGGTCACGTCATCCGCCCGATCACGGTCGGCGTACCCGTCTCCGCCATGATCGCGACCGGAGCGGTTGCCCTCATATTCGTTCAGAGAACGCGCCTCGACAGGGCATCCGCTGGGGCCGCCAGGGCCGCAAGCTATTGGGCCGCTATCGTTGCAATCCGCACGTGGGGTACCAGCTTCGGGGATATCGCGGCTTTCCTTCTGTCGCTTCCCGTGAGCATGCTTGTCAGCGCTCTGCTGCTGGCGGGTACTCTGGTCGTCTGGCACGCCCACCAATCCCCTACTCCCGGCAGCCAATTAACCGCCTCGAAAACCGAGTCCTGAGTGCAGGGCTGATGGAATCACACCCGTCCGCGCTCGGCACCATCGGGGAAAGCAGGCCAGAGAGTTTTCCGCTTGTCTCGGTGGAGGCAAGTTATCCGAGCAAATGATCGCTTCTTCCACCTGACGGTGCAGCACTGTGAACGGCTGCCAGGATCCGTGCATATTCGGTGCAGTTGCCCGGTGGGATGGGGCTTGCGGCGCTACCGGCTCAACCCCCGACTCGTTCCCAACGTCCACTCGATGCCGCCGTCGTCACGCTCGAGTCCGGTGATTTGCTGGCGCCATCGGGGATCAACTCACCGTAGAGATAGTCGATGCTGTCGGCCAGTTCCCGGGCATTCAGCTCGACGCAGCCGCAGGTAGATCGCCGTGCTCTGGATCGAACTGTGCCCGAGCAGGACCTGGACGATCTTCAGCGGATTGAGGTCAGGCGTGGTTGATGCCTGTCGCTGTAATCGCACCAGCATGGTCATCGCAAAGGTTCCGCGCGCCAGTCGAGACCAGATTGCTCCAGACTGTCGAACCAATCATGCAGGTGCTCGCAGTAGGTCCGTTGTCGTGTGGCGACGCGTTACGACAGGCTTGCGGGAAACTACCTTGCCTTCGTCCAACTCGCAACTATCCGGCTATGGCTGGCCGCGCGTTATGAGTCCGCGCCCTAATGCGCCTTGCGTTTTCATTGTCGCGAAGCCGGACCCAACCACCAATTGACCACCGATGCACCGTGAACGAACGCGGAAGCTCGTCAGGCGACGTCACGAAAAACGTCAATGTTTTCCGAGAGTATCGAGCGGGCGGGGCCGCTCATAACGGTCTGGTTGCAGCTTCGAGTCCTGCCGGGCCCACCAATGAGCTCAATAGTTTACGGCTTGCGCGCCAGGTGCTTTTCGAGGTCAACCACCGTTTCGACCACCGATACGTTCTGCTTGCGATCCTTCGACGTAATCGCGGTTGCGGCCTCGCGCATGTAATCCGGATGATGATGGCCGTAGGTGTCGAGCAGCACCTTGACCGACATGCCGAGAAAACCTGACGCCTGTCACGGATCGGCACGCCGCTGCATAAGCCACGTCGCCGCCGTGTGGCGCAGCGTATGCGGCGAGATCTTCCCCTCCTTCAGCGACAGCCCTGACAGCCGCACGGCGGTCGCGAACCCGGTCTTCACGGATTTGACCGGCTGGCCGTTCCATTCGACGAAGTGCGAAGGCACGACGCCGCGACGCGTCCAGCGCCGCATGTGCGCCAAGAGTCGTGCGGGTATCGGTACCGGGGGGCTGCCGCTTGTTGGTTGCCCGCTTGAGGCTGCGCAGCCGGTCCTCGTCCCGATCGAAGCCGATCTCGCCGCCTGGTTTCGCAGTCAGGGCGACATCATCCGCGAAATCAACAATCTCTCCCGTTCTACATGGATACGAGCATATCCAGAGAGCTTGAACTCGATCCGGACGCCTTCGAGGAGACACTGTCGGAACAATCGTACCAAGCCTCATCGCGCCCGGGGTCGCCAGGTCATCGCCAGCGGAAGACGTACAAGTTGCATTTTAGGGAACCTAAAATCAAGGGTTTGAAACCTTTGGAGGTTTCGACGATCTTCCTATTTGGTACTAAATTTCACGAAAACCGGCCGTAGATATGTTTTTTCATGGAAAGTTATTGTTTTTCATGACACGATGGCTTTGGAACAAAAATTCAGAGGCCGGATCGAATTTTCATGGAAAACGCCACAGAGTACCGCTTTTCAGAGCCGGTAACGATTTTTCAAGGGTCCAGGCTTCCGGAACGGGCGACGCCCGTCGGATACGCGGCCCTGATCGATGCCCATGGGCTGAAGGTCCCATTGCCGCGCGCGCTGTCTGCCATCGGGCCGCGCCACAAGGAATATGAGCAGGACGGCTGGCATGTATACACGCCGCGCCATGCACCGGTGGCCAGTCTGGACGGACATCTGACCTTCGCCCTTAAATACGAGGGACTAGACCTGCTCGTCCTCAAATCCCTGTTTCTGGCGACAGGTCCCGGGCCAATCGAGGAAATGGTCAAGGCGACGCCGACCGGCGCATACGCACGCCGCGTCTGGTTTCTGTACGAGTGGCTGCTCGGCAAGACGCTCGATCTGCCTTCGGGCGAGAAAGGCGTTTACGCGGACGTTGTCGATTCTGACTTGCAATGGACGGCAGCGGGCAAAAACTCCACCCGGCACCGCGTCAAAAACAACCTGCCCGGCACATCATCCTTTTGCCCGATGATCTTCCAGACCGCGGCCTTGCGCAATTTCGCGAAACGTAACTTACCTGAACACGCGCGCGCGGTCGTCGCCGAGGTGCCGGCCGACGTGCTGGCCCGCACGGCGGCTTTCCTGTTGCTGAAAGATTCGCGCTCAAGCTTCGAAATCGAAGGCGAGCATCCACCGCAGGATCGTATCCAGAACTGGGGCCGCGCCATCGGCGAAGCCGGACGGCGGCCGATCGATCTCGACGAACTTCTTCGCCTGCAACGCGTCGTCATCGGCGACGATCGCTTTGTACCCCTGGGCCTGCGCAATGAGGGCGGCTTTGTCGGCGACCGCGACCGCGATTCGGGTATGCCGTTGCCGGACCACATCAGCGCCAGGCATGAAGACCTGCCGTCCTTGATCGACGGACTGGTTGAATTCGATCGAAACGCTGCGCCGCACCTTGACGCAGTTCTTGCCGCCACAATCCTGGCTTTCGGGTTTGTCTACATTCACCCGTTCGCGGATGGAAACGGACGCCTGCACCGTTACCTTATCCACCATGTCCTGGCGGAGCGCGGCTTCAATCCACCCGGCATGGTGTTTCCGGTGTCGGCGGCCATTCTCGACCGCATCGACGATTACCGCCGCACGCTTGAGACTTATTCCGAACGGCTCCTGCCGTTGATAAAGTGGGAGTCAACAGACAAGGGCAATGTTCGTGTCCTGAACGAAACAGCCGATTACTACCGTTTTTTCGACGCGACGCCGCATGCCGAGTTTCTGTATGAATGCGTTGCGCGAACGATCGATGTCGATCTGCCTGCGGAAGCCAAATACCTGCAGGGCTATGACACCTTCAAACGACAGGTGAACGATATCGTCGATATGCCCGACGGCACGCTCGATCTTCTGTTCCGTTTCCTGAAGCAGAACAAGGGTGCGCTATCGAAGCGCGCTCGCGAAAAGGAGTTCGCCGCTCTGACCGATGACGAGGTCGCTAAAATTGAGGCGAGCTACAACGGGGCGTTTTCCGGCTAAACCGAATACGACTTACGAAATGCGAGAAAATCGGGCAGATGATGCGCGATGCACCCGACAAGTTTGAGAGGCTACCAAAGCTAATGTCTGAAAACGAAGTACGAGACGATTCCTCAGTGCAAACCGCTGTGAGAAATCTTTTTATCGGAAGCGCGCCAGAGCGCGAGAGCGAACTCGCCGAGATGTGGAAGGAGCTCGACCTCATATTCCAGTTGACGCCGGATATACATGAAGGTGATCGCATCATCATGGATGCCGGTGCCTACAGGTATGTCCGGTTCAATCATCGTGTCCTGCGGGCATTCTGGATTGCCGGATACACCGCATGGGAGGGCTCCCGAACGGTTGCCGAAGCCCCGTCTTTGCAGGCACTTGATCTCACCCGGTTTAGAGAACTCATCTTGTCGTACGAAAGCTGCCTTGCGAGCACGGAGGCAGATTTGGAGGCTTTACCCGTCGGTGTCGCAGAGCCGGGGCAATATCCCGATGCCAATACCGATCCCCAAGGCCGAGCCGCGAGTGAACTTGCGACGATCGCCGTCGCTTGGGCCCTCCTGCACGAATTACGGCATATCCGGCACCAGCGGGAAGGAACGGGTGCCGATCCTTACAGCGACGATGAGATGGCGAAGCATGACGAGGAGTTATCGTGCGATGCTTTCGCGGCGACTTTTCTCCTGGAGTAGGTCGATCAGTATGCCCAATCGACAAATCAATCCGCCGACCTGGTACGACAGAAGCGTCAGCTTGGAATCTATTTCGGACTGTTCGCTGTAACCATGTTGGCCAAGGATAAGTGGGACAAGTCAAAGACACATCCGGCCGTTCAGGCGCGGATCGATGCCGTCAGGGAGCTCATGGCCTACCGGAAATCCGATCTTGCAGCCGCCATGGCCCATTCGGCATTTGCTGTGTTGCGAGTTATTTGGTCTGGAGCGCCTAATCCTTACTGACGGCTTCAATCGCTTAGAGAACAATTCGCCAGCCGACTCCAACCACCGATTGACCACCGATACACCGTGAACGAACGTGGAAGATCGTCAGGCAACGCCACGAAAAACGTCAATGTTCTCCGGGAGCATCGAGCAGGCAGGGCCGCTCATAACGGTCTGGTTGCAGGTTCGAGTCCTGCCGGGCCCACCAGCCAGAACGCGGACCCAAATTTGGTCCTCCACCGCCGTCATTGTCGGGATCGGTCGCGGTTGTTTCTGCAATCAAATTAAAGGGTTGGCGGAAAGTCGCTTGAAGCTCGCCATGGCCCCAGGTCGAGTTCGAAAGTACGAAATTCAGCATGCGACGTTTGTCTGCCGGCGGCCGTTTTTCGAAGAGCCGTTGCGCATTCTTGGCCAGCGTCAGCAGCATCACGCCTTCGTCCATGTAGGAGCGCTCGGCCGTTTGATGCCAACCGATTTCCCTCAAGCATCGATCCTGGGCCTTGCGCCACAAAGTCTAGTGACCAGGGCCGAGCATCCGCTTGGCGTGAACGATCACGGACGATGATCGACAAGAGCGGCGAGAAGACCCGCGAACTACAAGATTGAAGAAATGCAGCGAGGCTCGCGACGGGTGACGTCATATAGCAGTCGTTCGCTGCGGGCGCTTCTTTGCCGAAGTCACTTCCTTGACAATTCGGTGAGCGTCATCGCTCAGGCCCAGATGAAACAACAGATTAGCTTTCTCACTCAGGCACGCCACCCGCTGTCCATCAGAAGTCGCATTGGCCATCAGATGCTCAATCGCTGAAAGAGCTTTCTGCGTTTGTCCACTGCAGTGCAGACCGACGGCCTGATCGAATAAGGATTTAAATTCCGGATTGTTCATTGGAGAGAGTCTGCCGAAGCGGTTCGCAGAGGTCAAGATTATTGTACCACTCGCGTTAGCAGATAAAATTTCCGCTGAATGCGCGACGCGGACAAAGAGGATAAAGCCACCACCTGACCACTTCCTGCCGCGCGGGTCGCGTCTTCAGCCTTGAACCGTAACGGTTCGACAGATCTGCACGTCCGTGCGCGTGAAGTCGTCGCCCTTGAACAGCAACGGCACATTCATAGACTTGGCGAGCGCGTAAGCGGCGCAATCAGCGAGGTTGAGACGCGCTTTCGGGTCGATCCCTTTGCCAAATCGCTTGACGGCGGCGTCTGCTTCGCGCGCTTGGTTCTCGTCGAACGGGACGATTTCAAAATCATTGTCTTTGAGGAAGCGCCACAAACGCGCTGTCGCGGCGTCGCCATGGCGTACGCGCAGAACCATGCCCGTCTCATGTACGTTGACGGCCGATATCAAAAGACGATCCGCTTGCATGATCGCCGCCGCAAAACTGGCAGCGTCGGGTTCAGCCTCGAAGATGGCGATCAGAGCGGAACTATCGACGACGATCATCCAAGCGCGTTGATGTCGTCAGTGATTTGGCGCGGCGTGCGCTTGTCGAGCAAGGGCATGGACGCGACCTCGCTGCCGGCGGCGAGGATGTCGGCCACGGACATGCGGCGGCGCGGCCGCGCCGGCGCAAGGCCGATGGCATCGGCGCGCGCTTCGAGCGCCTGCCGAATCGCGGCCTGGGCGGAGGAAAGATGCTGCGCGGACGCGAGGCGTCGGGCCAGGTCTTCGGTCTCGTTGTCGAGGTCGATCATCGGTTGTCGTCCAATATACTAACCAAGGGCGCGGGTATATCACCAATGGCCGCGCAGATCGCGTCGCTGGCAAACTTGCTCGAGAGAAAGCCGTGGCCGGCGATGGTCTCGGCGCACGCTTCGAGCGCCTGCCGAACTGCGGTGTCGACACGAAGATGCTGAGCAGCGGCCAGGCGGCGGGCTAGCTCTTCGGTTTCGGAGCTCAAGTCAATCATGGTTACATTATACCACAAATCATCGGACCGAGGTTAGCCGGTCGCGGCCGGATTCCGAGCAGGAAAATTGCGCCCGATTCTCATCGACTTAGCGGCCGCCTGAATGTTGATAAAAGACATTATCATACATTGGCGCACCTCAAAACCTGATCGTTGACCGGGTCGCCGATATTGTGATATTTTCACATGTGGTTTTGTCACAAGTGAAAGTTTAACAAGTCTATGCAACCTGAACAAATGCGCGCTGCCCGTGGAGCTCTGAACTGGAATCTTGATCGGCTTTCCGAAGAGTCCGGCGTTCATCGCAACACGCTCTCCAATTTCGAAACCCGAAAATATGCCGGCGACCCGGAGAAGCTCGACGCGGCTCAACGCGCCCTTGAAACTGCCGGCATCATCTTCACTGAGGAAAACGGCGAGGCCGGCGTGGCGATGCGGCGCTTCCAGCCTGGCGATGTCGTTCGCTTCCGGCGTGAAACGCGTCAACGCGACGGCATGCCAATCGTGGCTGATGAGCGCGGCGTCGTTGTTGGGGTTGAAGAACATCCGCCACAGACAGGTCCGACCTATCGCATGTGGGTTCGGTTCGCCCAAGCCCAGGTGCCGGGCATATTCCGGTATGAGTATGAGCTCGTCCACACGAAATTCACCGACGAAGAGATTGCCCTGCTCGAGCAACTGGCGCAGCGCGACCAAACCATTTCCGGAAACAAGCCCCGCGCCGGCCTCGCCCGCCTGACCAAGTTTGGATACGTGACCGAGGAATCCCTGAACGTGTCGGACACGCTTTACCGACTGACTAACATCGGCCGCGCGATCTTGGCGTTGTGGAAAGGCGGCGCATGATCCAGCTTCCCCAAACCATCCCCGACGCCGACGTATTGCTCGGACTGTCAGTCGAAGAGCTGGCAGCCAAGATCCTGTTCCTGCTTCGACTGCGCGGCGGAACCCATATGTTCCATCCCGACGGTATGCAAAACGAGTTGTGGGGCGATGTCAGCCGCGGTATGCGCTGCTATCCGGTTAACCGCAAAGTCGAGATCGAACTTGCCGTCGCCGAAGCCTGGGCCTGGCTGCTTGCGCAAGGGCTTATCCTGCCGGCTGAAGGCATGAATGGCACCAACGGCTACAGGCGCTTAAGCCGGCGCGCTCAGGCGATGGAATCCGAAGCACAATTCGCCGACTTTCAGACCGCGCGCTTGCTGCCGCGCGAGATCCTGCACCCGAAACTTGCCGACGCTGTTTGGCACGCCTTCATGCGCGGCGAATTCGATGTCGCTGTCTTGCAAGCCATGAAGGCGGTCGAGGTCGCTGTCCGCGCCGCCTGTCCGAAGCTTGACCCGGCTTTACTCGGTGTCAAGCTGATGCGCGAAGCGTTCAAACAGAACGGACCGCTCGCAGACAGCAACGCTGATCCTGGCGAGCAGGTTGCGCGCATGGAGCTTTTCGCCGGCGCGATCGGCTCATATAAAAATCCGCATTCGCATCGCGACGTGAATCTCGACGACCCGGCCGAAGCGATGGAAACCATTTTGCTGGCAAATCACCTTCTGCGCATTGTCGATGCACGTGCGAAGGCGCTAGCGCCATGAAAGAGCGGATCTCGTGAAAAAGCGCCATCACTTCAATCCGGTTCTTCATCTTCAGCATTTTGCCGGCGCTGAGCCTAAGGGCCAAGTCTGGACCTACGACAAAACAACGGGCGACATGCGCTCGGCGATCCCCGAGCAAACGGCAGTCGAGACCAATTTTTATTCTGTCGAGCGTGACGATGGGTCAATGGACACAACCATCGAAGATTACTTGGCAGATGTCGAGGGCAAGGCTGCGCCAGTTTATGACGGTCTACTGCAGGGGACGACACCAACAGGTCAACCACGCGCCGACTTCGCCCAATTCCTCGCCCTTATGTATGTCAGAACGCCTGCGATGCGCCGTATGGCAGGCAACGTGGTCGGGCGCGAAATTCAGATCATGAATTACGCCTATGCCAGCAATCCTAAGGCTTTTGATGCCTTGCTTCACCGTGTCGAGAAGGCCGGTGGACCGAAGCTAACCGAAGACCTGAAAAAAGCACGCCGCCCTTCCTAATTTGTTCAAAAATTTCTCGAACTTCGCGTGGCGGTACGACGCACAAAGTTCGATAGGTGTCCAAAAAGGCCCGCCAGCCTTCGCTCGCTCAGCGAGCTACGGCTGCTGCCCCGCAAGCGCGCGCATCTTCTCAAGGCGTTCCATTGGCATGTTGCCGCCGCCGAGAATCGCCGCGTGTTGCCCGGGACGACTTTGTCCAGCCCTGACGGCGGCAGCGAAGCCCACCGCGCCGCAGGGCTCGACGATCATTTTCATCTCCTCCGCGGCAATAAGCACGGCGCGAGCGATCTCGGCCTCGTCACCCGGCTCGACCTTATCGACGAAGCGGCGGATCAGTGGAAAGGTCAGGTTGCCCAATTGCTGGACCTTGATGGCATCCGCAATGCAGTCGCTCGGGCCGGGCAGCGCAACGATGCGTCGTTCTCGCTCTCCGGCTCGACACCGACGACCCTAAGGGTACAGCTGCTCCAGCAGGCCCACCATGATTTCGCAATAGTTGAACGAGGTTTCGCCGACATTAAACGTGCTCAATGTCCTCGTTCCGAAGATCCGTCGCTTCGTAGCAATCTTCACCGCATTGTCGGATACCGTGATGCTGGCACAAAGCTTTTGCTCGCCATTTTCGAACAGACAAAGATCGATTTTTGCACCGACGCGCTTGAGGTCGCGCTCCCTGACCAGTTTAAATTCCAGATCTTGCTCCGCCAAAGTGCTGTTCATTTCCATGACGGCGATCTTTAGATGATCATTTTGAACAGACCATGCACGATATATTTCCTTCTGTCGCTTGGCTTCGGCTTCACATTTATTGTCTTGCGCGCGCTGCGTCTGCTTGGTCTTTGCTGCGGCAGCTTTATCCAGCACGTCTTTGCGCGCCAAGACGGCATCTAGACGGCCCCTCAGGTCATCAACCATGTTCAACCTCCGTGCGTGAGAGCGAGGTGAAGAACGGAGAAACGGGCGAAGGATAAGTCGACGTGATCTCGATATGATGGCGCATGGATTGCCCGGCGGAAAATCCACGAAGGTGAGCCGCGGGGACGCCGCAATGTCCGCGACGATCGCGAAGGCCGGTGCGGCAGCCCGCTGACAAACATCATAAGTTGTCTTCAATTGATGTTGCACCCGACACCAGCTTCGGGTCAATATGCTGCGCGCCGAGATGTCTTGTTCGAACATCCTGAGCTGGAGGGGGCGATGGGGGAATCCGCTGCAAAAGCTGAAGCCGCGCAGGTGCCGGACAACCGGTACGCCCAGGAGGTGCGTTTCGGCGTCGTCATGTATGGTGGTGTCTCGCTGGCCATCTACATCAACGGCGTGACCAACGAGTTGTACGAGATGGCGCTGGCGACGCCACGGGCCGGCGGCGGCACAAGGACCGGCCATACCCGCGACGTGTACCGCAAGGCATCTTACCTGTTGCGCGATCAGCAACTGCGCGAGCGCTATCTCGCATATGCGCGCGCTCGCGCGCGAGGCGAACAACAACCCGATCCGTTCGGCGACGGCGCGCAGCCAAGCGACGATCAGCGCACCAGGTTCGTGGTCGATACCATTTCCGGCACCTCAGCCGGCGGCATCAACGGGCTGTTTCTCGCCAAGGCGCTCGCCAACGGCCAGGAATTCGCACCGTTGAAGGAGCTCTGGATTACCGAGGGCGACATCGATGCCCTGCTCAACGACAAGGCCTCCTACAAGGACATCAAATTCGCCGAGACCGATACGCCTCCGCAATCACTGCTCAACAGCGACCGGATGTATGTCAAGCTCCTTGACGCGCTGCGGGGCATGGAGCCTGCGATTCCGCCGATGAAGGACGGCAAATCGGCGCTGGTCGACGAGATCGACCTGTACGTCACGACGACCGACATCCGCGGCGCCGTGGTGCCGCTGCGCCTGTTCGACAAGGTCGTCTATGAGAAGCGCTACAAGCAGGTTTATCATTTCCAGTATGCGCCGGCCGGCAGCACGCCGCGCAACGACCTCGCGGACGCCAACAGTCCCCTTCTCGCATTCGCCGCGCGCTGCACGTCCTCGTTCCCGTTCGCCTTCGAGCCGATGTGCGTGAACGATGCCGAGCGACTGTGCGACGCACATCCGAGCGAGGCCGGCGTCGAGGTCGAGAATTGGAAACGGTTCTTCACGGGGCTATCGACCTCCGACATGACGACGCAGAACTGGCGCAAGCGCGCATTCGGCGACGGCGGCTATCTCGACAACAAGCCATTCAGCTACGTCTGCGAAGCCCTGTCATGGCGCCTCGGCGAGCTGCCGATGGAGCGCAAGCTTATCTATGTCGAGCCGGCGCCGTCTCATCCGGAAGACGAACGTCAGAACTTCGACCAGAAGCCCGATGCGATCCAAAACGCTTTCGCCGCGATCTTCTCCATTCCGCAGGACGAGACGATCCGCGAGAATCTCCAAACAGTGCTGACCCGCAACCGGCGCATCGAGCGGATTGAACAGCTCGTGCGCCAGGTTGAGGCCGACGTCGACGCCGACATCGAAGAACGCGATGACGATCCGTTCGCCCGTATCATCCTCCAAGAGGGCAAGGTGCCGGAGTGGCAATCGCGCGGCATGCGAGACATGATCAAGTATTACGGTGCGGCATTCCTGCCCTACTGGCGGCTGCGGATCATGACCGTCACCGACGACATTGCCGACCGTCTGGCCGATTGGTGGGGCATCGATCGCCAGTCGGACCGGCTATATGCGTTGCGGGCCATGGTTCGCGCATGGCGCGAGGACAAGTACGACGAGAATCGGGATCCATCGGGCAAGAGCCGGAAGAAAACCGCCAACGCGTTCCTGTATTATTACGACGTGAAATACCGGCTGAGACGCGTCGGGTTCATCCTGCGAAAAGTGCATCAGTTGCTCGATCTCGCCGTAAAGCTCAAGCTGCCGCCGGAGCAACAACTTCTCTCTGATATCGAGAAACGCCTGAAGGAGCGATGCGGGCGCCGCAACCTGCCGCCAGCGAAGTTGACTTCCGATGCGGTCGCCGGCGCATTGCGTCGCCTCGCCGGCGGATTTGGCGAGGCGATGGGCGAGCTTCGCGACATCACGTGGCTGCCCGCGGACCCTGAACATGAGGCCGCGAGAAAGGCTGCCGCCGACGAGCTCGACCAGGTGCTTCGTCTTCTCCTTGGCGAGAAGTCCGATACCGTACTCAAGGAACTGAAGACGCCAGCCGGCGAACCGGTGCGGCTTCCCGAGCTTCGGCCTCCGAGTCCGCTTCGCACACTCCAGGAGAATGTTTTCGAGCGGGCAAAATTTCTGTATGTCAGCGCCGCGACGGCTTCAAGGACGAAGATTCAGGATCTGCTTGAGGCCGATGTCAAGTTGTTGAAGGACGAATATGCCGAAGTCATAAGCCCCAAACCCCTGGCGTTAGGCCGCGCTTTGCTCGGCAACCCCAGGCTGGATCTTGAAGAGCGCGCTGAGGGCGCGAGGAAGGTGGTCATCCGTCTCGATGACGTCGCTCTGGATGACTGCGCCGCGCTCAATACCGATGACGGGAGGACGGTGCGCAAGCTCATCGCCGAATATTATCTGCGGTTCGACGAGTATGATCAGATGAGCTTCCCGCTCTATTACGACACGGGCACCGGCGAACCGGCGACCGTCGAGGTGCTGCGGGTCAGTCCCGAGGACGCCACCAGCCTGATCGACGAGCGCGCCGGCGACAGCAGGCAGAAGCTGGCAGGGACGGCGCTGTTTCATTTCGGCGCCTTCCTCGACGAGAAGTGGCGGCGCAACGATATCATGTGGGGCCGGCTCGACGGCTGCGAACGCGTGCTGTCCGCACTGTTCTGTGCGGACTGCGACAAGGAGGTGAAAGAGGCGTTGCTTCAGGAGGCGCAGCTCATCATCGTCCGCGAGGAGATGCAGCCTGGGCAATTTGACCAGTTGATCGAGCACTTCGCGCAGGCGCTGGCACAGCAAAACAAATCGACGCTCGGCCAGGCCGTTGAAGGACTGCTGGCTCACCTTGGGCCGCCCGGAAGCACGGCGCGCCAAACGCAGATCGGCCGGATCCTGAAGGCCCTGCTGGGCGACGCCGGGACGATCGAGTATCTGAAGGAATATTATGAGATCAACCGCAAGCCCGACACCGAGAAAACGCTGAAGACAAGTGCGCGAGCGCTGACCATTACGGGCAAGATCCTTGAAGAAGCGGAGAAGAGTTACCACTCCCCGTTCTCCCGGATGGTGTGGGTCACCCGCGCCGGCCGCGCGGCGCAGGCGCTGCTTTCGGTCTCCATGCCCGGGAGCCTGTTCCAGGCCATATCTAGCCACTGGCTGATACTCATCTACGTGTTCGAGGCTCTGACCGTCGGTGGCGCCATATTGTTTTCCTCGCAGTCGGCACTCAACTTTGGCCTGAGCGCGCTTGGCCTTACGATCGCGCTGCACCTCGCAACTCTGCTGACCGGAGACCTAATCGGCCGCAAGCGCGGACGGATCATCATTTTGGCGGCGCTGGTCAGTATCATCGTGTTGGGCCTGGCAGCGGTGGGGGCATTCGCCCTTCTCAATCCGGGACCCCATGGCGTGATGTGCACGGGCGGCCCGCAGAAAGACTTTTGGGTCGTGAAGACATTGTGCGGACCGCGGTAGGGCGCACACCAACGTGCCTTTCCGCATATGCGGGGCGAGGGGTCATTCGCATCCCTTCCTGGCCGCACTTTTGCGAATGTTAGAATCACGGGGGTGGTGGAATACCCGAACGCTGAACACACATTGTCTACGAGAGGCCGAGGGTGATGAGCCAAGAACTCGAAGGGTTCTTTCAAGGCGCCACGCCGCATCGCGCCGGATCAGCGGCGACGCCTGGAGGCGATGATATATCGGCCTAGCTAAAGGGCCAAAAACTGGTCCAACTTGCGAAACTGGTCGGAAAGCACGTTTCCAATCTGTAGTGCGAGCAGCGATCTTAACCTCTGTTAGCGCAACCGCAGCGCAAGCACCGCACCAGTTTTGCACCAGAATGGACCTGATCAAAAACACAAAGAACGCGATCGAAATCGAACAAAAACCCAGCAAAATCAACAAAGCCGAGCGATATCCTTCCGCTCGTAATGGCCTGGTTGCAGGTTCGAAACCCACCGAATGGAAAATGAAAATCAATAGCTCGTCAGGGCCGGCTCGTCCTCGTAACGGAGTCGCCCCACTCTCCGAGAAGTGCCGAGGACCTTCATGACGGCGACGCTGTCTGAAGCCTGATCCGCCGCACTCAACATCAGTTAACACGTTGACTGCCCCTTTGCAGCCGACCGGAGCGTGAGCCCGTGAGGTGAACCGCGCAAAGCTTCCGAAATGTACGCCTGGCTAGCCGATTGTCGCACTCGCAAGACGGCGCTCTTGCCGAAGAGCTGCGGTTTCCTTGATATTGCACAGAGCGGCTGGACCAGACGAGAGCGCTCTGGCGGAGCCCATCGTCGACTGGTGCAAACCGAGTATGCCAAGGCGCAAAATTGACAAGCTCGCCCGGGCGAAAGCTCGGCCCGATCCAGCCCAATGGAGCGATGACGAAGCAATGACCTTGGTTGAAGCTGCTGCCGTGTTTTTTCCGCAGGGCCCGTTGACGCTGTCGTCATTGCGCAAAGCCGCGGCCGCTGGGACTCTTGAAATCGCCAAGGTTGTAGGCAAGGATCTGACCACGCCACGTGCTATCCGCAAATTGGTCAAGCCATCATGCCGGGCCGCAAAGCCAAGCCGCCACGACTCTGGTTCAGAGAGGACGACGAAACCTGGATCATCCTCGACCATGGCCGGCAAATCCGCACAGGTTGCGGCCGCGACAACATTGATGGCGCTGCGAAGGCGCTCGAAACCTACATCGGCGAAAGACACACAACGACGGTCGGCGCCACGGACCCCAGCAACCTCGCCATAGCCGATGTCCTCACAGCTTATGAGATTTTGAAGCGGCCCAAGGACAAGAACGACGAGCGCGCGTGCGCGCAGCACGAACTGCTGCTCATTCGCCTACTCGACCTGAACAGCTTTTTCGGTAATAGGACGGTAAGCGAGCTTAAGGCACAGCTCTGCCGCGATTTCGTTGACTGGTCTACCGGCACCTCGAATGAAAACAATCGTAAAGCCAGCATCAAGCCCCGCAACGGCACGGTGTCCGATCAAACCGCGCGACGCAGACTTGAGGACTTACGGGCTGCCGTGAACGCCTACCACGCGGAGCACACGCTCAGCGTCGTTCCGAAGATCACCCTACCTCCCAAAGCCGAAGGACGGCACCGTTGGCTGACGCGCAATGAGGCCGCTCGTCTGCTCGGTGCAGCCATTGGCTACGTGTGGGACAATGAGCGAGAGACCTGGAAGCGCAAGGAAGATGGCACGTTGTTGCGCCGTGAACGATGGATCATCCGTCGCCGTTGTCCCGCTGCCCGCTTTTGCCTTGTTGGTATCTACAGCGCTCGCCGCGAAGAAACGATCCGGCGCACACAGTGGCTGCCGACGACGACGCATCCCTGGATGAACCTCGACGCAATGGTCTATCAGGGCAAAGGCGCCCTGGAACGGTCAACCAAGAAGCGTCGCCCTCCAGCCAAGATCGCCGCCCGGCTCCGCCCTCACCTGGTCCGTTGGCGCAAAATCGACCAGGCGCGATCGGCGGAGCTACGCGCTGCCGGCATCATGAAGGATGGCGAGCAGATCCGGTTCGTCGTCAACCGGATACATGATGGCCTGCCGCTTGCCGGCAAGATATGCCTGGGAGGGCATTCTCGAGGATGCGGGGCTAGGTGACGACGTGGTCCGCCACTCATTGCGCCACACTGCAGCGACCTGGCTGATGCGAGGCGGCCGGATGGCTGGGAATGACTGTGGAACAGCTGGAAGCGAACTACGGCCACCACCACCCCGATTTCCAGGGAGAGGCCGCGGAAGCATTCGGGGGTAGGCGCTGACAAGCCTGGGGGATCTAAGTGGAGCTGGAAGTGAGGCCAGCAAGATTCTGCAACCGTCCCAGAAGCATAGAGCCATTGATCAGCTCCAGCCGCGCCGACATAAACGGAGTAATCAACGGATCCTGACGCAGACGAGGCGCGAAATCCGAAGTTGTTGTGAGAAAGCCCTTCGAAGCTGAATCTCCGTGCAGAACTCCCATGAGTGCCCTCACCTCGTCGGCCATTACTCGGTGGTTTGGATTGTAGGCCTTAACCTGATCAATGACGCAGATGCGGCCAAGTCCTCGCTTAACAGCAATGATATCGCGCCCACGGTGGCCACTGCACGGGGTAAGGGTGACTTCTTCAAACCCGGGCTTTCTTATACGCCCCGGCGATGATCTCCTCCCATTTCCGCGGAGGAATTTGAAACGCCGCGTTTGGGTTCGCCTGCAGCAGTTTGATGATTTCGAACCATGGCAAGGTGATCGCTCCAATCAGCCGTGGTCTTGTTGCTGGGAACAATTACCGCCTGCATCACCAAACTTGATGTCGCGGTCACCGCCTGCACCTCAGCAACTGTGACGTGTGCAGACGCTGTCACCGTCGTGGCGATGGTCATGTGTGCGGTCATTTGAACTGTTTCTCGCGTCGACCCGCAGCGCGGGCAAGGCTGTCTAGCCGGATGATTGTGGTCGTCGGCTAAACCTTCGCCACAACTAGAACAGGTAACTGGGAACCCCGTGCGAGCGTGTGCCCCGAGGACCTTGCATCAGCAGGCCTATTTCATTGCGCATTTCATTGCGCCCAAAAAACGTTGAAAGTATAAGTCCTTGAAAGGATGGTCGGAGTGGCAGGATTCGAACCTGCGACCCCTGCGTCCCGAACGCAGTGCTCTACCGGGCTGAGCCACACTCCGACTAAGACGGCGGCTTATAGCCTTCGGTTTTGTTCACTGCAAGAACCCGATTTCAAGGATTTTGAACCAGGTGCAAACAGCCCTGACCACGACAATTCTGGCCACAGGGGCCCCGGGCGTGGACGCCGCCGCGCGCTGCCTTGCGGGGGGCGGGCTGGTCGCGTTCCCGACCGAGACCGTCTACGGCCTCGGCGCCGACGCCACCAATCCGGCCGCGGTCGCGCGGATCTACCAGGCCAAGGGCCGGCCCGCGTTCAATCCGCTGATCGCCCATGTCGAAAACCTCGATGCGGCGCAGGCGATCGGGCGCTTCAATGCCGATGCGATCAGGCTGGCGAACGCGTTCTGGCCGGGGCCGCTGACCCTGGTCCTGCCTAAGGCGCCGGGCTGCCGGGTCGCCGAGCTCGCCACCGCCGGGCTCGAAACCGTCGCGCTGCGGGTTCCCGCCGACCCGGTGGCGCAGGCGATCCTCCATGCGTTCGCCGGGCCGGTCGTCGCTCCCTCGGCCAACCTGTCGGGCCATGTCTCACCGACCACGGCCCAGCATGTGCAAAGCGACCTTGCCGGGCGGATCGACCTGATCATCGATGGCGGGCCGGTCCCGGTCGGCGTCGAATCCACCGTCGTCGGATGTTTTGGGCAGCCGCTGCTGCTGCGTCCGGGCGGCCTGCCGCGCGGCGAGATCGAAGCCGTGCTTGGCCGCGCTCTGGCGCAGCCACCCGCCGAAACCGAAGCGGATACCAGCCAGCCGCTCGCGCCGGGCATGCTGGCCTCGCATTATGCGCCGCGCACAAAGGTGCGTCTCAATGCGGTCAGCTGCGAGGCCGGCGAGGCCCTGCTCGCCTTCGGCCCGGACGCGATCCCGGGCGCCGATGCTGTCGCCGCATACCTCAATCTCTCGCCACGCGGCGACGTCAATGAAGCCGCCAGCAATCTTTTCGGCTATCTTCGCGAGCTCGACTTAAGGCGCGCCAAAACCATCGCCGTGATGCTCATTCCCGATGACGGGCTGGGTGAAGCGATCAATGACCGGCTGCGCCGCGCCGCGGTCGAAAGGGATTGAGCAAGCTCGAGGAACAAGAAACGCAATGAACATCGTGCCCACGGCCGTGCCGCCGCTATCCCCCGAACTGATCGAAAAATTCCGCGGCATCGTCGGCGACAAATATGCCGTCACGGATCAGGTCGAGATCACGCCCTATGTCACCGAGGAGCGCGACCTGTTCAAGGGACGCTCGCCGCTGGTGCTGCGGCCGGGGTCGACCGCGGAGGTCTCCGAGATCTGCAAGCTGGCGAGCGTGCATCGAATCGCGCTGGTGCCGCAGGGCGGCAACACCGGCCTGGTCGGCGGCCAGACCCCGCACAATGGCGAAGTGGTGGTCTCCCTGAAACGGATGGACAGGATCCGCGAGATCGATCCCGCCTCCAACACCATGACCTGCGAGGCCGGTGTGATCCTGCAGGTGGCGCAGCAGCAGGCCGCCGAGGTCGACCGGCTGTTCCCGCTGTCGCTCGGTGCCGAAGGCAGTTGCACCATCGGCGGCAATCTCTCGACCAATGCCGGCGGCACCGCGGCGCTCGCCTATGGCGTGGCGCGCGAGATGGCGCTGGGGCTCGAAGTGGTGCTGGCGGACGGGCGCGTGCTGAACGCGCTGTCGAAATTGAAGAAGGACAATACCGGCTACGACCTGCGCAATTTGTTCATCGGCGCCGAGGGCACGCTCGGCATCATCACGGCTGCGACCTTAAAACTGTTTCCGAAGCCGCGCGCGATCGAAACCGCCTTCATCGGCCTCGCCTCGCCGGCGCAGGCGCTGAAACTGTTGTCGCTGTCCCAGAACGAAGCCGCCGGCACGCTGACCAGTTTCGAGCTGTTGTCGGACATTGCGGTCGATTTCTCGATCCGCCATGGCATCGACATCCGCGATCCCCTGGCGAATAAATATCCCTGGTATGTGCTGATGGAGTTGTCGTCGCCGCGCGACGATGCCCGCGGCACGCTGGAGGCGATCCTGGCGACGGCGCTGGAAGACGGCATCGTCGACGACGCGGTGATCGCGGCGAATTTGAGCCAGCGCCAGGCCTTCTGGAAGCTGCGCGACGAGATGTCCGCGGCGCAGAAGCCCGAAGGCGGCTCGATCAAGCACGATATCTCGGTGCCAACAGCCGCCGTGCCGGATTTCATCGCTGACGCCAATGCCGCCGTGGTCAAGCTGATCCCGGGCGCACGCCCCGTGCCGTTCGGCCATCTCGGCGACGGCAACATCCACTACAATGTCAGCCAGCCAGTGGGCGCCGAGTCAGCCGATTTTCTGGGCCGCTGGCACGAGGTCAATGCCGTCGTGTTCGAGATCGTGCTGAAAATGGGCGGGTCGATCTCGGCCGAGCACGGCATTGGCGTGCTCAAGCGCGACAAACTGCCCGAGGTCAAGGACAAGGTCGCATTCGACCTGATGCAGCAGTTCAAGGCGCTGCTTGATCCGCTTCACATCATGAACCCCGGCAAGGTACTCTGAGCCGGCAATCCGCGACTGGCCCGCTCGAGCGGCACAAAACCGCTTGCGCAGTGCTTTCGTCTGCCGAATGATGCACCCTTAGATTGATCCGATAGCGTCGACCACCGGCGGTCGGCGGATCATTGCCGCGCAGCCGATCAACGAAGCGGACCGCGGCATCGCGCGCGTCGAGGGAGCAGTCGCCATGAGCAACATGCAGAACACGGTCCTGATCGCCACTGGTATCGTCGCCACATTGCCGCTGAGCCCGACCGGGCACTTCCTGCTGTTCGGGTGGCCGGCACGGAAGGAGCAGATCGTGTCGCGATTTTCCGACGAGGCGATTGGCCGGTACCGGCAGATGTTCTACCCCGAGAGCGGGTTCAAGGACAGCGAAGGCTTCGCGGAGGAATATGACCTGCGCTACGGCCGCCGTCTGTTCGTGTTTCCGGTGTTGTTGTTCGCGGCGACGGTGATCGGCGCGACCTATTGGAGCGTGACCTGGGTGTTCTCACATGACTGGGCGAGCGCGAGTGAAGGCACCGCAAAAATTGCGATCTTCTCGCTGGCCGGCGCCTATGTCTGGGTCACCTTCGACCTGATCCTTCGCGCCCGGCAGAACGATGTCGTGACCTCCGACATCAACCGCGCCACGCTGCGCCTGCTGGTCTCCCTGCCCTTCGGTTTCGCGATCTCGGCCTTTGCCGGGGTGCTCAGCGACACGGCGATCACCTTGAGCACCGGGGCACTGGCCTTCTTCGTCGGCGCGTTCCCGACCGACACGGTGCTCAAATTCATGCGGCGGACCGCGGCGATCCCGCTCAAGCTCGACGGCAACACCGAAAGTGACAGTGTCCAGCAGCTGACGAAGATCGACGGGATCAGCGTGCCGATCGCCGAACGCCTGGTCGACGAGGGGGTGAAGACCAACCTGCAGCTTGCCTATGCCGACCCGATCACGCTCGCGATCAAGACCGGAATGGATTTCTCCTTCATCCTGGATTGCTGCGGCCAGGCCCTGGTGCGGATATATTTCGACGACGACCAGATCAAGGTGGTGCGCAGATTCGCGCTGCGAACCGGCGTCGAGGCCAGGTCGCTGAATGATGCGCTCGCGAGTTACGACGCAAAAGCCGCCGCCGCAATCGGGCGCGGCGCAGCGCCGCCGCCGCGCAATCCCATGGAGGCCGCTGCCCAGACCCAGCTCGAAGCGCTGGCCGACAAGCTCGGGCTCGATCCGTTCTCGACGCACTTTATCATCGATCAGATCGCGGACGATCCCTACACCGATTTCGCATTCGAGATCTGGGCCTCGCAATATCCGAAACAAGCGCCTGATCCGACGGCAGCGCCGGCCGAAACGACCAGCGCGCCGGTCGCGAAATCAGCGTGACGGAACTCGTTGACCGAAAACCTCGTCCCGTGACAGAAACTTGTCAGAAAGCCGCGATACGTTGCGCCGTTCGATTCCAAAGCGCGACGGCTTGCGCCATCGCGCTTTGGATATTCTTGATCATGCTCTGTAGACGGGAAGGCCGCTCCACATGGACAGCGCAAGTCATCTCTCGTTCGCGCCGATCGTGGACGCGGACGTCGCCAAGGTCATTGCGCTGTGGGAGCGCTGCGGCCTGACGCGGCCGTGGAACGATCCGGCCACCGACATCGCGCTGGCGCGGCGCGATCAGAATGCCACCGTGCTGGTCGGCCGCGTCGCAGGCGAGATCGTGGGCTCGGTGATGGTCGGCCATGACGGTCATCGCGGTTGGGTCTATTACGTCAGCGTCGATCCGGACCACCACAGCAGGGGCTTTGGCCGCGCGATCATGATGGCCGCGGAAGACTGGCTGCGCGCGCGGGGCATCCCGAAGCTGCAGCTTCTGGTGCGGCGCACGAATGCAAAGGTGCAGGCCTTCTACAAGACCCTCGACTTTGCCGAGCAGGACACCATTGTCTACGGCAAGTGGCTCGATGGCCGCGATCCGACGCAATGAGACCGGCGGCCTCGCGCATGTCCCGGCAAAGCGGGATCCGGTTCGCCGAAGGACATGCGCCAACACGAGAATCTACGGCGCTTCCCGGTCATATTGGATTACGGAGTGATCCGATATGATTGTGAAGCGCTGTCGTCAGCATTCACAAGGAATTTCCAGATGACGGTTTCCGACCGCGTCCGCGTCAAGAACGAGCGCGTGCTTTCTGACAATTACGCCAGGCTGACGAGCACGACGTTCGAATGGCGGCGGTCCGACGGCTCCTGGCAGACGCAGACACGCGAGACGTTCGACCGCGGCAACGCGGCGGCGCTGCTTCCCTACAATCTGAAGCAGCGCACCGTCGTACTGATCCGCCAATTCCGCTATCCGGCCTATATCAACGATTATCACGACCTGATGATCGAGGCGATCGCGGGCCTGCTCGACGACGAGCAGCCGGAGGTCCGCATTCGCGCCGAGGCCGAAGAGGAGAGCGGCTATCGGCTGCACGACGTCCGCAAGATCTTCGAGGCCTTCATGAGCCCCGGCGCGGTGACCGAGAAGCTGCACTTCTTCGTCGGCGAGTACGAGCCGGAGATGCGGATCGGCGCCGGCGGCGGCCTCGCGTCCGAGGGCGAGGACATCGAGGTGCTGGAGCTTGCTTTCGATGAGGCGCTCGCGATGATCGGCGACGGCCGCGTCGTCGACGCCAAGACCATCATGCTGCTGCAATATGCCGCGCTGAGGATTTTCAAGTGACGAGCTTCACCCTCCCTTGGAGGGGGAGGGCCACTTCCGATGCAGCTCCGATTCAGCCTGATCTCCTCAAATCAAAACAAACTCCCCTGCCCGTCATCATCGCGCGCTGATGATGACGCCTTGCGCGGCGCGGGCTTCTTCACAGGCCTCGGCTCCTCCACAGCGCGCTGCTCCTCGGAGATCGGCAGCAGCAACTGCGCATCGTCATTGACGGCGCTGTTGACCCTGCTCGAGACCTCGTGCCAGGTGAACTCGCCCGCCTCGGGCGGCGCGAGCAGCGGCATGATCTCCTCCACATCGAACGCGCCGCAGTCGAGCCAGCGCGCGAAATCGGACACCGCGATCGACACCGGCACGCGATCATGCAGCGCGGCGAGGTCTTCGCTCGCAGGCGCGGTCACGATCGCGACCGTGTCGACTTCCTCGCCGTTCGGACCAATCCAAGTCTCGGCCAATCCTGCGAGGGCGAAGACGTGTCCGTCGCGGCGATAAATGAAAAAGGGATGTTTGCGGCCGCCGGCCGCCTGCCACTCGTAATAGCCATCGGCCGGGATCAGGCAGCGCCGGCGCTTCAACGCATTCTTGAAGGCCGGCTTGTCCTTGACGGTTTCCGAACGGGCGTTGATCAGGAGCGAAAACGTCCGGGGATCCTTGACCCAGGCCGGCACCAGGCCCCAGCGCATCAGGCGAAAGTGCCGCGCGCCGTTCTCGATGATGACGACAGGCACAGGTTGTGTTGGAGAAATATTATGCCTGGGCGGGAAATTTGGTTGCTCCAAATAACCAAAAATTAGCCGCAAGGCATCGGGAGGTGAGGTAATTACGAACCGTCCGCACATTATGTCGCCGTAATCAGCCCTTCATTCAGGGCGTTTTAACCCCAAGTGCCAAGACTGCCAGTGATGACGTCAACGGCCCCAACACCACCCGCGCCCGCGCATGGCGACCGCATGATGCCGATGGGCCTCGACGAGGACCGGGCGGCTGAGCTGCGCGCCGCTAATATCAACCCGCGCACCGGGCTTGCCACTGATTACCTCAACCATTTCAATGAAGCGATCATGCTTCTGGAAATGATCCCGGACATGCCGGAATGCTCGGGCGATTTCCTCGAGTGGCGGCCATTGTCCTATGCCGAACACTTCCACCTGTCGAATTTCAAGGCCCGGGACCTGGCGATCTCGGCCTATGAGACGGCCGATCCCGCGATCCGGGCCGAATTCGACCAGCTCGCCGGCACTATGACGTCGATCCTGACCGCCGTGAGCCAAGCCATGCGCGAGGCGAGCCAGGACAAGACCCGGGCGAGACTCGCCGAACAGGCCACCGCCTGGGTCAAGCCGCTGGTCATGGCCGCCGGCGGCGTCATCAATGGCGGCTCCGAGGGCGATATCGACTACATCATGACGCATTGATGCCCGCGCCATCGGACCCGGCATACCCCGCCCAGCCTTCGCGTCCCCAGCTCGCCGTCAGCGCCGCGATCTATCGCGACGGCAGGGTTTTGCTGGTAAGGCGGGCGCGTTCCCCGGCCAAGGGATTTTACTCGTTGCCGGGCGGCCGGGTCGAATATGGCGAGTCCCTGACCACGGCCCTGCACCGCGAGGTCGACGAGGAAACCGGCTTGAGAATCGAGATCGTCGGCCTGGCCGGCTGGCGCGAGGTGCTGCCGCAGGCCGCG
>Ga0210384_10001867_pt1 | contig 27112 bp, 22 predicted proteins | sample IncBWH2MmetaG_FD_160574 | JGI IMG/M metagenome (GOLD analysis project Ga0210384, IMG submission 160574) | Forest soil microbial communities from Barre Woods Harvard Forest LTER site, Petersham, Massachusetts, United States - Inc-BW-H-2-M | ecosystem: Environmental > Terrestrial > Soil >...
CCCGCAGCCGCTGCCCCAACTCCCACGCCGTCAGCGGCGCCTGCAGATTCACCACCACCAGCCCCGGCCGCCCCTGCGCCCCCACCGCCAACTCCAACTCGTGCAGCGACCCAACGAAGCGGGGCTGCCAGCCGCGGAGCAGGGCGAGATTACGGATGTTGACCGCGAGTTCCAGCGATTCGTCGAGGACCAGGAGATTCACGCTGCTCCTTCCTCCCGACGCCCTAGTCCGGGCTTCCGCTGCCGTGGGTGACCTGATTGCCGCCGCGTTGCACGGCCTGCTCCAGGTACGCCAGAGCCTGCGACAAGAGGATCGAATCGGTGTGGCCGTCGTGCGGGAACGAGACCTTGCCCACGCTCACCGTGAGCCGCTGAGGCCGCCCTTCGGGCCCTTCGCGGAACGCGACCTGCTCGATATTGGCGCGAATCCGCTCCGCCACCCGCAGCGCGTCGGCGCCGGCGGTGTGGAGCAGGATGATGGCGATCACGGAGGAGAGCTGTCCCACCAGATCCGTCGCGCGCACGAACTCAGGGATCTTGCGCGAGATGGCCCGCTCGATCTCCTCGCCGATCTGCCGCTGATCACCCCCGGACACGTCAGGCCGAAGGAGGCAGACCGAGAAGAAATCCTGATAGCGCGTGGCGCGACCCGCCTCGCGCGTCAGGAGATTGCGGAAGGCCTCCTCATGAAATACCCCAGTCTGGGTATCCATGAACTCGCTCACGTAGTCCCTCCCTTCGTGTGACCGGATGATCTCCGGGGTGCGGCGTGGCAGCATTCATGACGATGTCCGGAAGTACGCTGAGCAAGTCTTGCGCCACTGCGTCGAGGACTGGTTCTAGGCGTGGCGAGGCGGGATTATCGTGCTGTATTCACTGCGTGTTGCGGGAAAGCCTGAGAAGGGGAGGGGAGACGAGCCGGCGGCGACGCGGTTACGCGACACGACCGCGACAGGAGACGAGGAGCGGACTTAGGTAGTCGCGGGGACAAACGAAGCAAATCATTTCCTACCGGAACCTCGCTCCGGTCTGTCGTCCAGCCCCACCTGCCTGATCTTGTAGAGCATCGCCTTGTAGCTGATCTTCAAGATGCGCGCGGCCTCAGCACGGTTCCACCGCACCCTCTCCAGCACCTCCTTGATCACCCGCTTCTCGGCCACCATCGCGGCGCGGCGTGCAATGTCCTTCAATCCCATCTCGGCTTCGGAGGCGGCCGGCGCAGCCGCCGTCGGGGCCGGGCCGCCCGCACCGGCCGGCCCCACGTCGGGCTTCGGTGTCCAGGGCTTCTCGCTCCGGAGCGCGATCTCCTGCTGCAGGAGGGCCTCGGTCTGAAGCACGACCGCCCTCTTGATCATGTTCTCGAGCTCCCGGACGTTACCGGGCCAGCCGTATTCCTGGAGCAGGCGCATCGTGGCGGCCGAAATCTTCAGGGCATCCCGGTTGTACTGGCGGCAGAACCGACCCATGAAGTATTCGACGAGGCCTGGGATCTCCTCGCGTCGCTCCCGTAACGGCGGAATGGAGATCGCGACCACGTTCAGCCGGTAGTAGAGGTCTTCCCTGAACAGGCCCTGACTCATGACGATGGCCAGGTTCTTGTTGGTCGCGGCGATGAGCCGGGCGTCGGAGGTGATGACCTCGCTCCCGCCGACGCGGAAGAACTGCCCGTCCTGGAGGACGTGCAACAGCTTGGCCTGCAGGCCGAGGGGCATCTCGCCGATCTCGTCGAGCAAGAACGTCCCGTGATGCGCCAGCTCGAACTTGCCGGGCTTCCGGCGGTGGGCCCCGGTAAACGACCCCTTCTCGTGCCCGAACAGCTCGGACTCGAGGAGCTCCCCGGGCAGCGAGGCGCAGTTGACCTTGACGAACGGCTTCTCCCGTCGGTCTGAGATGAAGTGAATGGCCCGCGCCACCATCTCCTTACCGGTGCCGCTCTCCCCCTGCAGGAGGATGGTCGCGTTCGTGTCGGCGGCGCGGCGCACGATGTCCTCTACCGCTCGCATCCGCTCGCTGTTGCGGAAGAGGAGGTCGATGTCGACCGGCGCCTGGCCGCCACTCGAACCGTTTTCGCCTGGGCTGGGGGTAACCGGAGCGCTATCGGTCACCGCCAGAGCCGACCTCAGAACTTCCTTGAGGGCCGAGGCCGCAATCGGCTTCACGAGAAAGTCATAGGCTCCGGTCCGCATCGCCTTGACCACCAGGTCTCGCTCCCCGGATCCGGATAGGATGACCAGCGCCACATCCGCGCTCTCGAGCTTTATCTGGCGGGCGAGATCGAGCGCGTTGCTGTCGAGTTGATCGATGTCCATCAAGACCAGCTGGGGGTGCAGGCTCGAGAGCAGGGCCAGGGCCTCGGCCGTACTCCCAGCCTCCAGGGCGGAGTAGCCCGCTTCCTTGATGATCCGGGCCAGACTCGCCCGACTGTCCCCCCGGCCGTCAACGACGAGGATCGAGCCGGCGCTCATATCAAGCCGGCCAAGCAGGCCCTTGACGAAGGCGTGACGGGTCCCGATACTGGCTCCCGGCGAGCCCAATGAGAATCCTGGTGATCGACGACGATCCTTCGGTCGCGGAGATGATCGCAGAAGCCGTCCGCAGCGTGGGACACGACGCGGTGGTGGCTCTCGATGGGACCGAGGGCTTGCGACTGCTGGAGTCGGCCGCCGTTCAAGGGGTATTCCTGGACCTCGTGATGCCGGGGCTCGGCGGGCTGGCTGTCCTGACTCGGATCAGAAGTCGGTTTCCTCACGTGCCCGTCGTCATCCTCTCGGCCCACGCCGGTGACGAAGAAACCCGGGAGGCCATGGCGCTGGGGGCCTCGGAAGTGATAATGAAACCCGCGGGGCTCGCCCAGTTCACGGATGTCCTCTCGCGGCTGACCCGCTCACACAGCTCGGGGTAACGATTCCCTCTTCGATTACCGCGTTTTTACCGGACATTTCCACTCTTGCTTATCTCTTTATGAAAAGCAATACCCATTCAAGGTAACGATAACGACTCGGGGACGACGCAGGGAACGTTGCGCGTGCCGGCGATTATCTTGCGGGCCGTGGGTGGTTCTGAGATGATGCCAGCATGAGTCGGACGCTGGTCACCGCGCTGGTCTGGGCAGGATTGGTCGGGGCCGGGCTGGCCTCGCCCGCCGCCGCGCAGGCCCCCGTCGAGATCCGGGCCACCGCGCCGGAGAAGCCCCCGCAGATTCGCATCCAGGAGCCGAGCCCGGCCACCCGCGAGGCCACCCGGCCGCGCGAGACCAACTTCTACCCTGGCACGGACGTCCGGGTCCGCCACGAGCCGGCGTTCATCGAGCCATTCGTCGGGGAGACCGAGCACGGGACGAAGTACGGCCTGTCCGGCTGGACCTCTCCCGCGACGCCGGTGGGCAGCCTGACCTCTCAGGGTGAACAGCAGACGAGCGGCTGGCCAGCCCTGGGGATCTCGGTGGTGTGGGACTGGGCGCCAACCGGTCCTCGCCGCGTATCCGACCCCCGCTGAGCCCGCGGGCCGTCCGCGTGCCGTACCGGTCCGCATGCCGCATCTGAAGGGTAATCTGCACGCTCACACGACGTTTTCCGACGGCCGCCGCCCGGTCGAAGAGGTGGTGGCCCGCTACCGGGATCTCGGGTACGACTTCCTCGCCATTACCGACCACGACGACCGCATCGGCGAGGACTACTGGTTCCGGCTCCCGACCGGTGACGATCGGCTGCTGGTCCTGCCGGGCGTGGAGATCGACTATCGTCCGCTCGGGCAGCACGTGGGGAAGGTGATCGGCGAGCACGAGACCCTCCACGTCCTGAACCACCCGGCCCGCTACGCCCTGACCGTCGAGCAGACGCTCCGCCGCATCCGGACCATCACGCGCGACGGCCTTCCCATCGACGCGGTCGAGATCACCGACACCGGGGTGTATCAGCCCGAGTACGACGTCGAGGCGATCACGCTGCCGAAGGTCGCCACCGACGACTCGCATCGGGACGAGGATCTCGGGCGCGCGTGGATCGAGGTGGACGCAGCCCGGAGCGCCGATGCCATCCTTCGTGCGGTGAAGGCGGGAGACTTCCGGGTGGGTTTCAATTCGAGCCGCCGGCCCGGCACCGGGCTCGGTGATCTGCTCGGGCTCGGCACGCGCTGATCGTCTGTCAGACCCGGGGAGCGGCCGCCCCGATGCTGCGCAGGAGCAGCGGGGTGAGCGCGGGTACCGCCTCGGTGAGCAGGTCCGGTCTCCCGTTGTAGAGCCACTGGATCACCACTTCGTTCAGGGCCCCAACCCACGCCAGGGTGGCCACGCGCGTGTCGAGCGACGGGATCGATCCCTCCGCCACCGCCTCGTCGAGGTGCGCCCGGATGAGCGTCGCGAAGCGTTCGTGCACTTCAAGCCGCTTGGCCTGGTAGGCGGGCCCGAGGCTCACCGACTCCAGGAGGAGAATGCGGGCGAGGTCCCGGTTCCGGGCGAATGTCTCGAGACCCGCGGTCAGCGCCGCCTGTACCTTGCCGAGCGCCCCGCGCGCGCCCCCGATGGCCGCGGCCACCGACTCGGCCAGCCGCGCCGAGAACTCGTCGACCAGGGCAAGGAAGAGCGCCTCCTTGTTCGGGAAGTGGTGATAGACGGCACCCTTGGAAGTCTGCGAGGCCCGCACGATGTCGTCGACGAGAGCCCTGTGATAACCTTTCTCGGCGAAGATCTCGAGCGCCGCCTGGAGGATCTTCTCCCGCGTCGCGGGCCTGGTCATTCTGGATTCATCGCGAGGGAGACGGCATGCTGATTCGTATCGGTCACAGCCCCGATCCGGACGACGCGTTCATGTTCTACGCGCTGAACGCGGGCAAAGTGAAGATCCCAGGCATCACGATCGAGCACGTGCTCGAGGACATCGAATCGCTCAACCGCCGCGCGCGGACCGGCGAGCTCGAGGTCACCGCCGTGTCGGCCGCGACCTACACCCTCGTGCACGAGCGGTACCGGATGATGGATCCCGGAGCCTCGATGGGAAAAGGCTACGGCCCGATCCTGGTCGCGAAGGAGCCGATCGACCGCGCCAAGCTCGAGGAGAAGGTGGTCGCGATCCCGGGTAGCCACACCACCGCCGCGCTGCTGTTGCGTCTGTACGTGGGCGATCCGCCCACCATCGAGGTCGCTTTCGACAAGATTCCCCAGGTCGTTCTGGAAGGCCAGGCGGACCTCGGGCTCCTCATCCACGAGGGACAGATCACCCACCAGCGCATGGGGCTCCACAAGGTGCTCGACCTGGGGGAGGAGTGGCAGAAGGAGTCGGGCCTGCCCCTGCCGCTCGGCATCAACGTGATGCGGCGCGACCTGGGCGAGGAGACCCACCGCGCGATCTCGCAGGGGCTCCGCGACGCCATCGACTACGCCTACGCCAACGTGGACGAGGCCCTCGAGTACGCGATGCGCTACGGGCGGGGGATCGACAAGGAGACCTGCCGGCGGTTCGTCTTGATGTACGTGAACGACTACACCAAGCGCCTGGGTGACGACGGCCGGGCCGCGCTCACCCGACTCTACGAGCTGGCGCACGCACGCGGCCTGATCAAGTCCATGCCCCCGGTGGACCCGATCTAGTACGTCTTGATGATCTCGTAGTCGGTGGTGCGCTGGGCGGGGGTGAAGCCCGCGTCGCGGATCAGGGTGATGATCTCCTCCACCGTGGTCTTGTTCACGAAGTCGGCCGCCGCGTGCACGTTCTCCTCGAACAGAGTGCCTCCGAAGTCGTCCGCCCCCCACGAGAGCGCGACCTGGCCCGCGCGCTTGCCCTCCGAGAACCACGAGGCCTGCACGTGGGGGAAGTTGTCGAGGTAGAGGCGGGAGACCGCGAGCATCCGGAGATACGCGTTCGGGCCTTTGTATTGCTTGATCCACTTCTCGAGCAGGGTGTTGCCGGGCTTGAACGACCAGGGCACGAACGCGGTGAAGCCGCCGTGCTCGTCTTGAAGCGCGCGGATCGAATCGAGATGGTCGAGGACGTCCTCCGGCTGCTCCACGTGACCGTACATCATGGTGGCGGTGGATTTGAAGCCCTGGCGGTGCGCCTCGCGGTGCACCTCGAGCCAGGCTCCGGGACCGCCTTTCTTGGGCTCGATGCGTCGCCGGACCCGCTCCGATAGCACCTCGGCGCCGCCCCCCGGGATGCTCGTCTGGCCGGCCCGCTTCAGGAGGGTCAGGATCTCGGGGACGGGCTTGCCCGCGACGTCAGACATGGTGCGGATCTCGGAAGCGCTGAAGAAGTGGGGGGTCACCGACGGGAAGCGGCGACGGGTCTCGCGCACCAGCTCGAGGTAGTACTCGAGTGGCAGCGCGGGGTTGTGGCCGCCCTGGAGCAGGACGGTGGTCGCACCCTCGTGGGCCGCGAACTCGACCTTGGCCAGCACCTCGTCCACCGTCAGCGTGTAGGCTTCCTTGTCGCCGGGCCGGCGGTAGAAGGCGCAGAACTGGCAGTCGGTGATGCACACGTTGGTGTAGTTCGGGTTCGTGTCGATTACGAACGTGACGCGCGCCTCCGGGATGCGGCGGAAGCGCGCCTCCTGTGCCACGCTCCCGAGGTCCAGGAGCGACGCCTCGGTCAGGAGCCAGAGCCCGTCGGCGCGGTCGAGGCGCGCGCCGTGCTCGACCTTCTCGCTGATCCGGGTCAGCACGACGGCCGCCCGAGCAGGCTTCGCAGCCGGATGAACTCCGCCGCGCCCTTTTCCTCGTCGGGACCCAGCCGGAAGGCGAAGTTGCGGAGGTAGGACTCGACCTGCGCGCCGGTCCAGCCCAGGTCGCGCCGGCCGGCTGCGATCGCGGGCAGCGCGGCGAGCCCCCGCGCCAACGCCGCGTCCAGCACGCCCTCGAAGGCGCGGCGCTCCCCGGCGGGCACCCGGGCGGCCACCGCCCAGCGGGCGAACACGAAGGGGAGCCCGGTCCAGTCGCGCCATTCGATCGCGAGGTCGACGACCTGGTGGGCGGCCGGGCCGCCGGTCAGCCGGCGGATCGCCTGGTCGCCGATCAGGAGCTGCGCGTCGCACGGGTCGTCGGGCCCGACCCAGGCGGCCGGCGCGACCTCGTAGCGCAGCGCGAGCAGTACCCGCAGCAGCTCGACCGAGGTCGAGGTCTCCCCGGTGACGCCGATCCGGGCGCCGGCCAGTTCGGCCAGAGGTCGCTCGGAGAAGACCAGCACGCTCCGCGCGCCGGTGGGGCAGCCGATCCCGTAGGGCAGGGGCACGAGCCCCGGCTCGAGACGCACATAGTCCATCAGCGACAGAGGGCCCGCGTCGAGCTCCCCGGCCGCCATCGCTTCGCCGAGCCGCCGCGGGATCAAATCCGTCAGCTCCACCCCCGCCAGCCGGTAGAAGAACGGCTCGCAGTTGAGGTACGGGATGCGGCCCACCCGCAGCATGTCAGCTCCACACCTTGACGACGTTGTAGAGCGCGTCACGCTCGACCGGGATCTTGCCCGCGTCGCGAATGATCCGGAGGATCTGGTCGGTGGCGAGGCCGGCCGGACTCGCGGCCTGGGCCATGTGGGCGATCTTTTCGTCCTCGAGCGTGCCGTTGACGTCGGAGGCGCCGAAGTGCAGCGCCAGCGAAGCGGTGGCCTCGCCGATCATCACCCAGTAGGCCTCGACGTGCTCGAAGTTGTCGAGGAGGAGCCGGGACGCGGCGATCGTGCGCAGGTCGTCGGTGGGCGGCGTCTGCCGCGGCACCAGCTTGGTGGTTCCGGTTTGGTAGGAGAGGGGAATGAACGTGATGAACCCGCCGGAGCGATCCTGTTGCTCCCGCAGCCTCAGCAGGTGGTCCACCCGCTCCTCCCTGGTCTCGACGTGCCCGTAGAGCATGGTCGCGTTCGTCTTGATGCCGAGGGAGTGGGCGATCCCGTGGATCTCGCACCAGCGATCGGCGTCGGCCTTGCCGGTGAAGTGGAGCTGCTTCTGGAGCCGTCGGGAGAAGATCTCCGCTCCGCCGCCCGGCATCGAGCGCAGGCCCGCTTTCTGCAGGCGAGTCAGCGCCTCACGGGGCTCGATCTTCCACCGCCTCCAGAAGTAGTCGATCTCGGCGGCGGTGAACGCCTTGATCTGGGTCTCGGGTCGAGCCTGATGGACGGCCTCGATCATTCGCTCGAAGTACTCGAAGGGCCAGTCCGGATGATGGCCGCCCACGATGTGCGCCTCGCGGGTTCCCGGCTTGATCATGTTCAGCACGTCCTCGATCGTGTTCTCGAAGGCCCCCTCTTCGCCCTTCTTCCGGGCGAAGTCGCAGAAGCTGCAGGACAACACACATACGTTGGTGGGATTGATGTAGCGGTTGAGCACGAAGAAGACCTGGTCGCCGTGGCGCCGACTCTTAGCGAAGTCGGCCATCCGGCCGAGCCCGTGCAGATCCGAGGTTTCGAAGAGCACGCGCCCGTCCTCGCGCGAGAGACGCTCGCCGGCCAGAACCTTGTCCCAGATGGGGTGCAGAGCGGGGTCGCGGAGTCGCGGGGGAGCCGGCGCGGCAACGGCCATCGAATGCCTCCGTGTTCGGGTGAATCAGACCGACCAGTCGGTCTGATTCTAAGTACCTGGAATCCGGCCTGTCAAGGTTCTAGTGGACGGGGTGCTGGCCGCCACTCCGGGGAGCGGGCGCGTGGGAGCGGCGTGCTATCCTAGCGGTCCGTGAGCGGTGAGCCGGTCGTGTACTTCGAAGACATGAAGGTCGGTGAGGAATACGTCTCACCCGGGCGGACCGTCACCGAGGCCGACATCGTCATCTTCGCGGGCCTGAGCGGCGACTACAACGTCCTGCACACCGACGCCGAGCACATGAAGTCCTCCCAGTTCGGGGAGCGCATCGCCCACGGGCTCCTCGGCCTCTCCATCCAGCAGGGCCTTCTCGACCGCGTGGTGCCCGGACAGTCCACCGGGCCTCTCGCCGCCGTGAAGTGGAAGTTCAAGGGGCCGATCAAGATCGGGGACACCATCCGCGTCGAGGCCCGGATCGCGGCCAAGAAGGACGGCGCCGGGCCGGGCCACGGGCTAGTGACCGTGGAGCGGCGGGTGATCAATCAGCGGGGCGAGGTCGTCCAGGAGGGCGAGACGGACCACCTCGTGAGCCGCCGGCCCGCGTGACCAGGCCCATGGCGCGGGCCGAGGGGGAACGGCGGCTCTACTTCGAGGACGTGCAGGTGAACGTGCCGCTGGAGACACCCGGCATGACCCTCACCGAGGCGCACGTCGGCCTCTTTGCTGGGCTCACCTCCGGGCGCTCCGGCGACCCCGCCGCGGTGCCCGAGCTGCTCCCCCTCTGCCTGTCTTCCGGCCTCGGGTGGCGGGTGCCCCAGCCCCCGCTGGTCGTCCTCGCGTTCATGGGCTTCGACTGGCAATTCTTCAAGCCGACGCGGGTCGGGGACACGATCCGGAGCGTCTCCACGACGGTGGCGAAGCGCTCGATGCGGGAGGGCGGCGTCGTCATCGAGGAGCGCCGCATCCTCAACCAGGCGGGCGACGTCGTGCAGTCCGGCCGGCTCACGCTGCTGGTCGCCAAGCGGCCGCCCGCATGAAGCGCGCGGCCTGGCTGGCCGCGGGGGCCGCGCCCGCGCTCTGGGGCGCCTACACGTGGGGCTCGCACCTCCTCACCGTGGCCAGTGTGTGGCGCGGGCCGCGGGAGCGCCGCGCCGCCGCGCTCACGTTCGACGACGGCCCCGACCCGGAGTGGACGCCGCGGGTGCTCGACGTCCTCGAGCGCGAGGGTGTGCGCGGCACCTTCTTCCTGATCGGCCGCCGCGCGCAGGCCGCGTCCTCCGTCGCGCGCCGGATCGCCCAGGCGGGCCACGACCTGGGCAATCACACCTGGAGCCACCCGAGCTTCTGGCGCTGCGGCCCCGCGCGCACCAGGGACGAGATCGCCAGCGGGCAGGCGGCCATCGAAGACGCCTCGGGGGCGGCCCCGGGTTTCTTCCGACCGCCGTGGGGCAAGACCAACCTCGCCATGTTCGGCGCGCTCCGCCAATCGGGAACGCCGTGCGTGTTCTGGACGGTGCAGCCGGAGAGCCGGAGGCCGGTCGAGCCCGCCCAGCAGGCGCGACGGGGCGCCGAGCGCGCGAGACCGGGGGCCATCTTCGACCTCCACGACGCCGACGGCGTGCCGGGCGCGGGCCGCCGGCTCGCCACGTATCTGCCCGACCTGATCGTGGGGCTACGGGGGCAGGGTTACGCGCTGGTCCCGCTCCGCGAGCTGCTGTAGAATCGCCCCACCCGCGGCACCAGACAAAGGAGTCTCCGATGGCCGTCGATCCGCGCAAGCACAGCCGCGTTCTACTCGAGGGCACCGACCGCGCCGCCGCCCGAGCCATGATGAAGGCGGTGGGCTTCTCCGACGAGGATCTCGCGCGCCCGCAGATCGGGGTGGCTCATTCCTGGATCGGGACCATGCCGTGCAACTGGAATCACCGGAAGCTCGCCGACAAGGTCATGCAGGGCATCCGGGCCGCGGGCGGCACCCCGATCGAGGTCAACACGATCTCGATCACCGACGGCATCACGATGGGTACCGAGGGCATGAAAGGGTCGCTCATCAGCCGGGAAGTGGTGGCCGACTCGGTGGAGCTCGTCGCCCGCAGCCACATGTTCGACGGCATCGTGACCATCTCCGGCTGCGACAAGACCATCCCGGCCATGACGATGGTGCTGGGGCGGCTGGATATCCCGGGCCTGATGCTCTACTGCGGCTCGATCATGTTCGGTCGCTGCGTGGGCACCGAGGGGCCGTTCGCGGGGCGGAATCTCACGATCCAGGACGTCTTCGAGGCGGTCGGGGCCTACAACGCCGGAAAGATCCCGCTCGAGCAGTTCAAGGACGTCGAGGACCACGCCTGTCCCGGCGCGGGCGCGTGCGGCGGCCAGTTCACCGCCAACACCATGGCCACCGCCTACGAGATGCTCGGCATATCGCCGATGGGCTGGAACGACATCCCCGCCGTCGACCCCCGCAAGGAGGAAGTGGCGTTCGAGTGCGGCAAGCTGGTGATGGGGCTCCTGCGCAAGGGCGTCACCCCACGCTCCCTCGTGACCCGCAAGAGCTTCGAGAACGCCATCAGCGGGGTCATGGCCACCGGCGGCTCCACCAACGCGGTGCTCCACCTGCTCGCCACCGCGCGCGACTTCGGGGTCAAGCTCGCGATCGACGACTTCGATCGCATCTCCCGCAAGACCCCGGTGCTGGCCGACCTCAAGCCGTGGGGCAACTACACCGCGCCCGAGATGTACGAGGCGGGCGGCATGCCGGTGGTGGGCAAGCGCCTGCTGGAGGCCGGCCTGCTGCACGGCGCGGAGAAGACGGTGACCGGCCGCACCATCGGCGAGGAAGTGAAGTCGGCGTCGGAGCCGGCCGGACAGCAGGTGATCAAGCCGCTCGCAAGAGCGCTGAAGGCCGAGGGCGGCATCGCCATCCTGCGGGGCAACCTGGCCCCCGAGGGCTGCGTGATCAAGATCTCCGGCCAGAAGAAGTACTCGCATCGCGGCCCCGCGCGAGTGTTCGAGCGCGAGGAGGACGCCTTCCAGGCGGTCAAGAAGGGCAAGATCAAACCCAACGACGTGATCGTGATCCGCTACGAAGGTCCCAGGGGCGGGCCCGGGATGCGTGAGATGCTCCACGTGACCGGCGCGCTGCAGGGAGCGGGACTCGGCGAGAGCGTGGCCCTCATGACCGACGGCCGCTTCTCGGGCGCCACCCACGGCTTCATGATCGCCCACATCGTGCCGGAGGCGGCCGACCGCGGCCCGATCGCCGCGATCAAGAGCGGCGACATCATCAACATCGACGTCAAGAAGCGGCGCCTCGACATGGAGGTGCCCGCCGCCGAAATCAAGAAGCGCCTCGCCAAGTGGAAGGCGCCCAAGCCCCGCTACACGAGCGGCGTCTTCGCCAAGTACGCGAAGACCGTCTCTCACGCCTCCATCGGCGCCATCACCTAGAGCCTTCCCACCTCATTGCCTCTCCCTCCGGGGAGAGGGGAGGGTGAGGGTGAGGGCCGCCAAAGGGTGCAGGATTACCCCAGCCGAATATCCAGCCACCCCTCCGCGGTAACCGTCGCGCGCTCCCGTTCCCGGATCAGCACCGTGGTGGTGGCCGACTCGAAGATCGCGGGCCCCTTGATCTCCTGGCCCTCCGGCAATCCGTCCAAGTCGTAGACCGGGACCTCCATCCATCGATCGAGATACGCACGCCGGCTGCGCGGGGCGGCCGGCGCGCTCACCCGGCGGGACTGCTCGGCGGGCAGGGCGGGCAGCCGCCCGATCACCGCGGCCCGCACGTTCACCAGCACCACATCCTGTCCCGGCGCGCTGTAGGTGTAGAGCTCCTCGTGCCGCCTGTGGAAGCGCTCGACCACCTGGTCCATCAGATCCTTCGCCCCCACGTCCACCCCGTCGAGCGGCACCTGGATCTCGAAGGTCTGCTCGCCATAGCGCATGTCCACCGAGCGGCGCACGTCCACCCGGCCCGCGAACGACGCGCCCAGCCGCCGCCGTCCCTCCGCCTCCATCTCGGCGAAGAGCCGGCGCAGGCGCGCCGCCCCGACCTGGCCCGCCTCGCCCACGTGGGTGCGCACGAATTCGTAGCGGAGGTCGGTGGCCAGCATGCCCCAGGCCGAGAGCACCGAGGCCACGCGCGGCACCACCACCCGGTTGATCTCGAGCATCCGCGCGACCTCGGTGATGTGCAGCCCCGCCGCACCGCCGAACGACAGCAACGTGAACCGGCGGGGGTCGGCCCCGCGCCGCACCGAGACCAGGCGAATGCCCTCCGCCATGTTGGTGTTGACCACGCGATGGATGCCCTCCGCCGCCGGCACCACGCCGAGGCCGAGACGACGCGCGACGCCTTCCACCGCGGCGTGGGCCGCCTTCGGATCGAGCCGGGCGCGGCCACCCAGGAATCCCGCGGGATCCAGCAGCCCGAGGACGAGATTGGCGTCGGTGACGGTGGCCGCGGTGCCCCCACGCCCGTAGCACGCGGGCCCGGGCACGGCGCCCGCACTCTCCGGTCCCACGTGGAGGATGCCGCCCGCGTCCACTCGCGCGATCGAGCCGCCGCCCGCGCCGAGGGTGTGGATGTCGATGCTGGGCAGCGCGACTCGGCTCGCGCCCACCGCCTTGTCCCCGGTGAGGTGGGGCTCGCCGCCTTCGAGCAGCGCGATATCCGTGCTGGTGCCACCCATGTCGAACGTGATCAGGTGGCCCTCGCCGAGCAGCCGCGCGGCGTGCCGGCCGCCCGCGATGCCGCCCGCGGGGCCGGAGAGCACCGCGCCCGCGGCCAGTCGCACCGAGTCCGCGATGGTGGCGACGCCCCCGTGCGACTGCATGATCAGCACGTCGCCCCGATAGCCCGCCTCCTGGAGGCGCGAGCCGAGGCTGCCCAGATAACGCCCGAGCACGGGTCCCACGTACGCGTTGACCACCGTCGTGCAGAATCGCTCGTACTCCTTGATCTGGGCGAGCACGTCCGAGGAGAGCGAGACGTAGGCGTCGGGCAGGAGCCGCGCGATCAGCCTGCGCGTCTCCCGCTCGTGGCCCGGATCGCGATACGAATGCAGATAGCAGACCGCCACCGCGCTCACTCCCGCGGCGCCGAGCCGTCGGATGGCCGCCGCCGCGGAGGTCTTCGACAGCTCGATCTCCACGGTGCCGTCGAAGCGCATCCGTTCGGTCACGTCGAGCCGCCGGGCCCGCGGCACCAGCGGCACCGGCGGCGGCATCCGCAAATTGTAGCGATCGTCCTTGAGACCCTCGCGCATCTCGATGACGTCGCGATGGCCCGCGGTGGTGAGCATGCCGACCGTCGCGCCCTTCCGCTCGAGCAGCGCGTTGGTGGCCACGGTGGTGCCGTGCACGATCAGGCCGGTCTCGGCGAGCAGAGCGGCCAGGTCGCACCCGAGCTCGGCGGCGAGCAGACCGAGGCCGTCCATCACCCCGATGGACGGATCGGCGGGGGTGGAAACCGACTTCGCGAGAGTCACGCGGCCCGCGTCGTCCACGCTCACCAGATCGGTGAAGGTGCCGCCCACGTCGATGCCGACCCGGAGCATCTCAGGCCCTCCGGCGGCGCGGACGGCCGGAGACGAAACCGTTGGCGCGGTCGGCGGCGCGCGACGCGGACGAGCGCCGGGCCGGCGGGCCGTATCCGCCGCCTCCCATCGATTCCACCAGGAACACCGCGCCGGGCGGGATCGGCACCCCGACCTCCTTGGTCTTGAGCACGCGCGTCTTGCCCCGCGCGAGTAGGCGGTAGCGGTGGGGCAGCCCGTCCTCGCCGCCGAGCACCCCGTAGGCCGAGTGGCGGACGCCATCGCCCGCGGTGTTGCCGTGCGCGGGCTCGGTCGTCTCCATGCGCAGCTCGAGCACCGAGCCCACGCCGCCGCGGAAGCGCCCGTCGCCCGCCGAGTCCGGTCGGAACTCGTGGCGCTTGAAGAAGAGCGGGAAGCGCGTCTCCGCGACCTCCACCGAGCCGAATTTGATCCCGCCCGCGGCCTGGCCCTCCCCCGCGGTCTCCCAGCCGTCGCCCGCCGAGCAGGCCCCTCCGCCCCCGCGAGCGTGGAAGAGATGCCAGATGAACTTGCGCTTGTTCCGCGGATTCGTGCCCGAGATCGCGATGCGGAACCGCCGCGACCAGCCCGCGAGCACGCGATCCGGGCAGCTCTTGGCGAGAGCCTTGATGATCGCCTCCGCGATCTCCTGCGCGCAATGGTTGGTGGAGAGCGTGACCGGCGCGGGCGGGTACGGCCAGACCACCGTGCCCTCGCGGGCCTTCACCGTCACGGGGCGGAACGTGCCCTCGTTCTTGGGCGTGCGCGGGTCGATCAGGTAGGCCAGCGCCATGTGCACCGCCGACATCGTGTTGGGGAATGACGAGTTCACGAAACCGATCACCTGACGGTGCGAGTCGCTCAGGTCCACCGTGAGCGAGTCTCCTTTCTTGGTGACGCTGGCGCGGATGTGAATGTCGCGGATGCCGTGGCCGTCGTCGTCCAGGATGGACTCGCCCTTGAAGACCCCGTCTTTCCAGCTGCCGATACACTCCCGGGCCTGGCGCTCGGCGCCGTCGAGGATTTCCCCGATGGTCTCGAGCACGGTGTCGAGCCCGTACTCCTCCACCAGCTTGAGGAGGCGCCGCTCCCCGATGCGGGCCGAGCCAATCATGGCCCGCAGGTCGCCCTCGAAGTCGCGAGGGTGACGCACGTTGGTCGCCACCATCTTCAGCACGTCGTCGCGCAGCAGGCCGCGGTCGTAGAGCTTGAGCGGCGTGATGCGGATGCCTTCCTGCCAGATCTCGGTGGCGCCGGGGTTGTAGGCCCCGTGGGTGGCGCCGCCGATGTCGTGCTGGTGGGCCCGGTTGATGGACCAGAACACCGGCCGATCGCCCACGAAGACGGGCAGCAGCACCGTGAGGTCGGGGAGATGATTGTTGCCGTGGTAGGGGTCGTTGAGAAGGAAGAGATCGCCGGGCGCGATGCGGCCCTTGAAGAAATCGGCCACCGACGACACCGCCCAGGGCAGGGCCCCCACGTGGATCGGCACGTGCTCGGCCTGCGCGGCGAGCCGACCCTGGCCGTCGAACACCGCGGTGGAGAAGTCGCGGCTCGAGTTCAGGATCTGCGAATAGGCGGTGCGCAGCATGGCCTCGCCCATCTCCTGGACGATGGACTCGAGGCGGTGCTGGACGACCGAGACGGTGATGCGGTCGGGCTTCATGGTGGGCTCCTCCGGTCGTGATGACCGCCAAACTATACATTGGTTTAGCGCCCGCGGTATACTCGCCGCCGCCTGGAAGCCCTCGCCGCCGAGGGCCACGTCGCTCCCCCGCTACCAAAGGAGGTAGGACTCATGACCCATACCCGCCGGGAATTCTTGAAGACGGCCGCCGGGGCCGCCGCCGCCTCCGGGACGCTGGGCTTCCCCATGGTCTCGCGCGCCCAGCAGAAGAAGCTGACGGTCTGGTGGAATCGCGGCTATTACAAGGAAGAAGACGAGGCGATGCTCAAGATCGCCGACGAGTTCCGCAAGGCCAAGAACGTCGACCTCGACATCTCGTTCACGATCCAGGAGGACCTGCTCAAGAAGATCCACAGCGCGCTCACCGCGCGTCGCGGCCCAGACGTGGCCTTCTGCTTCTACAACGACTGGGAGGTCATCCCCAAGTACGCGTGGGAGGGCAAGCTCGTCGACACCTCCGACGTGATCAACGAGCTCAAGTCCCGCTACATCGAGAAGTTCCTGCCGGTGGCCCACGTGTACGACAACGTGGCCAAGAAGCGCGCCTACTACGGGGTGCCGATCGAAGCCCAGACGATGCATATCCACTACTGGCGCGACCTGCTTCGGGAGGCGGGCCTGCCCGACGACCCCGAGAAGATCCCGATGAAGTGGGACGACTACTGGAACTACTGGAAGAAGGCGCAGGAGGCCCTCCGCAAGAAGGATCCGGCCAAGTACGGCAAGGTCTACGGCCTCGGGGTGACCGAGTCGTCGAGCGCCACCGACACCATCTACAACTTCGAGATGGCGCTCCTCTCGTTCGGCGGCACCGTCCTCTCCGAAGACGGCAAGGTGGTGGCCGATCAGCCGGTCAACCGGGAGGCGATCGTCAAGACCCTCAAGTTCTTCGCCGACATGTTCAACTCGGGCTACGTGCCTCCCGACACCCTGAACTGGTCGGACGGCGACAACAACGCGAACTTCCACGCGAAGTCCATCGTGATGACCCCGAATCCGTCGGTGAGCATTCCCGCGCATCAGTTCTTCAATAATCCGGACAACTACTTCAACAAGACCGCGACGATCGAATGGCCGGACGGACCCGACGGCAAGAAGCCCACCTACATGGTGGCGGTGAAGACGATCATCATCCCCAAGGACTCGACCAACAAGGACGTCCCCCTCGCCAAGGACTTCATCAAGTTCTTCCTGGAGCCGAAGCGCTTCACCGAGTACATCAAGGGCGCCAACGGGCGCTGGTTCCCCGCGTTCCGAGACGTGGCCAGCGATCCCTTCTTCTCCAAGGGCCAGGCCGGCAAGGGCGGCGCGGTGGATCCTCACATCCCGACCGTGACCCGCATCTACCTGGAGCGGCCCACCCGGGTCTTCGAGCACTACAAGAACCCGGCGAACTCGCAGGTCTACGCCGAGAACGTCTGGGGCAAGGCGATGGCCCGCACCAACGTGGACAAGTGGCCGGCCGACAAGGCGGCCGACGAGGCCATCGCCCGCATCAAGACCATCATCGCCCAGTGGCGGTGATCGGGGGCTGAGCCGTGGCCAACGGCCTCGTCTCGGCCAGTCCTCGCGGAATGCTCTCGCGCTCCGTGACCGCGGCGGCCGGCTTCCTGTCGCCGCGGTCACGGGAGCTCCAGGGACTGCTCTTCTCGCTGCCCCTGATCGCGCTCTTCCTCGCCTTCGTGGTCTACCCGCTCTACTTCGAGGTCAGCCAGGCCTTCGACCGCTACACCTACGAGGTCCTCTTCAACGATCCGATCTACGTGCAGACCGTGGTCAATACCCTGGTCTACGTGGGGGTCGCGGTCAACCTCAAGCTCTTCCTGGCCCTGCTCCTCTCCGGCGTGCTCGACGACGACGGCCGGAGCACCCGGTTCCTCTCCGCGATCTTCCTGCTGCCGTGGGCCATCCCGGTGCTCCCGGGCATCCTCTCGGTCCGGTGGATGATGTCCTCGCAGTGGGGGATCCTGAACCTGATCACCGAGGACCTGGGGCTCGGCACGCATCACTGGCTCGCCTCGCGCTGGACCGCCATCGCCGCCCTGATCCTGTTCCACATCTGGAAATACCTGCCGTTCTGGACCGTGATCCTGCTCGCGGCCCGCCGCGGCATTCCCCGGCAGCTCTACGAGGCGGGCGCCATCGACGGGGCGGGAACGTTCCAGGCCTTCCGCTACATCTCGTTGCCGCTGCTGGCCGGGATCTATCTGATCTGCTCGATGCTCTCCATGGTCTTCACCATGGGCGACTTCACCAACGTCTGGCTCATGACCGGCGGGGCCCCCGGCGACTCCACCCACGTGCTGGCCACGCTGGCCTACCGCTACACCTTCAAGATCGGCAAGATCGATTGGGGGGTGGGCGTCTTCGCCACCGCGCTCCCGGTCACGCTGCTGTTCATCTTCGTTCTCATCAAGAAGATCCGCTGACCGACTCGGCATGAGAAGCCACGGTTGGACGACCGCGGTCCGCATTCTGATCCTCGCGGTGGTCACGGCGTGGACCTTGTTCCCGATCTACTACATGCTGAGCCTGGCCGTCACCCCCTGGAGCGACCTGTTCCGTCCGGTCTACGTGGTCAAGCATCCCACCTTCGACAACTTCCGATTCGTGCTCTTCCAGGAGAGCCCGTTCGTGAAGTACTTCTGGCGCTGGCTCGCCAACAGCCTGCTGGTGTCGGGGGCGGTGATGATCGCGGTGCTGCTGGTGGCGGCGATGGGGAGTTTCGCGCTCGGGCGCATCCGCTTCCGCCTGGGCCGGTACGTCTCGGGCATGACGCTGTTCACCTACATCATCCCGGCGTCGTTCCTGTCGATCCCGTTCTTCAAGATCATGGGCGACTACGACCTGCTCGACACCTACTGGGCGCTCATCTTCGCGATGACCACCTTCGCGGCCCCGTACGCCCTCTGGGTGCTGTGGGACTACGCCAAGACCATCCCGGTGGAGATCGACGAGTCGGCCGCGATCGACGGAGCGGGGCCGCTGGCGATCTTCTTCCGGATGTACCTGCCGCTCATCACCCCGACCCTCATCGCGGTCGGCACCTACGCGTTCTTCTTCGCCTGGAACGAGTACCTCTACGCGGTGCTCCTGCTGCAGGGAGAGAAGATGATCACGCTCCCGGTCGGGATGGGGAACTTCCTCACCTCGGACGACTCGCCGTGGAACCTGCTGATGGCGCTCTCGGTGATCTACTCGATCCCGCCGGTCATCTTCTACTACGTCTTCCGCCGCTACCTCACCCACGGCGTGGTCTCGGGCGCGGTGCAGGGGACGTAGCTCACCCGCTACGCGTCGTGCCCTTCCGGATCGCCTCCCAGACCCGCGAGGCGGTGATCGGCACCTGCAGCACGTCGGCTCCGCGGCCCGCCAGCGCGTCCTCCACCGCGTTGGCGATGGCGGCGGGCGGGGCGATGATCGCGCTCTCTCCCACGCCCTTGATGCCGAGGTCGTTGCGGGTGGAGGGGAACTCCACGCTGCGCGTCTCGAAGGATGGCAGATCGGCGGCGGTCGGGATCGCGTAGTCCATGAAGCTGCCGGTCAGGAGCTGGCCGTCCCCGTCGTAGACCAGGCCCTCCATCAGCGCGGTCCCGATGCCACCCGCCAGGCCGCCGTGGAGCTGGCCGTCCACCACCATCGGGTTGATGGCCCGCCCGCAGTCGTGGACGGCCAGATAGCGGAGGATCCCGACCCGCCCGGTCTCCACGTCCACCTCCACCGCGCAGGCCTGCGCGCCGAACGCGAACGTCACCGTCTCGGGCGCGAAGTAGCCGCAGGCCTGCAGCCCCGGCCGGGCCTCCCGCAGGAGCGTCTTGCTGCGCACCGCCGCGCGGGCCAGATCGCCCAGGGCCACGCCGCGCTGGGGGACGCCGGCCACGTGGGCGCGGCCGCCCGCCAGCACCACGTCGTCCGCCGCACACTCGAGCATCTCCGCGGCCACCACGCGCGCCTTGCCCGCCACCTCGCGCGCGGTGCGCGCCACCGCCGGGCCCGCGTTGGCGGCCACCCGGCTTCCCCCGGTGCCGTTGCCGTAGGGCAGGCGGAGGGTGTCCGCCGCGATCACCGAGACCCGATCGAGATCCACGCCCAGCTCGGCGGCCGCGATCTGGGCCATCGTGGTCTCGTGCGACTGCCCCTGCGACGACACGCCGATGAGCACGTGAACGGCCCCGCTCGGCTCGATGCGCACGTCCGCGCTCTCGAACGGCCCGACCCCGGTGCCCTGCACGTAGGCCGCGAGCCCGACGCCGATGGGCCGCGGGCCCTGGCGCGTCTCCGCCTGCCGCTTCCGCCAGCCCGCGTAGTCGAAATCGGCCAATAGCCGGTCGAAGCTCGCGAGGTAGTCCGCCGGGTCGTACGAGACCGGGGTACCGTCGCGGTACACGAGCCCGGTGCGGTACGGCATCTCCTCCGCGCGGACCATGTTCCGCCGTCTCAGCTCCGCCGGATCCATCGCGAGGGCCCGGGCCCCGCGGTCGATCAACCGCTCGAGCACGAAGTTGGCCTCCGGCCGTCCCGAGCCGCGATAGGCCGCCCCGAACACGGCGTGGGTCAGCACGTTGGCCGCCGTCGCCTCGAGGTGCGGGATCCGGTAGGGCCCGGGCAGGTGATTGATCGTGTTGCGCGTGACCACCTCGCCGGCCGACACGTACGCGCCGTGGTCGCGCGAGAACCGCGTCTCGAGCGCGGTGATGCGCCCGTCGCGCGTCAACCCGAGCCGGGCCGCGTGCTGCTGCCCGCGATCCGGCGAGGCGGTGAGGAAGTGCTCGCGCCGCGACTCGATCCACTTCACGGGGCGGCCGAGCCGCCGGGCCGCCGCCGCCACGATCAGGTCCTCGGAATAGGCGTGGCCCTTGATGCCGAAGCCTCCGCCGGTGTCCACCACGACCACCCGCACCTGCTCCTCCGGGAGCCCGCAGGCGCCCGCGATCACTCCGCGGAGGCCGTAGGGGCTCTGGCTCGACGTCCAGAGCGTCAGCGCGCCGTGGCCTTCGGGCACCGCGACGAGGCCGCGGGCCTCGATCGGGGCGCCGGCCACGCGGGCGAGCCCGAGCTGCGCCTCGACCACCACCGCGGCCTCGGCGAAGCCGGCGGCCGGATCGCCCACCCGCGCGGTGGAGAGCCCGGCCACGTTGTCGGGCCAGGAGTCCATGACGCGGGGCGCTCCCGGCTCGAGCGCGCGCTCCACCGTGCCAACCGCGGGCAGCGGCTCGTAGTCCACCGTCACCGCGGCGGCCGCGTCCGCGGCGACGTACGGGTCCTCCGCCACTACCGCGGCCACCACCTCGCCCACGTAGCGCGCGAGCGGATCGGCGAAGACGGGCTGCGCGGTGGGCCGGAAGCCGGCCGGCGCCGCGATCGACGGCGGGATGGGCCGCGCGCACTCCGGGAGATCGCGCGCGGTGTAGGCGGCCACGACGCCCGGCATCGCGCGCGCGGGCGCGAGGTCCACGCCTCGCACTCGCGCGTGGGCGTGCGGGCTCCGCACGAAGGCCGCGTGCAGCATGCTCGGGAAATGCAGGTCCTCGACGTAACGGCCGCGTCCGGTTACCAGGCGCTGATCTTCCTTGCGTCGCAACGGGGCGCCGAGCGGAGTGGTCATCGTGGCGTCCGGAGTATACCGCAGGGGCGGCGCGCCGATTTGACACGATCGGCGCGCTGGGCCAAAGTCGGGAGCCGTGCACACGGTCTTCGATGCGTTCATGGCGACCGCGTCGGCCGCGCCCGACCATTCCTTCCTCGCGGCCACGCCCGCGCCCGGCCGCGCCTATCATCCCGACGGCATCGAGCTGACGTATGCCGCGGTACGCGCCCACGTCCTGCGCTTGCGGGAGGCCTACGAGCGGGCCGGCTACGGTCACGGGCATCGCGTCGCGCTGCTCTTCGAGAACCGCCCGGAGTTCTTCTTCCACTACCTGGCGCTCAACGCGCTCGGCACCGGCATCGTCCCGGCGAATCCCGACTACCGCCACGACGAGCTCGCGTACCAGATGGACCACTCCGAGGCGGATCTGGCGGTGTCCGTCTCCGAGCGGGTGGGGTCGCTGGAGGCGGTCGCGAAGGAGCGGGCCAAGCCGCTGCCGGTGGTGGACGCGGGCGCCTGGCCGGCCTCGCTCCCGCGTCCGGGACCGGCGCCCCGCCGCGGCGCCCCCGGCCTCGAGACGGAGTGCGGTCTCCTCTATACTTCGGGCACCACCGGACGACCCAAGGGCTGCGTGCTGAGCAACTACTACTACCTGAACGCCGGGGCGTGGTATCGCGGGCTGGGCGGCCGTCTGACGCTCGAGCCCGGGGGTGAGCGCTTCCTCAACCCGCTGCCGCTCTTTCACATGAACAGCCAGGCGGTGACCGCCACGTGTGCGATCCTCACCGCCGGCTGCCTGATCCTGCCGGAGCGCTTCAGCCCGCGGCGGTGGTGGCCGGACGTGATTGCGACCCGGGCCACGATCATCCACTACCTCGGCGTGATGCCGCCGCTGCTGCTCAACCAGCCGCCGCAGCCGGACGAGACCGCGCACCGGGTCAAGGCTGGGCTCGGCGCCGGCGTGGAGCCGCAGCTGCACGAGGCCTTCGAGCGACGGTTCGGTTTCCCTCTGGTGGAAGTCTGGGGCATGACCGAGACCGGTCGCATCCTGTCGGATTGCATCGAGCCGCGCCAGATCCACACCCGGGCCTTCGGGCGGCCACACGGCGGCTTCGATGCGCGCGTGGTCGACGACCAGGACCGGGAGGTCGCGGTGGAGATGGAGGGCGAACTGGTCGTGCGGTGGGGCGGGCCCGAGGGGCCGCGCCATGGCTTCTTCTCCGGTTATCTCAAGAACGAGGCGGCCACCGCCCTAGCCTGGCGGGGCGGATGGTTCCACACCGGCGACGTGGTGCGGCAGGCGCCCGACGGCATGCTGGTCTTCGTCGACCGCAAGAAGAACATCATCCGGCGCTCCGGCGAGAACATCGCGGCCGCCGAGGTGGAAGCCGTGCTCCAGGCCCACGAGGCGGTCGCGCAGGTCGCGGTGCTGGCGGTGCCGGACGAGATCCGCGAGGAAGAGGTCATGGCCTGCGTGGTGCCGATGCCCGGCGTCGCGACCGGCGCGGGGCTGGCCGAGCGGCTCGCCGACTTCTGCCGGGAGCGCCTGGCGTACTTCAAGGCCCCGGGCTGGGTGCTCTTCGTGGAGAGCCTGCCGACCACCGGCACGCAGAAGGTGCAGAAGGCCCAGATCTTCCCCCGCGGAGAGGATCCGCGCGGGCGGGCCGGCGCCGTCGACCTCCGCGACCGCAAGAAGCGGAGCTGACCCCGGCGTGGGCGCCGCGCCAGGCGCCCGGCCGCCGCCGCGCATGCGCTAGAATAGCGACATGAGCGTGCCCGAGCGGTCCGTGCTCCTGCGAGAGTTGCTGCGCCGGCGCGTCCTGGTGCTGGACGGCGCCATGGGCACCATGATCCAGGCGCAGGCGCTCACCGCCGACGACTTCGGCGGACCCCAGTACGAGGGCTGCAACGAGCACCTGAACCTCACGCGGCCCGACGTGATCGGCCTCATTCACGGGGCCTATCTCGAGGCCGGCGCCGATCTCGTCTCGACCAACTCCTTCGGCTGCGCGCCCTATGTGCTCGCCGAGTACGGCCTGGCCGATCGCTGCCACGACATCACACTGGCCGCGGCCCGACTCTGCCGCGCGGCGGCCGAGCGCGCCTCCACGCCGGAGAAGCCGCGCTTCGCGATCGGGGCCATGGGGCCGGGCACCCGCACGATCACGGTCACCGCCAACGTGACGTTCGACGAGGTGCGCGACGGCTACTACCGCCAGGCGCGCGCCCTCATCGAGGGCCGGGTGGACGCGCTGCTCCTCGAGACCAGCCAGGACACCCTCAACGTCAAGGCCGCCGCGATGGGCATCAAGCAGGCGATGGCCGAGGCGGGCGTCGAGCTGCCGCTGATGGTGAGCGGCACGGTGGAGCCGATGGGAACCATGCTGGGCGGCCAGGCGGTGGACGCGCTCTACACCTCGCTCGAGCACCTGGGTCTCTTCTCCATCGGCCTCAACTGCGCGACCGGCCCCGAGTTCATGACCGATCACCTGCGCACGCTCTCGGAGATCGCCACGTGCTTCGTGACCGTGTACCCGAACGCGGGCCTGCCCGACGAGCACGGCCACTACGAAGAGACCGCGGAGAGCCTGGCCCACAAGATGCGCCGCTTCGTGGACGAGGGCTGGGTGAACGTGGTCGGCGGCTGCTGCGGCACCACGCCCGCCCACACCCGCGAGCTGGCCCGCCTGACCGCCGGCCGGACCCCGCGCGTCCCGGCGGCGACCCGCCCGCCCGCGGTGAGCGGGATCGAGGCGGTCTACCCGAGCGAGGACCTGCGGCCGATCATCGTGGGCGAGCGCACCAACGTCATCGGCTCCCGTCGCTTCAAGGAGCTGATCGTGGAGGAAAAGTTCGAGGAGGCGTCCGAGATCGGGCGCGCCCAGGTGAAGGGCGGGGCGCAGGTCCTCGACGTCTGCCTCGCCAATCCGGACCGCGACGAAGCCTCCGACATGGAGCGCTTCATGGACTTCCTCACCCGCAAGGTGAAGGCCCCGCTGATGATCGACTCGACCGACGCCCGCGTGCTCGAGCTCGCGCTGCGCAAGTGCCAGGGCAAGGCGCTGGTCAACTCGATCAACCTGGAGGACGGCGAGGAGCGCTTCGAGCGAGTGGTCCCGCTGATCCGCGCTTACGGCGGCGCGGTCGTCGTGGGCTGCATCGACGAGGACAAGCAGCAGGGCATGGCGGTGACCCGCCAGCGCAAGCTCGCCGTCGCGGAGCGCTCGCACGAGCTGCTCACCGGCAAGTACGGCCTCCCCGCCCGGGATCTCATCTTCGATCCGCTCGTCTTCCCGGTGGGCACCGGGGACGTGAACTACGTGGGCTCGGCGGTGGAGACCATCGAGGGGGTGCGGGCGATCAAGGCGCGCTTCCCCGACTGCAAGACCATCCTCGGCATCTCCAACGTCTCCTTCGGCCTGCCCGCCGCCGGCCGCGAGGTGCTGAACGCGGTCTTCCTCTACGAGTGCACCAAGGCCGGTCTCGACTACGCCATCGTCAACAGCGAGCGGCTCGAGCGCTACGCCTCGATCCCGGAGGAGGAGCGGCGCCTCGCCGAGGACCTGATCTACTGGCGCGGCGCGGACCCGGTGGCCGCCTTCGCGGCGCACTTCCGGGGCCGCGTCAAGGCGGCCAAGCCGGTCGGGGACCGCCTCTCGCTCGACGAGCGGCTGGCCCGCTACATCGTCGAGGGCTCGAAGGACGGGCTGCTCGACGACCTGGCGCTCAAGCTCAAGGAGCTGGGCGCGCTCGACATCGTCAACGGGCCGCTGATGAGGGGCATGGAAGAGGTCGGCCGGCTCTTCAACGACAACCAGCTCATCGTGGCCGAGGTGCTCCAGTCCGCGGAGGCGATGAAGGCGGCGGTGGCCCACCTCGAGCAGTTCATGGACAAGGACGAGACCGCGGCGCGGGGCACCATCGTGCTCGCCACCGTGAAGGGCGACGTCCACGACATCGGCAAGAACCTGGTCGAGATCATCCTCAAGAACAACGGCTACCGCATCGTCAACCTCGGCATCAAGGTGCCGCCCGAGGACCTGATCGCGGCGTACCACAGCCACAAGCCGGACGCGATCGGCCTGTCCGGTCTGCTCGTGAAGTCGGCCCAGCAGATGGTGGTCACCGCCCAGGACCTCCGCGCGGCCGGCGTCGAGGTGCCGCTCTTCGTGGGCGGCGCCGCGCTCACGCGCAAGTTCACCGCCACCCGCATCGCCACCGAGTACGGCGGCCTTACCCTCTACGCCAAGGACGCGATGGACGGTCTCGACCTCGCCAACCGCCTCTTCAGCGCCACCACCCGCGACGCGCTCGTAGAGCGCGTCCGCGGCGACCAGGAGAAGCTCCGCGCGGGCACCGAGGTGGGCGATGCGCCCGCCGCGCCGGCCGCGGCAGCGGTGGCGAGCCGCTCCGCGGTCTCCCGATCGGTGGACGTTCCGGCCCCGCCCGATCTGAAGCTCCACGTCCTGCGCGACGTGCCGCTCACCCACGTCTTCCCGTACCTCAATCTCCAGATGCTGCTCGGCAAGCACCTCGGGGTGAAGGGCTCGGTGGCGCGGCTCCTCGAGCAGGGCGACGCCAAGGTCCGCGAGCTCAACGAGACGGTGGAGCAGCTCGAGCGGCTGGCCATCGAGCAGCGCCTCGTGCGCGCCAGCGGGCTCTACCGCTTCTACGAGGCCGCCTCGGCCGGCGACGACCTCGTGCTGCGGGACGGCGGACGCGAGGTCGCCCGCTTCCACTTCCCGCGCCAGGCCGGGGGCGAGAGGCTGTGCCTCGCCGACTACGTGCGCGAGCAGGGGAGCGGCGAGGAGGACTACGTTGCGCTGTTCGCGGTCACCTGCGGCGCGGGGGTGCGGGAGCAGGCCGAGCGCTGGAAGGACGAGGGCCAGTACCTCCGCTCGCACGCCCTGCAGGCGCTCGCCATCGAGTCCGCGGAGGCCTTCGCCGAGATGCTGCATGCGCGCCTGCGCACCCAGTGGGGCTTCCCGGACGCGCCGGGGCTCGCGCTCTCGGAGAAGCTCAAGGCCCACTATCGCGGGATCCGCGTGTCCTTCGGCTACCCCGCCTGTCCGAATCTCGGCGACCAGCGCATCCTGTTCGATCTGCTGCAACCAGAACAGATCGGGCTCACCCTGACCGAGGGCTTCATGATGGACCCCGAGGCCTCCGTCTCCGCGCTGGTCTTCCACCATCCCGAGGCCAAGTACTTCAAGGCCGAGTAGCGCGTGCTGCACGCTCCCGGGGTGAGCGCCCGCTTCCTCGACCTGCTCTCCCGCGAGCCGCTCGGCCGGAGCCGGGTCCTCGACGTGGGCTGCGGCGCCGGGCGTCTCGCGCTGGCGCTGGCGCCGGCCGCGAAGTGGGTGGTCGGCCTCGATCGCGAGACGCCGCTGATCGCGGAGGCCCGCCGTCGTGCCGAGGCGGAAGGCCTCGCGAACATCGAGTTCCACGAGGCGGACGTCGAGAGCCTCCCGTACGACCCCTGGCAGCCCGACCTCGTGACCGCGCATCTCTGCGCGTCCGACGCCATCGTCGAGCGCGCCGCGAGGGCGCTGCCGCCCGGCGGCGCGCTCGGTCTGGTGGCCTTCCACGTGGACCAGTGGAAGGAGACCGGCCGCGTGTCGCGCTTCGCCTACGACGAGGAGCGGATGCGCCGGGTCCTCGAAGCGCAGGGCCTCGCGGTCGAGGTCCTCGAGGTCGAGCGCGAGGTCCGGCGCTTCGCCTCGGTCGAGGAAGGGCTGGCCGCCGCGGTGGGTCTCGAGGATCGGTGGAAGGCGGACGGGCGCT
>Ga0210384_10001870_pt1 | contig 27064 bp, 30 predicted proteins | sample IncBWH2MmetaG_FD_160574 | JGI IMG/M metagenome (GOLD analysis project Ga0210384, IMG submission 160574) | Forest soil microbial communities from Barre Woods Harvard Forest LTER site, Petersham, Massachusetts, United States - Inc-BW-H-2-M | ecosystem: Environmental > Terrestrial > Soil >...
AAGGTTCACAGAGATCAAAAAGCCCTATCTAATGCTTTAGGGAGCATTTTATCTGGCTGCGTCCAAAAAAGTAGCACTGTTTTAATACTATTTTTGGTCTTCTTGTTCTAAAATAATCAATCTTGACAATAATATCGATTCCAACCTCTAGTTTATTATTTTATTGGCAACTTATTTTAAAGCCGCGATGGGTAGTGCCTTTTAATGACCCCACCTCAAAAGTTTTCAAAGATACTTGTTGCAATTGACGGCTCAGAAAATTCCATGACTGCGGCAGACATCGCTATTTCAATGGCAAAAAGAAATGACGCCGAAATAATTGCTTTGCACGTCTTGCATATTCCTAATTCGGCATTATACCTAACCACTTCAAGACAATATGAAGAATTCACAAAAAAAATTAGGCAAGATCTTGATGTGTGGTTTAACAGAATACGTAAGAGGGCTAGAGAAAACAAGGTTGAAGTGAAAACAGTTGTCATCGAAGTCACCCATAATGTAGCAGCTGATATCGTTGATTATGCCAACAAAAAAAAGGTCAGTATAATTATAATTGGCACAAAAGGAAGATCAGGCTTTAAAAAATTATTGCTTGGAAGTATAGCTGCAGAAGTTGTTATATACGCACAATGTCCAGTCCTGGTAATAAAATGAATTGCAAGTGAATTGTCACTTTGTTTTCATGTTATTGTGAAAATCAGAGGACAGATTTTCATGTGATCGGCGTTGTTAAATTACAGATTCCGATCTTTGAAAAGGTTTTAAATTACTAGATCCCGATTGTAGTGATATGGGGGATCTCCGCAAAGATTATGTCATTGACAAGTTTGTAATTGTTTCCCCAGATAATCACGTGGCTACTGATTCTAAAAAATGTCCATTTTGTCCTGGAAATGAATCCATGACAAATCCATCCTCACTTTCTCTTGTGGCAAAAGATGGAATGTTACAAAGACTACAGGATAGTGAAGACTATTATGTTGAGGGCTGGTCGGTCAGAGTTTTTGAAAGTAAAAATCCCGTGGTTGCTACAACCTCCGAAAATTCGTACAGTGATAGGCCGTTATATAGCGAGCCTGCTTATGGATATCACTACATCGTAGTTGCCTCCGAAAAACACAAAGACTCCCTTGCGTCAATTCCTGTAGAACAATGGTCAAATGTTCTAGTAGTTATTCAGGATAGGCTTCGCTGGCTTTACACCCAAAGGGGAGTAACATATGTTTCAATTTACGTTAATCATGGAAAAGAAGCTGGAGGCTTTACTACCCATCCTCACCTAAACGTAGTCACCTTTTCCACAATTCCTCCGACGATAGAGCAAGAAGCAGAGGCTTCGCACAAAATTTTAAATGAAAAGGGAATATGCCCAATGTGTCAAGCCGTGGCTACCGAAACAGGGGGGCCAAGACAAATACTCCAGACAGAAGGATTTCTTGCCTTTTGCCCGTGGGCACCATCCCATCCATATGAATTTTGGATTTATCCAAAAAAACACATAACAAGTTTTTCAAAAATTACACAAAAAGAGATAAACGATTTATCGATAATTCTGCGTGCAACACTGGGTGGACTGGCAAATACAATGAAAAGTCTTTCTTATAATATGGTCTTCCACCTTTCACCAGAAAAGAAAAACAACAGGCAGATCCATTGGCACATTGAGGTATATCCACAAGCTGATTCTTGGTCAGGACTTGAGCGTGGATATGGAGTATTTCTAAATAAGATCACTCCGGAAAAAGCTGCAGAAGAATTGGGTTCATCGTGTAGAAAGGAGCTTGCCGGTCTTGTTGGCATCGTTTAACAAAACGACTTGATTTTTCTGGATTGAATTAAAAAACAACACTTATCATGACAATCACTTGGTTTATTTATTGAATTGAAAAAATAATCTCTGTGGCAATTGAAAAATGGATAGGTGCTGCAAGCCTTGGTTTGTTTGTAATGTTTGTTGCTGAAATTTTATCGGTTTTTAATTTTCTAGCACATCCTATCCAAGAAATTGAACCAGGATCTAAAATTCTAGAATTTGTTTCGATCGGTATAGCACCAGCATTAGTTCTCGCTGGCGCATCATTCATGTTATCACGCAGATATGGTTCACGGCTAGTTGGTTCAATGATTATTGCTGGTGGTGCTGTGACGTTAGGAGGAATGTATTATGCAAGCACTTTGCTTTCCCATATCGGACAATCATATCTTGTTACTGAGGTAACAATTACTCCGCTGATATTTATGGCAGCATCAATACCTACTATGATAGTTGGCGGCCTGTTGTTTAGGATCAAACCAAAACCAAAAAAGGATTATTTTTTTGACGGATGATCAAATCTCATAGAATTAGAATAACGTCTAAAACCAAGTTTTTCATAAAACGGCATTACCTCATCCGTACAGTCTAATACTGTTTTATAGCAACTATTTTTTTCCGCGTATGCAAGAAGAGCCACAATTAGTTTTTGCCCCACACCTTCGCCCTGGTGCTCTTTTGTCACAACAACATCTTCAATATGACCTACCCTGCCTCCATCATGAATAAATTTTTGTTCAATGAATATGGTAGCAGAACCTATGATCCTTGAATTCTGTTCAGCTACATAGATTGCATAATCTGACCTTGATTTTATATTTCTGAATATGTTTTTTGCCTTTGTGGGATCTAAATCACTTGCTTTCCTGAGGGAATCCAAGGATTCTAAAAAACCATTGGATAGATCTCTTTCCTGTAATTCACGAATTTTTACGTCAGCCATGATTTAGCATCAGATTTGACCAAGTCTTTCTATGTAGTGCTGGTACGCCCTTCTATAGGAAATTTTGTCTCCTATGTCAATGAAGCCTTTTTTAATTAAGAATCCACCAATCTTGTTTTTACGCATGATTGCACTTTTAATAACATCGTCCATGCCGTAGGGTTTGTTTGCAGGAATTAGTTTTAGGACACCTGGCTCCATTACATAACACCCAATGTTGATGTTCCCCTTTACCTCTGGTTTTTCTTTCCACGCAGTTACTTTATTATTTTTGTCCATTTCTATGAATCCGTATTGAAGTTTTGTTTTATATTCAAATAATGCCATAGTAACAAATGCTTTTTTTCTTTTATGACTTTCTATCATGGTTTTCAAATTAAAATTGAAAATAGAATCGCCATACACGCAAACAAAAGTATCATCAATAAATTCCTCAGATGTCTTTAGCTGCCCAGCTGTGGCAAGTGGTCTATTTGCCACTGCGTACTCTATCTTCACTCCGAATCTGCTACCATCCTCAAAATAATCTTCTATTGTTTTCCTCAAATAACTAACACAAAGAACAATTGAATCTATTTTGTTCTTTTTTATCCAATCAATCAAATGTTCAAGTAGAGGTTTTTCCCCTAGAGGAAGCATGGCCTTGGGGAGAAAAGTTGTATAAGGTTGAAGTCTTGTACCAAGTCCACCTGCTAGAATTACGGCTTTCACGAAACTAGGTTTAAAATTCTGGTATTTATATTGAAGGATGAAATGTTCCTATGTAACAATTTTGGCAAGCTTGCCAAGGACGTCCTCAGGATTAGTCCCAAAAATCAAAATCATTGGTTCTTTTCCAAGGTCTCCCTTATGAAATATCAGATCCGCAGGCCTCGTTGTATCTCTGATTGCGTTTTTAATTCCCCATGATATCGTGTTACCTTCTTTGATCTTTGTTTTGGCTGGCTCTGAAGATCTCTCATAATGTAATACAGAAAAATTTTTTGAAATTGCTTTTTTGATGAATTCTTTATCGTATTTTATGTTGGCAGCAGAGCGTATGGCTGGAAACTTTTTTGTCATTGCCAAAACTGCGGAACCGACATGTCTTGAACTACCATACCTTAGACTTCCTGCCACAATTATATTTTTATCAGCTTTTACAATTCTCCCAGAAATACCTAAAACGTCGCTTAATGATTTGGGATTTGGTTTTGAAAAAACAAAATTTGTCTGAACTTCTGGTATATATTTAAAAATGTTTTCCAATTTAGTAAATTTTAATATTGCATTAGATAGTTGCTTTTCTATCCCATCAGCTTTTCCAATTTTTGTTATGGATATACCCCTTCCAACTTTTTGTGAATTGTTGATAGACTCAAACGAGAACTCTTTTGCAAACTTTACAGCATTTTTAAGGCTGTTTCCTTTTGCAAGACTCACTGCTAATGATGCTGAAAAATTACACCCACTGCCATGAGTTGTCCGGTTTATTCTTTTTCCAGAAAATGTATAAAATTTATTTCCCTCTAAAACAAAATCTGTCACAAATTTTCCTTCAAAATGACCGCCTTTTATGACAACATTTTTTGCACCAATGTTGTGGATGGCAGTTGCAGCCTCTCTAGCGTCTTTTATTGTTTTTATTTTCATCCCAGCAAGGTTTTCTGCCTCTAACATGTTGGGAGTTATGACAAAAGACAGCGGCACAAGCAGTTTTTTAAACAGAGGCAAGGCTTCTTTTCTCATCAAGACTCCTCCAGTTGTTGATTCAAGTACTGGATCTAGAATTATCGGTATTTTGATCTCTTTTAGTTCGGAATAAATTGTTTTTATCACTGATGAACTATAGACCATTCCAATTTTTATCGCATCAATATAAAAATCTGACAAAACTGATTCGATCTGGCTTTTTATCATATCAGCAGAAATTTCTTTGACTTTGGAAAATTTTGAAGTATTCTGACTAGTTATGGCTGTTACAACTGTTAGCCCATAAACTTCAAGTGCAGAAAATGTTTTTAAATCTGCTTGGATTCCCGCTCCTGCCGATGGGTCGGATCCTGCGATGGATAAAACAATCATAAATTAAAGTTATGAAACTCACATTATAGGTGTATTTTTTACAACCTAAACCATGCGTAAATCAAATGTAGACAGTTCCGTTGGCAAAGAATGAAAATTGCAAGTTCACCTCTCATGCCTAAAAAAACTGTATGTCTCATTCTGAACTTTAAAGCTACTAATCTACCTAATCTGCATATGTATACCATGGTCTACTACAGGGTTGTATCAACAAAACTGACCGAAGAGGAGCATAGTAGATTGCTTGATGTTTGCAACATAATAGGATGTCCTTCTTCTACCTTGATTAGAGATGCAATATTGAAAATAATCAATGTGGAACAAAAAACAGCAGAAAAAGAGTTTAATCCAATGCGAATATTTGCAAAGGAACTCAGCATAAAATCCCTGCAGACAAAAAAGGAATCACCCAATGTTGAACTAGAGAAACTACTTGGAATAACGGAAATTAAATAAGTAAGAATAGTTCTATCCTGATTGCCATTTTTGGCAGACAGATTTTAAATCCTTGGATTTTGTATTGAATGAAAGAAACTGTAGCATTATTGAGATAGCGATGAAAATAAAGTTGTACATTCACAAACTTCTCGTGTCTCCTACAGTTTCTTTTTCCTAAAAATTTTCGGCCACTTTTTTTGATATTAGTCAGATCTCCCCTTTCTCAAAAACTCAAGTTTAAATCCAATCATTTGGTAGAAATGTTGATTTGGCTACACAAATGAGTTCTGCACGCAGAGGTGTTGTAACAGAAGAAATGCAGGCAGTTGCAAAAGATGAAGGCGTCTCCTTGGATTGGATAGTGCCCAAGATAGCAAATGGATCAATAATCATTCCGCACAACAACGAACGACCACAGAAGATAAAGGTCGTGGGTATTGGAAAAGGAATGAAGACCAAGGTAAACGTAAACATTGGTAATTCTACTCTCACAAATAACCTAGAAGAGGAGATAAAAAAAGCAAAGGTTGCAATAAAGTATCATGCCGATACTATTATGGACCTAAGTGACGGCGGGGATGTAGGCCTCTTTAGAAGAACTCTGCTTGAAGCAGCACCAATAACATTTGGTACAGTTCCAGTTTATGAAGCCTATAACTATGGCGTGGAAAAGCACAAAAATCCTCTTGATATTACTACAGATGATTTCCTTAATGCTTTTGAAAAAAACATCAAGGACGGTGTTGACTATACCACAATACATTCTGGAATTACAAAAGAAATTGCAAAAAGAATCCTTGCTGTAAAAAGACATGGAGGAATAGTAAGCAAGGGTGGAACCATTACTGCTGCCTGGATGTTAAAGTATGACAAAGAAAATCCATACTTTGAGCATTTTGATTACCTAATTGAATTGGCAAGAAAATATGATGTAACTTTTAGCTTGGGAGATGCCCTAAGACCTGGTTCAATTCTGGACTCCCATGATGAATTACAAGTACAGGAAATGATCAATGTTTCCAGGCTGACAAAACGAGCCCATGAAAAAGATGTTCAGGTTATGGTTGAGGGTCCCGGACATGTCCCACTAAATGAGGTTGCAGCAAATGTACGACTAGCAAAATCATTGATAGGTGAAGTTCCATACTATGTCTTAGGGCCCCTTGTGACTGATGTTGCATCTGGTCATGATCACATTGCAAGCGCAATTGGTGCTGCTATTTCTGCAGCCGAAGGAGTAGATTTGTTATGTTATCTTACCCCTTCTGAACATTTGGCATTGCCAACTCCAGAAGAAGTAAAGGCAGGTTTGATTGCGTATAGAATAGCCGCACATGCTGGCGATTTAGTAAAGTTACGCGAGAAGGCAATAAAATGGGATATGGAGATGACTGAAGCAAGACGCACCTTAAATTGGGAAAAACAAATTGCCCTTTCGATAGATCCAGAAGAGGCAGCTCGTATACATGGAAGGGTAGGGCAAATAAATGGTAATACCGTTCCGTGTACCATGTGTGGCGGAGCTTGTGTATACATCATGCTTCCACAACAAAGGTACAACACTCCTGAAGAGATAGAAAAATTACAACAAGCTAGCTAGTACCTTATCTAAGCTGGGAACTGTCTGATAATTTGAAATCTCGTTAGAACCAATCCACATGTATTCAGAATTTTCCCAATTCAGTTTGATCTTAGCTTCTTTAACAAAAAACAAAAATGGAAAGACTATCCAATGGTGGTTTGCATATTGTGGAGATCTTATTTGCATCTGGGATGCAGCCTTGAGAAGAATAATAGAATCTTCTGCTATTCCTACCTCTTCAAATATCTCAGTCTTTGCTCTTTCTAGTGGTTCCTCCTTTCCCTCTATGATTCCACTTATTCCAGCCCACAGGCCTTTCATGCTTTTTACGTTTTGACTACGCTTTAAAATGAGGAGTTTATCTCCATTTGAAAGAAAGGACGTTACTATCCTTGTGGAATACAACTACTTTTCGACGGAATTTACCATCGTTATTAACTTTTTATAAGAATCTTCGAGATCTACATTTTTTGCTAGTCTTTCTTTGGTAGAGTTTATGTATTTTATGATTTCTTCAGATTTATTTTCCTGAATTAAAATTAGCATTCTGCCTATGTCTTTCCACAATTCTTCAGCATACCTTCTAATTTCAGGATTTGAGATAATGGTCTCTAGGAGTTCGGGGGCCTCTGTCATTATTGCGGCAGTTAATATCTTTTGAGCTTTAAATGTAGTACCTGACATTTTTTCTATCAGTGGAAAGTTTTCTTCCTTTCCTAGTATGTTTGCAAGTGAAAGATTGACAAGATGTGTCATGCCAAGAATTATTGCAATTTTTTTGTCATGTTCCGCTGCATCAATTGAGACAAAAGTGGCATCAGGGAAAAGAGATTTGGCAATTGCAAGTTCTTTTTTTGCATCTCTGATAGGAATTGATATGATATTTTGACCTTTGAGTTTTTTTGTGCCAGGTCCAAACATGGGATGAATGCAAATGGGATTTACCTTGTCTGGAATTTTCGAGAGTGCGGAAACTGTTTTTAATTTCAGAGAAGAAATATCGATTAAATAAGAATCTCTTTTCATTTCCTTTGCGATTAGTCTAATCGTTTCAGGAGTGCGTTTAACCGGAATAGCAAGAATGACATAATCTACATTTAGAATTGCACCAACCAATGATTTTGCTTTAGTTATTGATTTGTTTACGATCTCTTTTTCAGAATCATAACCAATTACCTCAAAACCTCTCTCCACAAAGTATTTTGAAAACCATTTGCCCATCTGTCCCTCTGAGCCAATTATTGCAATCTTTTTCTTTGTCATGTTTATTTCCTTAATACCTCATCTATTATCTGCATTCCTTCGTTAAGTAAATCTTCTGGTTGGCAGGCAGAGATTCTTACAAAATTTTGATAATTTCCAAAAGCCTCACCGGGAGCTATTGCTACTCCTAAATCAAGAAGTTTGTTTGTAAAAGCAACGGTGTCAAAATTATCTTTTCTTATCATGGCAAAAACATACATTGCTCCATCTGGTTCTACAAAGTCAATCTGCATATTTTTTGCTTTTTTAATCACAAGATCCAGTCTATTTTTTATGATTTTAGCATTATTGCTAGTGTCGGCATCAAGTGCTCTCATAGAGACATACTGGATTGGCTCTGCCACATTTGTAATACACAAGGCCTGAAGCTTTGCCATCCTGTCTATTATCTGAGGATTTGAGATCGCATAGCCTATCCTGAAACCTGTCATGGCATGGGATTTTGAAAACGACTGGGTTATGATGCTTTTGTCATATTCATAAGTCAGGACACTTTTCCAATCTCTGTACGCATAATTTGAATAAATCTCATCGCTTAAAACATAGAGATTATTCTTCATTGCAATCTTCATTATATCGTCTAGAATCTTGTCTGGAAGAATTTTTCCTGTGGGATTGTTGGGATAATTTAGTACAATCATTCTGGTATTGGGATTTATCGTGCTTTCAATTTGATTTATTGGCGGTTCCCATCTTCCTTCTAAAGTAGTTTGAATTGTTCTAACTTTTATCCCAGAATTTAGTGCGTTTTCTCTATACGCTGGCCAGGCCGGTTCTATTACTATCATCTCGTCACCGGGGTGCAATAGGCTGGAAATTGCAAGAAAGACTGAAAATCTTGCACCAGGTGAAACCATTATGTTTTGAGTTTGGATTTTTATGTCGTGTGACTGGGAAACTTTTTTTGTTAGCGCCTCCCGAAATTCTAGCATTCCTTTAGAGTCACCATATTTGGTGTATCCCTTGTCATAAACTTCAGAGAGCGCTGATTTTACTACCAATGGTGGTAAAAAATCTGGCTCTCCAACTTCCATGTGGATAATTTTTTTTCCTTCCTTTTCCAAGGCTTTGGCTTTCAAAAATACTGAAAGATGTGTTGATCTGTTAGTTGATTGAATCTTGATTGATTCATTTAACAATACATTCAAAAATGTCGAGGCTACCTTTTCATCTAATCCAATCTCTTTGCATAGTAAAAGGACTTTAGCTCTAAGCTGGCTTTCTCTTTCTTCGTTTGTTACACCAAGACCCATGTTGGTTTTAAGGCTTCCAATTTCTTTTGCAATATCATTTCGTTCTTTTAGCAGTCTTATCATATCAAACGTGATCTTGTCTATCTTATCACGCAGCTTGTCTATATCTGACATTTCTATTTAAGAACAGGTGGTATGAGACCGCTTCTAATGGCATGATCAGCAAGAACAATACAAACAAGCGAATCTACTACAGGAGGTGCACGTGGAACCACGCACGGATCGTGCCTTCCTTCTACTATTAATGAAGCTGGCTTTTTTGTCTTCAGATCTATAGTGTTTTGTTTTTTTGCTATTGAAGAAGCTGGCTTGAACGCTACTCGGATAACAATTGGCATTCCAACTGAGAGTCCCCCTAATACTCCACCTGAGTTGTTTGTCTTTGTTGATATCTTTCCATTTTTTATAATATATTCATCATTATTCTGTGAACCTTTGATCGTGGAACCATAGAATCCAGAACCAAACTCAATTCCTTTTACTGCTGGAATCGAGTATAGAGCTTTACTTAGATCTGATTCCAAGGATCCAAAAATCGGTTCACCAATGCCTACTGGAACGTTTAGTGTTATGGATTCTATTATCCCTCCGACTGAATCGCCACTTTTTCTGGCTGCAAGAATCACTGCCCGCATTTTTTCAGCTGTTCTAGTATCTGGGCATCTTATTTCATTAGAATAAATTGCATTTTTCATTTTTTGTATGGCTTGCTCTTTCATTTTTATCTTGCCTACCTGTGAAGTGTAGGAGAAAGTATCTATGCCAAGAGTTTTAGAAAGAAGCTTTCTTGCAATTGCTCCTGCCATTACAAATGTAGCAGTCAATCTACCGGAAAATCTTCCGCCACCTCTGTAGTCGTTGAATCCTTTGTATTTTATAAAAGCCGGATAATCAGAATGTCCAGGCCTAGGTTTTACTATTAGATTCTCGTAATCTCTTGATTTCTGATCTTTATTCCAAATTATCATAGCAATTGGTGCTCCAGTGGTATGTCCTCTAAAAACTCCTGAGAGGATTTCCACCTTGTCGTCTTCCTTTCGTTGGGTAGTTACTAGTGATTGGCCTGGCTTGCGAAGATCAAGCATTTTTTGTATGTCTTTTTCTTCCAATTCTAGGCCGGCTGGGCAGCCATCCACAACAGCGCCTATGCATCTACCATGGGATTCGCCAAAACTAGTTAGCACAAATCTTTGACCAATAGAAGATGACATTCAATGAAATTTTCTTTTTAGATGCTTATAATCCTTATAGGAATAATCCAATTATCCCAATATGGAAATTCGTGATGCGCAACCAAGCGACAAAGAAGCCGTTGTGGATTTTTGTAAGAACACATTTTCTTGGGGGGATTACATCGCAGATGTCTGGGACTATTGGGTTTTTCAAGAAAGTCTCTTTGTAGCAGTTGAAGGTGCCGTTCCAATTGGTCTATGCCATATGGTCATTTCAGATGACAGGCAGGTTTGGATAGAAGGAATAAGGATTCATCCAGATTACAGGAGGAAAGGATATGGAAGAAAGATGATTTCACATTGTGAGTCAATTAAAAAATCGATCAAAACAGTAAGAATGATAATAGAAAGTGAAAACGTTTCTTCAATTAATCTTGCTCAATCAATGGGATATTATATAGAGGACAGGTGGCGACTTTATGCCCTGATGCCAGAAAAAAAAACTTCTTCTGTCATTATTGCGTCTGATATAAAACAGGTTGCAGGATTGGTATTTTCTAACACCTACGCTAATTCATGGAAATGGTTTCCATTGGAAGAATCAGACCTTGAGGAATTGATAAAACAAAAAAGAGTTTTGCTGTCCGTACAAGAGGAGTCTATTTTGGCAGCAGGCATATGGAATGAATCTGAAAACTATGAAAATGTTTTGCAGCTTGGTTTTATCAATGGTAGCAAGGATGGCATGCAAGACATTTTACGATTCATACAAAACAAAGGTTATGAATTGAGCTCTGAACGAATTCAAGTTTTTTCCCAAGAAAAAAACCCACTTGTGATGGACTCTTTGACAAAAAGATCGCTTTTTTATCTAATGAGAAAAGACTTGTCAAAGAAAAATCTATAATCATATAACCATACAATAAAATCATGAATTATTGGCTTGTAAAACAAGAACCTTCAGTGTATAACTATGATAAACTAGAGAAAGAAAAAAAGACTGTCTGGGACGGCGTACATAACAACCTTGCATTAAAACATATTCGTTCAATGGAAAAGGGAGACAAGGCACTATTCTACCATACTGGCGATGAAAAGCAAGCAGTTGGAATAATAGAAATAACAACAAATCCATACACAAATTCAAAAGAAGATGACAAGAGATTTGTTGTAATTGATGTAAAGCCAATCTCTAGACTCAAAAGACCTGTAACATTAAACGAAATGAAAAAAGACGGTCTTTTTAAAAATTGGGAACTAGTGCGTATTTCAAGGCTGTCTGTTATGCCGGTCCCAAAAGAAATTTGGGATGCAATTATTAAAAAATCAAATAGTTAGCTTGTAAGAATTTTAGCTCCAATCTTATTCATGTCTTCTATAAATGTCGGATAAGAAACATCCACTGATTGCGGGTCAGAGATAGAACAGCCACCAACGAACATACCTGCAATACAAAATGCCATAAACAATCTATGATCATCAGATGAATCCAATTCTGCACCCTTTGGATTGTCTGGCGCATCAAGAATCAAACCATCTTCGTTTTCTTGAACCTTGATGCCAATCTTAGCAAGCTCACGTGCAAGAATGGCAATCCTATCAGTTTCTTTGAATCTTGCGTGTTTTACATTGTAAATCTCAATTGGTTTTGATGTCTTCAAAGCAAGTATTGCTATAGCGGGAAGAAGATCAGGCGTGTTTGAAAGATCAAACCTTCCACCATTAAGTAATGGTGGGACTTTAACTGTTATTCTATCATCTATGTTTACCTTGACACCTAGTTTTTCAAGATGGGTGATCATTTCTTTGTCACCTTGCGGAAGATCTCCGACAGAAGCAGAAATGTCCAACTTATCCCCAACTAGTATTGCTGCAGAAAGTAGCAATGCCATGCTTGAAAAATCAGAAGGTATTGTAAAGTCTGTTGCCTTGTATTGTTGTTTTGGTATCTTGTATTTTTTGTAAGGATCTATGGTATTTACGCTGACTCCAAATTTTTTCATAGTAGCAATTGTCGCATCAAGATATGGTTTTGATACTAGATTTCCTTCAATGTTTAAGGTAATTCCGTCTGTTTTTGGAGATACAATCATTATTGCAGAGATAAATTGACTTGAAACAGTACCTGGTATAGATACTTCACCACCATGTATTTTTCCTTTTACAGTTATTGGTGGTTTGCCATCATTTGAGGTACACTGTGCTCCAAGGTCCTCAAGTGCGTCAAGTAATGGCTGCATAGGTCTTTTTCTAAGACTGGAATCTCCAGTAAGTGTTGTTTTGGAATCTGCAAGTGAAGCTATCGCTGCAGAAATCCTGATTGTTGTTCCAGAATTTGATGCATCAATTTCAGGACTATGCAATTTTACATCCCCCGAACTTTCTATTGTTAGATTGGTACCGTCTTCTTTGATCAGTGCCCCAAAAGTTTTACATGCATTTATTGTTGCAATAGTGTCCCGTGAGAACAACACGTTTCTTATCTGGGTTTTTCCTTTTGCAAGCGATCCCAAAAATATAGCTCTGTGTGTGTAGCTTTTGTTTGGAGGGCAGACTATGTTTCCTGAAAGACTTGCTTTTTCAATTTTACAATTCATAGACTTCGGCCCTTTTGTTGTTAACGTTAGAAATCATTGTTGTTCCCTCCATTGAAGCAAATACTTTTTTAACATTTGAAACATTTTCTTTTTTTGATATAGCGGCTATGGCTGGTCCATTACCAGAAACTGAAGCTGCAAGGGCACCGCTTTCCACAAGATCTGTGAGGATTCTAGGATCAGAATTTAGCACAGTAGATGTTGCAAGACCATTTAGCATCATGGCATTCCAATAGTCGGAATTGCTAGCAAGTGTCCATGCTTGGGAGAACACTCCATCAAGAATTTTCAGCTTTTTTACATTACCGCGTTTTCGTGATCTTGGAATGAATATGACAGCGACCAAGTCTTCTTGCGCTTTTTCTGATTTTACAATTTTTAGATTAGTATTGTCTGTAACAACAAAGCCACCAAAATAACAGGCACATGCATCATCAAATGCCCCAGTAATGCTTACCTTGGTTTGAATTGATGCCTCCACGCCATACTTGAGGACTTCTAAATCCGTAACCTTTGGCCTAAACATCTTGGCGCAGGCAAGGGAGACTACCGACGAAATAGCACTTGAGCTTTTCAATCCATATCCTGAGGGAATTTCCGATTTGACTAGTATTCTAATTTTATTTTTTTCAAGATCTATTTTTGGTACGGCTTTTTCTATTACCGCGCTTATGAGGCGAGAGCTCAGGCTAGATTCTCTATTCTCAAAAAAAATTCCGGTCCCAGATGTGGCTTCAACATTTGCTTCTACGTTAAGTGAAATTCCAAGTGTAGCACCTTTCCCAGTTGCAATAGCATTTACAATAGAGACTGCACCATGCAAGACTGCTTTTGTTGTTTGCATTCAGAATCTTCCTAACAATGTAAGCTTCATTGCTTGGTATGGTGCAGGTTGTTTAGTCCAGATCTCAAAAGAACGCATTGCCTGACCAAGAAGCATTTCCCATCCATATATGATAGTCGCGCCTTGTTTTTTTGACTGTTCAATTAATTCAGTTTCTACTGGCATGTATACTATGTCATAAACTATGGAATCTTTTGTTAACGCTCGTGTTGAAATGGGACACATGCCACCTTTTAGTCCCATTGATGTTGCGTTTACAATAAATTTGTATTTGCCTGCAATATTTCCAGCATTAGTTAAATCGGAATAATCTGATTCCACTCCCAGATTGTTTGCAAATTTTATCAATTCATCAGCTCTTTCTTTGGTTCTGTTTACAATAGTGATTTTGTGAACTTTTTCTTTTGCAAACCCCACTACAATTGCTCTTGCCGCGCCCCCTGCACCAACAAGTAAGACATCTGAATCTTTGCAGTCAACGTTTCGTTTCTTTATAGGATCTAAAAATCCCTCCATGTCTGTGTTATATCCTTTAAGAAAACCGTTCTCGTTTGTAACAGTGTTTGTTGCACCAATTGTTTTACAGTTCTCATCTGCTTCGTCAAGAAATCTCATCATGTCTACTTTGTGAGGTATGGTTACATTAAATCCAGCAATTTGAATTTTTTTTAACGCATCTATACCATAGGCTAACTCTCCTTGCGGTATCCTATATGCAATATAGGCACAATCCATCCTCAAAAATCCAAATGCTGCATTATGAATAGCTGGTGAAAGGGAGTGGTCTATTGGGTCCCCAATGACTGCATAAGTTTTAGTCATTGTTTCAACTCAAAGATTGATTTGATTTCATCTAGGCTAAACTGACCCGGTGCTACTGGTTTGCCAAGTGAAACATACGTGTAAGGGCTTCCCAGATGGATACAGAGAATTCTTGACATACGACCGTAATCTCCCATGGCAAAGGCAATGAGATTGGTATTATTCTGAAATCTGTAAAGCGACAATATGCTCAGTGTATCCTTTATTGATCTTGCAGTGGTTACCATCTTGATGTTTTTTGAAAATTTTGCCATCTTTTTTTTAGTTGTTTTCAAGTAGCCAATGTTTGGTGTTTTTGTAAAATCATGCCACGATATTAACAAATTTGTTTTTGTTTTTTTCAAATACTGGTGCAGAGTCCTGTTTTTCCGTACTGTGTTGTATTCCACATCTAACAGATATGGATTGTACTCTGCTATTAGCTTGAGAATAGAAATTCTATTTTTTTCACTGCTTGAAAACTTGCCCCCTTCTGATCTTGGCCTTAAAGTGCAAATGCATCTGGATAGATGTTTTTTTACTAAATTCAGAGCTATTGGAATTTTATTTGGATCCATAAAATCAAATCTTATCTCAGCATAGTCGGATCTTTTCAGGCAAGTTTGTAACGCCTTGTTTAATTTTGTAGGACTAGGTTCTGTTATTGTAACACATGTCTTGTATGCCATATTTTTGGTAGTCAGGTTGTGAAATTAAGCCTTTGTTCAAATATTAAATACAGAAGTAATTTATGGTTGTCATGTGGAAACCAAATTCTATCATTAATGCTGATTCAAAAGATCTTTCTAAGATAGGCAAAAACAAAGTCATGCTCACCGTTACCTCTCCACCATACCACAATGCGATTAACTATAATGAACACACCACATCTAAAAAATGGTATCGAGGAACAGTCGGGGACTCGCTTGAAAGTTGGCTTGATGAGATGAAAACGGTATTTTCTCAAGTATACCAAGTCACAAAACCCGGTGGTTTTTGCTGCATTGTAATAGGAAATGAGATAGTTGAGGAAAAAATCAAGCTACCGTTACCTGCATTACTGCTTGTTGAATTGACAAAAACAGAAATTGGTTGGAAATTTTTTGAAGAAATAATTTGGAACAAAGTGACAGGAGGGAAAAAAAGATTCAGGGTTACAGTGCAGCACCCTTACCCAACATATTATTATCCAAATATCATGCATGAGCAAATCATTATTCTAAGAAAGCTCCCATTTCATAACGTCAAAGACAAAAAAAGCAAGCTGACAATTGATGATATCATGAAAAAAGAAATTGCAAATTCTATATGGCACATTGCTCCAATGCCTCCAAGCTACAGAAAATTTCATCCAGCTGCATTTCCAGAAGAAATCCCATACCGACTAATTCAGCTCTATAGCAATGTCGGGGACCTGATACTAGACCCATTTGTTGGAAGCGGTCAGACTACAAAGATTGCTAGATTTCTTAAACGAAAGTACATTGGAATTGACAAGTCGGAAAAATATGTAAAAATAGCAAAAAAAAGAACTGTAGGAACACAATCTCTAAGGAAGATGCAGCTTGTTCCATACTGGAAAAACCCAGAACCTCTGGACATCTGACTAGATTCGTAAAGGTTATCTACCAAGTTTTGAAAACAAAGTTGATGGTTACATCAAATAGCAAGTCTTATTTCAGAGCTGTCGAGGCTAGCCATAGGACATATACTAGGGCTATCAAAAGCGCAAAAACAAGACAGGGAATAATGAATCTGTACTGGAAACACAAACGTCAGCATGAATTACTTCTCAAGAAACACTTGAGAGATGAGATGGCTGAGATAATCAACCTAAAAAAGAAAATAAAATAACTCTATTTTCTTTTTCTGTACTTATTTTTCTACGATATATTCGTCGTCTACTTCCATTCCAAAGTGTCTGCCAGTTGCTATTTTGGCATGAGCAAGAACAGTATCTCCTCTTTTGAGATGTGTCACGGAGACCAAATGTCCATTTGGTCTGACAAACCGAATTGTTTCTGCATTCTGTGCTATTATTCCGCCAACTTCATCACCTATTTGAGCCTTGATCATAAGCATCGGCCGGCTCTCAATTTTAGAGCGACCAACTGTTGCCCTTCTTGCCCTTCCATGCGAATCCAAGACCAATACTTCAGAGCCTGTTTCTAGCTCTGACAGATATCTTGTAGTTCCATCTGGTGAAAGTGTGTAACAATGGACTGCTCCCGCATTTACCCTAAATGGTCTTGGGGATGTAAATGATGAACCAACAGACTCATTGTGGACAAGAAACAAAAAGTTTGATCTACTGCCAATCAACATTCCCTCACCGCGTCCAAGCATCGAAGCTGTATCTACACAAACCCTCTCACCATTCCCAACTTCTTTTACTTCAAGTATCTTTGCAGGCTTTAGTTCAAAATTCTTTGTTCCAAGATATACGAGTACTTCTCTTACCTCATTTATAGAACCTGTTGAAAATATAACGCCATCTACGCCAATTTCTAAAATGGAAAACATCTTTCTTACCTCATCAGGATTTTTTGCGGTTGCAAATATTTTGGTATGAAGTTTGTGCAATTTAGCAATAATATTTTCAAGAGGAATTATCTTCCAATCTACAACATCTACAATTACAAAATCAAGACCCGTCTTTGCAAATTTTAATATGTTTTCAATGTCATTATTTGAGAGAACCTTGAACCTCATGCCAGTTTTTTTGCTCTTGGACTTTGTTGGCTTGTCTACTATTACATAGCTTGCACTCTGTGATGTGTATAAAGTTGATAACCTAGTCTTAATTCCTCTGAGACTTTGGGGGTCTATGTTAACAATCTTAATTCCTTCCTTTTCAATTTCGGTGAGAAATTTGCCAAGCTGCCCCCTTGATACCTTTGGGGAAATTATTAACTCTCTACTTTTCTTCAAGATGTTTTGCAGCTTCCTTTGCAGTCTCTTTTCTAAATATTATGCCAGCCAAGGCGTGGGTCATCTTGCCTGGGTTTTTGTGCTCAAATATGTTTCTGCCATATGTTACCCCACTTGCTCCAGCTTTCATCGCTTCTTCTGTCATCTCTAACACATCCATGTCAGTTTTTGCCTTGGGGCCACCAGCTATCACAATTGGAACTGGAGTACTCTTTACAATTTTTGCAAATGAATCTGCATCACCGGTGTATAGTGTCTTGACAATATCTGCTCCAAGCTCAGCACCAATTCTTGCAACATGTCCAACAATTTCAGGATCATGGGGATTCTTGATGTTCTCGCCCCTTGGATACATCATTGCCAAAAGCGGCATGTTCCATTTGTGACAGTCATCTGCTATTCTTCCAAGCTGTTCAAGCATTTCCGGTTCTTCTTTTCCGCCAATATTGATATGAAGCGAAACTCCATCGGCACCAAGTCTGAGTGCTTCTTCAACAGAACCAGTCAACATCTTTCTATTTGGAGCAGTAGAAAGCGACGTGCTGCCTGAATAATGCACTAGTAGCCCGACTTTGGGTGGTTTTGGAAATGTCTTTAGAATCCTTTATTTACTATGACAGAAGTCAAGCCATAACGCTGACAATCATAAACTAGAGAATGAGGATCTTCAATTCCCTTTAGCGGACCACTTGAAATTCCATGATCCATCGGAATACAAAGCATCTTTCCAGCTCGTAAAATTCGGTTCATTCTTAGTTGGTGACCTGTGACCATCGGAATTTATCCATGGTGGGCCCTACTTAAAAATAGTGGGTAAAATTTGCTGTCAAGGATTAAATAAGATGAAACAAAACCAAAAACAAAATGAGCCAAATCACAAAAGAACTTTACGGTTCTGATATTGGTGAGATACTAGAAAACTCACTCAATGGAATTAGACCTGAGCTTGACGATTGCGTGAGATTGCTAGAATCAGACGATGTTCATCTAATTGGACTAGTAGCTGGACATCTTACAAGAAAAAAATTTGGAAAAAAAGCCTCGTTTGTAAATAACATGATACTAAACTATACCAATGTCTGCATTACTGATTGCAAGTTTTGTGCATTTTACAGGCCACCTGGACATGAAGAATCTTACACTGTTTCACTTGAAGAAATTGAATCAAGAATCAAGACAGCTTGGGAGATGTTTGGAATTACCCAAGTATTGATTCAAGGAGGACATAATCCAAAGCTTCGAATTGAATATTACGAGGATGCGTTTAGAATGATGAGAAAAAAATTTTCCAAAATCGGAGTTCACGGATTGTCAGCATCAGAAATTGACATGATATCTAGAGTGGAAAAAATGAGCACAAAAGAAGTTCTTTCTAGATTAAAGGAAGCAGGACTACAATCAGTTCCCGGTGCGGGTGCGGAGATCCTGGTGGATTCTGTTAAAAATATAATCAGCCCAAAAAAAATATCAAGTGATCAGTGGCTTAGAATAATGGAAGAAGCTCACGCAATGGGACTTCCAGCATCTGCAACAATGATGTACGGGCATGTTGAAAGTGTCAGGGATATTGCAGAACACTTTGTCAAAATTGCAAAACTTCAAGAAAAAACAGGCGGCTTTATGGCCTTTATTCCTTGGAGCTTTGAGCCAAACAACACGCTTATGCAAAAAGAAGAGATAGTAAAATATTCTGCAGGAGGCACCCAGTTACTCAAGATGATTGCCATATCAAGAATCATGTATGATGGACTAATTCCACACATCCAGTCTTCATGGCTTACAAACGGAGTGGGGATGGCTCAAATTGCATTACAATATGGAGCAGACGACTTTGGGGGAACACTTCTTGGAGAAGAAGTTGTCTCATGTACAGGAGCTCGTTCAACCGAACTAACAGCAAATAAGATTATCCAGGCTGTAAAACAAATAGGATATCAAGCCGAAGAAAGAGACAATTTCTATAATACAGTCCAGATGCACTAAATTCCGTAACTAAGCCACTTGGCCTCAACTAGATTCTTTGTGTCCTCGTCAACTAGAACCAATTCCTGAATCTCTCTTTGGTATCCTTCTTCTTTGGTCTTTTGGGTTGCATCAACTCCAAGCTTCGAACCAAGATTTATCAGAGGTGACGCAGGATCCAAAGTATCGGTTGGGGTGTTATCTATTATGGTAATATCACGGGCAGCGTCGGCTCTTGTTGTAATGGCCCATATGACGTCATTGATGTCATGTACATTGATGTCATCATCTACTACAACAAAGATTTTAGTTAGTGCAAGCTGACCTAGTCCCCACAAACCCATCATAACTTTTTTTGCCTGACCTGGATACCTTTTCTTAATGGATATGATGGCCATGCCTTGGAACCAACCTGCAGCTGGCATGGAAAAATCAACTACCTCGGGTTGAAACATTTTAATCAAAGGCAGAAAGGATCGCTCTATTACTTTGCCAATAAACGCATCTTCCAAGATTGGTTTACCCACAATTGTAGTAAGGTAGATTGGTTTTTGTCGCCGCATTATCCCAGTTAAGGTAAAGACAGGATAAGGTTCTGGCGGCGTATAGTATCCAGTATGATCACCAAAGGGTCCTTCCATTCTGATATCTGATGGATCGACATATCCTTCTAGCACAATTTCTGCATTTGCGGGAACTTCAAGGTCAACTGTTTTGCATTTTACCGTCTTGATTCCAGTCTTTCTTGTTATTCCTGCAAAAAGATACTTGTCTAGTCCTTCGGGTACAGGAGCTACTGCGGAAAATACTGTTGCTGGGTCTGCCCCAATAATTACAGCTACTTCGATTTTATTTCCGGCGTCCTTTTTTATATCATAGTGATGTGCTCCTCTCTTGTGTTTTTGCCAATGCATGAGAGCGTGATCTCTGTCAAGGATTTGCATCCTGTATACCCCAAGATTTCTAACATTAGTCTCGGGATGCTTTGTTGCAACAAGACCAAAAGTGATGAACTTTCCAGCATCTTTGTGCCATGTTTTTAAAATTGGAATTTTATCAAATGAAGGCGAGTCTTCAAAGATTTCGGTAACAGGTCCACCTTTTTGTAATTTTGGTGCAATATCTGTCAACTTTGACAGTTCAGGAATTTTTTTTATCTTCTCAAAAAGACCTGTTGGGATTTCCATCTTTGTCATATCCACAATTCTTTGACCAATGTGAGTAAAATCATCAGTCTCCAATCCAATCTCTAATCTTTTAAGCGAACCAAAGGCATTTCCAAGCACCGGCATATCATAATTTTTTACATTTTCAAAATAAAGTGCAGGACCATTTGAGTACATTGTTCTTCTTAAAATTTCGGCAATCTCTAAATTAACATCAACTTGTATTTTTATCCGTTTTAGCTCGCCTGCCTTTTCTAGCTTTTCTACAAACTCTCCAAGATCTTCTATTGGCACAAGACTACTAAATTCATATATTGTATAAGCTTAACTGGATTTTTACACAGCAAGTAGGAAAAAGATTTAACAAAAGGAATTTAATTATCTCTGTAGGGGAAATTCGTCAAGGTGACTGAACAAAAATGTGCTGTTTGTAATGGACAGGGTAAGATTGTTCTTTTGGATACACCATGTTCATTTTGTAACGGAACTGGGGAATATACAAAAAGCGCTGAAAGTTATTTGAAGACCCATATTTGTCAATGCATATTTTTAGATAGGGTGACATGTCCACTCTGTGGAAAAAAATGTCATCATGATACTCCTAACAAACCAAAAATTTTGCTTGGGCCTGTCTAGCCTATTGGAGGCAGCTCGCTTTTTTTGTCATGTCCGCCAGATCCAAACTTGCAGTAAAAGCATTGGTCTGACTGCATGTATTTGAGTTGCTCAATTTGGATTGCACCAATTTTAAGGGCTATTCTAGTAAGCATTCTGTATTTGAAAGGCATTGCTGGCACGACCTCATTTAGGTAGACTTTGTAGTGGTCTGGGCAAAACTTGAGTGTAACTTTACCAAGATCCCTGCTTGTCTGATTTACAGTTCGCGCAACATTGATCTGCTCTCTTATGTATTCGTGTTTGGGACAAGGGCAATTTCGACCCCCAGGATGTTTATACGCTGGAGTGTTCTTCCAGTCAAATCCGGGAAACTCCCTTTCAAAATCGTCCAAGTTGGTTAAATGTGCAGTGCTTCTTATAAAACTTCTATAAATAATGACTCTATCCCTTGATCAAAATCTAAATAAACTAGATTTGCCTGACAAAATAACACATGTCAAAAGAAACTAAACCAAAAAAACCGAGATCTTCCACTAAAAAATCTACATCTGAACTTGAAGCAAAAATAGCTGAACTTGAGACAAAGCTTAGCCAATTATCTTCTCAGGTAAGACCTGGAGAGGTTAGATCAACTGCCCCACCTCCTCCACCAAGACCGGCAGCTTCAGGCCAGACTCATGGAACGTTACCAGCAGGTATGGCTCCTCCAAAACCAAAAGAGCAACCAAAACCAGCTCCATCATCATCTACATCTGGCGAAGTCGCACCAGCATATGCAACAACCAGTTCTACAGGATATACAGGAAACAAATACTATGCGACAAGAGCAAGATTGTCATATCATCCTCCTGACAAACAATTCAAGGGTGAATCTGTAACTCACACATCAACATCGCGACCATCTCCAGAACCACAACCACAATATACCTACCATGAAACCTCAAGTTCACATAAGCAATCAAAACCATCATCAACATGGAAAGCTAAAGGTGCGCAGGTAGCAGAAGAATATACTCCACAAATACAGCCTGCAAGACATGAAGAGACAAGACCAGCACCACCTCCTGCACCAAAACCAAGACCTGCAGCTTCAGGTCCGACTCATGGAACTTTACCAGCAGGTATGTCTCCTCCCCCAAAACCAACTAGATCTGAAACAGCAAAACAAGTTTCATCAACTGAGGAAAGAGCAGTTGGCGAAGTCGCACCAGCATATGCAACAACCAGTTCTACAGGATATACAGGAAACAAATACTATGCGACAAGAGCAAGATTGTCATATCATCCTCCTGACAAACAATTCAAGGGTCAATCTACCGCAGCTCAAACTGTCAAGGTTGCACCAACACCGCCAAAACAAAAACGCGGTACACTGCCTGCTGGTTGGAAACCTTAAATTAATTTTTAAAAGCCTCTAGGACTTCTTGTGCATGTCCGGCAGGCTTTACTTTTTCAAAAACTTTGAAAATTTTTCCTTTTTCGTTTACCAAAAAAGTTGATCTGTTTACACCCATGTACTCACGACCCATGAACTGTTTTTTGCCCCACACTCCAAATTTCTTTGCAACCTCCGTGTTGGTATCTGCAAGTAAGATAAATGACACCTTCATCTTTTCGCCAAACTTTTTGTGCGACTCTTCATCATCTGGACTAATTCCAAGTATCTCGATGTCTGCATTCTTGAATTTCTTATAGTCTTGTGAAAACTCGGCTGCCTCTGTAGTGCATCCTGGAGTAAAGTCCTTTGGGTAAAAATATACAACATATCTTTTGCCTTTCAAGTCTGATTTTTTAACCACTTTTCCATTTGCGTCTTTTAAGCTAAAATCTGGTACTTCGTCACCTTCTGAAAGCATAAGATTCATTTTTTTGATCCCTAATTATTTTTTCCTAGATTCGAATGTTTTATATGGTAATTCCAAAGTTTCATTGACTGATGGTAAATCCACGTGCCTGGTTTGCAGAATCTATTGCGACCTATTGTTTGGTTTTCTTCGGACCGCTTGCTATCATACTAGCAGCCGTTGCATTTGGAACAGGTCTCTCAATTCAAGCAATAGTGATGATATCTTTGGCACATGGTGCAGCAATTGGTTTGATGGTTTATACATTTGGTCACATTTCTGGGGCTCACATTAATCCTGCTGTAACAATTTCCATGTTGGTTACAAGAAGAATTGGGATCAAAGATGGTATAGCTTACATTGTATTTCAGTTAATTGGTGCAATTGCTGCTGCAGCGTCGCTTAAAGCAATTCTTCCTGAACTTGGGGCCAAGGTAAACTTTGGAACACAAGGCGGGCCAAGTGATCTTCTAAATCACAGCGCTATCTCTGGTCTTTGCGTTGAAATTATTTTGACATTCTTTTTGGTAACTGTTATCTTCATGACGGCTGTTCATAAAAAAGCTCCTGCAGGAATGTACGGTCTTGCCATTGGCGGCATGATATTTCTGATTCACCTAGTAGGAGTTCCCTTGACAGGAGCTTCTGTGAATCCAGCAAGAACCTTTGGTCCTGCGTTGATCTCAGGATACTGGGATTATCATTGGATTTATTGGGCAGGTCCAATAATTGGTGCAATAATTGCAGGATTGATAATGAACTATGTCTTTGTAAAAAAAGCAGAACAACAAGCAGCATAAATTAATACTTGAAAATTGTTTTTTGAAATGTATTATAACGGGACAAATGAAACTTCCAATGGACCCGTTGCACAGCTTGGATAGTGCGGACGCTTGCGGAGCGTCAGGTCGTGGGTTCGAGTCCCATCGGGTCCGCTTTCACAGTGGATCCGAGCCCTGCCTGTTTTTGACTACAATTTTGCCATTTGGCAAAGTTCCAAGGTACTGCCATCCCTCTGCAACAATTTCCTCAAACTCTTCTGGTGTCACAATTCTTTGATGTTCGATTTTTTCTACATCTCGCTCTGAATTAATTTCCAGATCAAGAAATTCCTGACTCTTTTTGAACGACTCTCGCATCTCGTCCATCAGAATTTTTGGAAGTATGCTCTTGTTTGTCGTGTACTTTGCTTCAATGGAACCAGAATGTCCCATGAAAAAGACACGAAAGTCATGTGCCATCTTTCCCCTTGACTCTGCAATCAAGAGCTGTGTGTCAAAGAATGCTCTTAGCACATACGGTCTCCACTTGAATCTATGTCTCATAGCTTTTCTGACTTCGTACTCAATTCTTGCAGTTGACATGAACTTTTTGCCCTGATTTTTTCCTCGGTATGTCACAAGTTTTGTAGATGGTGAAATTACCGCACTTTCAGGGGTAAGCAACTCGCCAGACGCTATTCTTTCGTTAAGATATGCAAGTATCTTTTCTGCTCCAGTTTCTGTCAGGAAAGTAAAGTAGACATGTCTTGCCTTTGATAGATTTTTTCGAACATTTACCTTTGGAGGCATTCTTGAAAATCTCACGTTTCCTAGCACGATCTCAAGTTCAGGCAGATCTCTTACCCTCAGTCCATCTGTCGCATCATGGTTACCAAGCACTTCGGGACGCAGTCCTGCTTTTCCGATTAGTGCCATTATTGCACCAGTTCTAAGATTTGCTCGGTTGAACAATTCTTTGAGCTCTGTTGCATCTGGAACTCGTTCGTCTGCCAGAGTCGGTGTAGCACCAACATTTGCTATCCTGATTCTTCGCTTTACTTCGATGTCAAAGTGGTTTAACCATGATCTTACAGATGTGACGATTGCCTTGATGTATTGAGGAGCTTTTCTTTGCTTTTCCATTGTTGTAATGGTGTCCTCAAGAAGATCTGCTATTGCTCTTGGATGTTTTTGCCCTAGTTCGACCAACTCCATTGGAGTTATCTTGTTGTTCTCGCAGAACCTTCCTAGTTTTCGCAGTCTCACTTCAGCTGTTACAATACTGCTTCTTGCAAGATTGTCGTACCATCGTCGAATGTCTTGGTTTGAAAGAAGGCTGTCTTTTTTTGTGATTTTGTTTTGTTTTGCAGTTGTTGTCTGATCTTCGCTTTGCGTCAATTGTTTCCCATGTTCAGACCGCACGGTTCTGCGGTCCTCATCAGTGAAAGCAAGTGAGTTTGTAGTATTTACCTTTTTTATGATCGATTCACATTTTCTTAATACAACATTATTGAATTTATAGCAGTGAAGGTACACTATATTGTTGGGCAGAAAACCAAAAAACAAATTCATAGAAGCTGGTCTTGTGTTCAAAGAAGGCTCGAAAATTAGAAGATATGATGTACAAATGCCTTTCCTTTATGCCTTAACGGTAGAGACCAACGATCCTAATAATGCGATAATGCAAACTACATGGGAATATTTTCTTAAAGATGATTCGAATTTAGACGGATTGATTAAAGAAATTGAAAGCCAGCCCTTCAAGGTCAAGGTTATCAAAGTTGAACCTGCCATTAGACAAATTACAGATCTCTGTCCTAGATGTCACAATAGCGGTGTGCCAAAAATTGAGAAGAAAAATACTAGTGACAACAGGGAAAGATCATGGAGAAACAAGGAAAAAACATCGTCACAAAAGAAAAGAGAGCCAGAGTTTTGGCTTACCTATACCCACTCGAGAACAAAAAAATGCAGAATTAGTCAGTACGTGAATACCCCTAATCCTGCTTACAAACCAAACAGCATCGATATTGAAAAGTACATTTTTCCTTATGTTATAGGTAACATGAAAAACGGATCTGTCGGGTTTGCCGGTCAATCACATTGAGGACACTCGACAGTCTCTCTTACATTACGTACAAATGCAATTAACTTTTGACCGCATCGAAGGCAATAGTATGTTCTTTTGTGTCTTTTTTGTAGTTTGAACCACCAAACCTCATACCATTGAACCCTTTTTGTATGCAATGTCCATTCGTCATCCAAGTAAAACACAAACCATCGTTTCTTAGCACCGTTTTTGCCGTGCTCTCTTACCTCTGATCTTGGATGATACCAGCGTTTTGATACTGAAATTACAATCATTTCTGGATACTAATAGGATACTTCTTTTTGTCTATAAACTGGTGAAGGTACGAAATTTTATTTTATAATGATAGTGTCAATATGTACACAACCACGTAAGGTCTCACGGGATTGCAGCAAGACATTAACAGGCTTGTTCTGTCTCGTAGGTGTAAAGCCTTTTTCTGACAATAGCAGATACGCAAACACTACACCGAATCCTATGTTACGGTATTGTTCTGGGATGTTTCTCACCATATCAATGGCTTCTTGCATTTTCCTTCCAATGAGTTCTGACAATGTTATCAATATATCTACATAACACTATTATATTAATATTTTTGGAAGGTAAAATTGTATATTTTTCTATTAGGATTTTAAGATAAGTACTATGAACGATTTAGATTGATATTCATACATCAGTGAATTCAATTTATCCCCAAAACATGCCTAATTTAGCACGATATCTCTCGATTTGGATACATGGTTTAAGCATGTAAAATTACTTATAATTATAAGATTATAGTAAGATTACACACAAAACTGCATTATATTTTCAGATATAATGTAAGATAATGTGAACTGATTGGAAGGAAAATGCAAGAAGCCATTGATATGGTGAGAAACATCCCAGAACAATACCGTAACATAGGATTCGGTGTAGTGTTT
>Ga0210384_10001871_pt1 | contig 27061 bp, 21 predicted proteins | sample IncBWH2MmetaG_FD_160574 | JGI IMG/M metagenome (GOLD analysis project Ga0210384, IMG submission 160574) | Forest soil microbial communities from Barre Woods Harvard Forest LTER site, Petersham, Massachusetts, United States - Inc-BW-H-2-M | ecosystem: Environmental > Terrestrial > Soil >...
ATTGCCACCCGAAATTCGGCATGGGTCTGGCGTTTTCCGGCATGGCCCCCGACCACCGCTCCCTCCTGGAAACCTGGCTGGTCGAACTGGTCACCCAACTCCATCCCACTTCCTAGCTTGCCAAACACCTCCGGCAGCCCGTTTCTGTCGCAAGCCATTCCTGATCCCATAACGGCTGTGCGCCCTTGGTTTCGTTTCACAGCCAAAAACAAAAGCGGCGATGGCCGCCGCCACCGCCGCTTCTCGTCTCCTCTGGATGATCCGCCTTCAGTTCCCGGACACTTGCGTATCCTGCGGCGCCCTCGACAGTTCCTGTTCGACCGGCTTGGGGTATACGAACTCATGGCCAATCGTATGTCCAGGATAGAACCACGCCACCAACGCCTCGGGTTCTGTTCCCCGACGCTTGGCCAATGTGAAGGTGGCATTGCTGACCTCAACCGAACGCTCGCGCGAAATCGTGTTCAGGATTCCGTACGACTTGGACCGGTCGGCGCTCAGAATCTGCACAACATTGGGATTCCGGTCATCGATCACCGCGAACCAGTACGTTCCCGCGGGCAGTACCTGCCCGGGAATCTGCACCGGCCCGCTGAAGGTGACCCGAATGGCCTGATCGGCCTCGTCGGCTCGTACAATGCCCGTCGTCGCGCCCGCCGCCAGCACCAGCGCTGCAATCGCTACCATCTTTCGTACGCTCAAAACTTCCTCCTCTGCCTATTTGATTGCGGCAATACATCTCTCATCCCGCTCACTCCATAAGATGCGTCCGCTCTCAAGTTGTTAACACCAAAGAATTTATGGCGAATATCGTCAATTTTGCTTTAAGTGTCCCTGCGGCCGGGCCACAACCAGCGGTGGCTTTTCGCCTGCGCGGAAGGCAAGCCTCGGTGTGTGCTCAGCACTTATGAAAAAGGGGGGCTGCTACGGCTAGCCTGAATCCCTACTCCACGTCGAGATCGTGCCGTGGAGGGATTTCTCCCTAGAACAACCGTGGCTGGCGCTTCGGCAGATCCCGGCCGAAGTATTCGTAGGCCCGGGGCGTGGCGACCCGGCCGCGAGGGGTGCGGTCGATCATGCCGATCTGCATCAGATACGGCTCGTACATTTCTTCGATGGCGTCTTCTTCTTCGCTGAGCGCGGCGGCGAGCGTGCCTACGCCGACGGGGCCCCCGCCGTATTTGTCCAGTAGCGCAATCATCAGGTTGCGGTCGACCTCGTCGAGGCCGTTCTCGTCCACGCCGAGCATGGCCAGGGCTTCCTGGGCCACGGCGCGGGTGATGCGGCCCGCGGCGCGGACTTCGGCGAAGTCGCGGGCGCGGCGCAGCAGGCGGTTGGCTACCCGCGGTGTGCCGCGGCAGCGGCGAGCGATTTCTTCGGCGCCGCCTTCGTCCATCTCGATGTTCAGGATCTTGGCCGAGCGGTGAATGATGATCAGCAGGTCGGCCGGCTCGTAAAAATCCAGGCGATGCACGATGCCGAAGCGCGACCGCAGCGGCGCGGTGATCAATCCCGCGCGCGTGGTGGCCCCGATCAGCGTGAAATGGCCCAGCGGGAACGGGTGGATCCGGGCGCCCGGACCCTGGCCGATGATCAAGTCCACGCGAAAATCTTCCATCGCGGGGTACAGCACTTCTTCCACCGCGGGTTGCAGACGATGAATTTCATCGAGAAAGAAAACCTCTTTGGCTTCGAGCGACGTCAGGATCGCGGTGAGGTCACCCTTGCGCTCTAGCAGCGGCCCAGCGCTGGTCTTGATCGGCACAGCCAGCTCGTTGGCAATGATCTGCGCCAAGGTAGTCTTGCCCAGTCCCGGCGGCCCGTACAACAGAACGTGGTCCAACGCCTCCCCGCGGCTCTTGGCGGCCTGAATGGCGATCTCGATGTTTTCTTTGACGCGCTTCTGCCCGATGTATTCGGCGAGGCGCTTCGGGCGGACGCTGGCCTCGATGCGCAAGTCCTCGTCGTAAGGCGCGCCGGAGACAATGCGGTCGTGGGGTCCAGGTGCCATCATGCGTTTTGCGCTCGCGTCGGCCATTTATTCACCACAGAGCTCGCAGAGAACACAGAGAAGAACAAGAAAGAACTTAACACAGAGCGCACAGAGGTAAGAGCACAGAGTACACGGAGAAATCTTAATGAAGGCGCCAGGTTTCTCTGTGTCCTTTGTGCGCCGCCCTTTGTGACCTCTGTGTTAAATCTTTTTCCCTGGCATTTAGGTTTTCGCGGCGCGGCCTTTTGGGGCGCTTAACGCTTGCAGCGTCGCGCGCAACAGCTTCTCAAAGTTGCTCGTTCCCGCTCCGCGTTTGGCTTCCGCCACGGCACTTTCCGCTGCGCGTGCATCATATCCGAGGTTCACGAGCGCGGATATCACGTCGGCCTCAATGCCTGCCGGAGACGACGGAGCCGGACGCTCCACTTCCACGGTCACCGCATCCAGCTTGTCCTTCAGCTCGACGACCATGCGCTCCGCGGTCTTGCGCCCCACGCCCGGAATTTTGGTCAGCCGCGCCAGGTCGCTGCCGCGAATCGCGGGCACCAACTCCTCCACGCTCATCCCCGACAAAATCTTCAGCGCCAGACTTGGTCCCACGCCGGAGGCCGACAGCAGCATCTCAAAGAAATGTTTTTCGCGCGAGGACAGAAATCCGTACAGCGACAGCGCATCCTCGCGCACATGGGTATGGATCAGAAGCGTAACTTCGGTATGCAGTTCGCCGAGCGCGGCGTACGTCGAGAGCGGCACCTGCACGACGTATCCCACGCCGCCCACATCCACCAGAACCTGGTTCGGTCTTTTTTCCGCCAGCCGCCCGCGAAGCTGCCCAATCATCGCAGAAGAGTATTCAGCAGCGAAGCAAGCCTGTCAACGCGCGGCACGAATCAGTTGTTTGGAGGGCTCGTCGAATCACGACCTAACTGCTCGAGGTTTTCTCGGGCGAGATCATTGTTGGGGTTGAGTTGGAGGGCGCGCTGGTAGTGGACGCGGGCTTCGGGGATGTTGCCGGTCGCGGCGAAGGCGCTGCCGAGGTTGGCTTCGGCGTTGGCGTCGTCGGGATGGAGGCGGACGGCGGCGCGAAAATGCGTGAGGGCGCCGGAGAAGTCGCCTTGCGAGGCCAGGGCGTTGCCGAGGTTGTAGTGGGCGTCGAAGTAGTCGGGCCTGGTTTTAAGCGCGGCGCTCAGATGCGGAATGGATTCTTGGATGCGGCCGGCGGCGAGGAGCATGGCGCCCAGCGCGTTGTTGGCGGTGGCGTCGTCCGGGCGAATGCGCACGGCTTCGGCGAATTGCGCGGTCGCTTCGGCGAGGTTGCCGCGGATTTGCAGCAGGGCGGCGAGATTGTAGCGGGCTTCGAAGTCTTCGGGATTCTTTTGCAGATTGTGGCGCGCCAGAGCTTCTTGAATCAGCGCGCGGGGATCGACGGTGGAGCCGGGAGAATCCCGCGGTAGGACTTGCAGCCAGAGGTGAGCCATTTCGTCGCTAGCCCGATTTCCCGCGACTACGCGCTGCGGCGGATGATTCGGATTGAGCGCATTGTCTCGCGAATTGTCGTAGGTGAAATGCATCGAGATAGTCGTCCCTTTGGGCAGCGAGAGGGGTGGTGTGTAGCGATAGACCGCCTGCCAGTTCAGATTCCAGTTCGCGATGTGAATCAACGTTTTTGTGGTTCCATCGGGCAGCGTCGCTAGGGCCTGCAGGTCTCTGCCGAGATAGTGTGCGTGGGGATAAATCGCCAACAGATCGACGTCCACAGGAAGAGTGAAATCGTCGGTCACGAGAAAATTCTGTTCTCCTGGCGGAATGTCGAGCAGGCGGTCGTTTTCCATTTGCAGCAGGATGGGATGGAGCGTTGCAGGCTGGTCGGTGAAATACAGTCCCAGGCTAGGCTGGATGGTTTCCGGCTTTCCCGAAGGTTGAAGATGGGTGTTGAGAACCAGGTCGGTGTCTTTGTCCAGGCGCAGGGCCATGCCGTCGGGCTCGACGTACGGGACGGAGCCGGGCTTCCAGAATAGAAAGTGGCTGTCGGGATCGAAGACCTCGGATTCAATGGTGAGATCCATGCCGCTGAAGCCCGCTCCGGATTCCTTTTCCTGGTGACGCGAAGCTTGCTCGCGGTCGACCAGAACGTTGGCGTGATGGACCAGGCGCTTGTCGCCGGGACGAATCTCGATGGCTTTCAGCCAGCGGGTGCGATCCGCCGGCGTTCGGAAAATAAAATTCCAATACGAGTCCGTGCCGCTCGCCGGGAGCACGTAAGGTTTCTGAGCTTTGACGATGACGTCGGGTTTGCCAAGTTGCCAGCCTTCGACGAACTTCGGCTGCGCGGGGAGATCGGCGGGATCGCCTTCGGTCGCGCCTTGATCGACCCAGGACTGAATGCGGGCAAGTTGTTCTTCGGAGAGAAGCAACTCGTCGGCAAATTTTGACTCGCCGGGCTCCGGAAGCCACGGAGGCATGATGCGTTTTTGCGTGACCCTGACAATTTGCCGGGCGTGCAATTTCGCATCGGAATATGTGAGGAGCGAGAAAGGGCCGGCTTCGCCGGGGCGATGGCACGAGGCGCAAGAGTGATAAAGGATTGGCGCGATATCGCGACTGAAAGTTATTTGCGGTTGGGCATTCGCGAGCGGCGCAGCAGATTGTTGCGGGGCCGCCGCGCGGCGAGCCGCTGCGGTAGCGGAAACCAGCGCGAACGCCAGCAAGCATCCCGCAGCCGCCTGCGACGCGCGCGTCATTGCAGGTCCGAGATGTAGCATCCGACGGCGGGGACGGCATCGGCCGTCACAGTCTTGCCGTTGACAGCGGCCTGGATGGCATCGTCCAGTTCGTGCGTAGTGGGGGCGCTGCGGGCGCGGCCAAAATCTTCGTAGAGATCGTCGATGCGGCCGTGGTAGATGAGGCGGCGATTTACGTCGAACACCGCCGCTTCGGGAGTGATCTGGACGCGGGCCTGCTTCACCAGCGTGTGTTGCAGATCGCGGAGCGCCGGGAGTTTGTAGCCGAAGTCCTGCTGGTGCTTGCGGATCACCTCGGGCAATTCGGATTTGGCGGGATAGACCAGCCAAAACGCGGCGCGATCGAGATGGCGCGCGCTGAGATGCTGGATCGTTGGGGCATAGCGATTGGAAACCGGGCAGTCGGTGCGCACAAAAACGAGCACAACCACTTTGCCGGGCGATGATTGCAACGGATCGACCGGATTTCCCGTTAGGTCAACGGCACTGGCCTGCGCGGCAATCGAATCAGTTGGGACGGGAAAGACGCACGCCGCGACAGCCGCCAAGACGGTCACGAGCCAACGAAAAATTCGGAAGGCGCGACTCCAGGAGGTCATGCGTGCCCGAACCCCTCGGGCCTTGCGAATCTTACTGCCGGGGCACGACGGTTGTCTATTTTGGTTGACGAGTCGCGCTAAGTCAGAAGCGCCCGCCTCCCCTGGAAGCTCGAGGTAAACAGAAGTCGGCCGCTACAAGTGCACTTGGTTACCCGGGTAGCGCAGTTTTATCGGGCGTTGCCGTATCGGGAGCGCACTGGGACCGGCTCGTATTGGCGATGAAAGCCGATGAACCGTACGTCGCAATTGTCGCAACGATACGGCCACACAAACAGCATTGGAAAAAAGAAATGTTCGAGGAACCCTTTGCGAGTGGAACGGCGCACGCGAGGGCTCTCACAGTTCGGGCACTCGTTCATTCGTTTGGCAAACAAGAGTTGCATGGAGTGTTGGAACCTCGGGTCTTATCTAATAACGCGAGTTCCGGCGCCTCAATGAAGGAGACCTCGCGGAGTTCCAATGGAGTATTGACAGGAAGGAGGGGACAGCGAAAAAAGAGGTTGTCAAACTGCAGAATCAGCGCTTTGAAGGAGCGCCAAAATGAGGGTTTCGCCGCGGTTTGCCGCTGTTCGTGCTTTCTTGGCTTTGTTGTCGATTGCCACTACAGGCGGACACCGCCAGGACTGTGTCCCTTTGTGGTCTCGTTTCCGAATCTGGTGGCTGCGCTGCTGAACAAAACGAATCTTGGAATGAGGGCGGCCTTTACCTGGTCAGCCAAGGCGCAGGCCACCCTCATCCAAATTTTTTGGCAAGAGTCCTACGGGACGTTGGCGCAGGCGTGGAACTTGTTGGAATACATCTGCTGGATCTCGTAAGGCTTGCCGTCGAGAACGCTCACGGCTTCGGTGCCGAAGGGATTCACGCAGAGGTCGCCGATTTCTTCGCCGAACACTCCCAGAGAGTTGAGGGCGATCCACGCGGTGCCGTCGGGATCGGTGATGGTCTCAATCAACTCGTGGCCCAGGGTGCTGCTGGTGGAATCGATGAGCGAGCCGTTGGGGCTGGGCTGGTTGATGGAGCAGCCGGGCACGTCTTGGAAGGGCTCGACGGTGAAAAGCACGTGGCCCAGGTCTTTGAAGTCCACGCTGCCGTGATAGGCGCAAAAGACAAACGTTGCGGGGTTGTCCGGCGAATAGCACACGGTGGTCCCTGTGAAGCAGATGTCGACCCCGCTGGGGAAAAAGAGATGATAGATGTGGCCGTAGCCGGAGCCGTGAACCTTGGCGGCGGCATGAGCGATTTGCAGGATGTCGTTGTCGGTGAGGGCGGTGAAGACCGGATAGGTGATGGAACTGGAGTTGCCTTCCTTGTAGCGATCGTTGGCGGTGGAGCCGACGTATTGGTCGGTGATGTGCATGAAGTTGCTGTCGTCCAGGTGGTCCAGGAAGATGAGCGGATCTCCCCAGCAGCTGGCCGCGCAGTTGACGTACACCGGGTGGGACTTCGCGGTGGTGACCACCGGGCCACCAGCGGGATTGCTCAAATCGGCCGGGTAGTAGCCGGGCGCGGGCACGCCGGGGATGGAAGTCGAATCCGTGGTGGATGCGGCGAGGGAGGAGGCCCGTGCAGCGGCGATCTTACGGGCTTCGGACACCGCCTCGGTCTGGGGCAGCGGGGAGTGACGTTCCACCGTGGAGGAGCGCGGGGAGAAAAGGTGAACGTGATGTTCCTTCATATTGAAGGGCGAATCTTTGTCGGCGGGAGAGATTTGCAGGCGAACACCGGAGTCGGCCTTGACGCTTGCCGCGTTCTGCGCGCCGGCGGTTTGGGCCAAAGGCAGGACGGCCAGCAGGATAGCGGGAATCGCCAAAACAGGGATCTTCGGGAACTGGTACGGATTCATGGTAGTAGCCTCCTTTTTGGTTTCGTGGACGCGAATGGTAATGGCAGCCACTCGAAAGCGGACTTCAGAGGAGCGCAAGTGTATGCGCAGTTCGTTACTTGTCAAGAAAAAGCGGAGGAGGTGACACAGAGTTTACAAAAATTCACAAACGGAAGGGTTTGCGAATCCAGAGCGAAAGGAGTGAGGCTAATAACCTCGGATCGGCGGGCTAGCGGAGTTGGCCGGGCTCGATGCCTTTGGCGCGAGCGGCATCAAAGACGGCGTCGAGTGCTCCCTCGATCTTGCTTCTCTTTTGCGTAAGGCTGCGAATCTGATCTTCCACCGACGCGGAACTGTAGTTCAAGCTGGTCTTTAGACCGCCGGAACCCGTGGAATCCCCTTTGCTGAAGTTCTTCAAGTCGGCTAGCTCTTTGTCCACGCTGTCCAACTGAGCTTGCAGTCCCACAGCCTGTTGGCGGAGGTTGGCGACCAGCCGAGGATCGGCCGCCTGATCGGGGGCGCTTTTGGCCTGTGTTTTGGAAGCCGAGGGCTTTTGGGGGTCACCTACGACCGAAATGGTGCCGTTGGCGTCGCCCAAATTCTCGTTGGTCCAGACTCTTTTCGTCTTCTTGGGCGCGGGCTTGGCTGAGCCCTGCGTCGGCGCCGGGGAAGCCGTGGGTGCGGGGTCCTGTGCTGGTGCGGGAGACGCAGGTTCTTGAGAGGACGCCGGCAGACTGGAGGCGCAGACAACCGCGGCAGAAAGGAACAGGGTTACGAGCGCGAACGATCGGGACATAGCGGCTCCTTCGCCTTAGCGCGTTGGGACTGCTGTTTGGCTCCTCCAGTATAGGTGGGAAGGAATCAGGGGTTGGCGTTGGCAGAGCCGGGTTTGCCCAATTCGGCACGTATCGCGAAGAGTGCTTCCCTGGGCGGACCGATGCGGCGGTATTGCGAGTAGAAGGTGCGCTCGTGGACTCCGAAGCTCACAAACAAGCGCCGCCCGTCGAAGTCGTATTGCGAGTAGGAGGCCAGCCAGATGCCCGGAAGCATTTCGTAGCGCTCTTGCATGAGATGGCTGCCTTTGTAGACTTTGGCCAGAAAACCGCCGACGGAGATGTCGTCGGTGACTTCCACTTCCACGCGAGCGAGCTGGGCGGCGGCTTCGTCGATCCAGACAAAACCGCGGACTTTGGCGAACATCGCGGTGGAGCGGGTGGTGGCTTTGTAGGCGGGATTGGGGTCCATGCGGTATTTGGCAAGCATGCGGTCCCCGCGAGGTTCGCGGGCTATGAAGGAATAGAGGAAAGCGGTGCGGGTCGCCTCGATCAGCTCGGCGCGATCTTTTTGTTTCTTGGCAATTTTTTCGTAGGCGTCGTGCTGGGCGCGGCCGTCTTCGGCGGCCCACACGAGGGCGCGTTCGAGTTTCTCGAGATCGGCGCGGTAGGCGGCAGGGTCCACTGGCTTTCCATCGGGGCCGACCGGGATGTGATCGACGCCGGTGCCTGCGGGAACGGCGCGGGAAAACTTGACCTCCGGGGGCGTGCCCGGCGGACCTTTGCGGGTTTCCAGGCGTTCCAGGCGCTCGCAGGTAGATTGCGCTTCGTCGTTTTTCTTCTGGTTGGCAATGACTCGTTCGAGAAGGGCGAGCTTTTCCGATTCGGTCTGGGGCGGTGGCACCGGCGGCGAGTCTTGGGCCGGCAAGGCGGCCGCACAAATGGACAAGAGCGCCGCAAAGAGAATGGGTGTGCGAGAACGCATGGACGAGTGCTGAAGCTCCGTCAGTGGCTCCACCTTAGATTCCGCGCCGGTGCGGATTGTTGTATCGCGCACACGCGCAGGTCACCGGGCGTCAACTGATTATCGCATTGCCGCGCCGTCGTGGCGCGGGGATCGGCGCGAAAAAGGAACTACGGCTTAGGCTTCTCCGCTTGCTTCTGCTGTTGCTGGGCTTCTTCGGTCCAGGGTGGAACGATGCTGTTGGCGCGCGCGTAGGCGATGGATTGACCGAGGTGCTCGCCGGTGTGCCCGGTGATCAAAATGAAGGAACCCCGCAGGGTGGTCTGCTGGCCGAACATTTTTTGCGGTTTGTCGGCGTCCGCGTCGTTGAGGGCCGCGACAGCTTGACGGAAATGGGCAAAGGAGTCTTTTAGAGCTTGGACGATCTTCGGTTTGTCGTTTGCGGCTGCCGTGATGGCTTTGGGATCGAAGCCGGCCGGGGGCTGGGTGCCCAGGGCGCGCGCCAGGCCGTAATTGGCGGCAACAATGTGAGCATAGACCTCGCCAATGGAGCGAACGCCCTCGGCGGGCCGCCAGGAGTATTTTTCGGCGGGAACGGCCTCGGCCAAGCGGGTGAAGCGCTGCTCGTAATAGGCCATTTCCTGGATGAACTCGGCGCGGGGCCCGGAGGTTGGGGCGGTCGAGGAGGTGGGCTTGTCCGCTGCTTTGTCCTGTGCCGAAGTGGAACCAACGAAAGTCAGGGAGAGCGTTGCAAGTAGTGGAAAACAAACGAGTTTACAGCGCATGCGCGGGATCTCCTGTCACGGACCTAATGGCTTGGGGAATTGACTCTGAATTAACCAAGGGCTGCGAGGAACCCAGGTACAATTACGAGCCGCCGCCAAGCCTACACCTTACAGCGGGGCAAAGCAAAGAAGGGTACGGCGCGTCTAAGCAGAAAATAGAGGAAACGAATTGGAAGGCTATTTCGTAGATAACTAAGGACGGAGGTTGGGCTTGGGTGTAGCTCCCATCGAGGGTTGGACCGGAATTCCAGGTATCGCCGCGGGTGCGGGCCTGTCAAAAGGACGTGGAATTGCGCTCGGCGGGTTTCGCGCCGGGGCGGTCACCATGATCGAGACCCTGCGGCTGGCTCTGGATGCCCTGCGGGCGCACAAACTGCGGAGCTTCCTGACCTTGCTGGGGGTGATCCTGGCGGTGACCACGCTGGTGGCGGTGATGAGCGTGGTCGCGGGGCTGAACTTTTACGTGGCGGACCGGGTGGCCAACCTGGGAGCCAACGTGTTTTTGGTCGATCGCTTCGGCATCATCACCAGCGAAGATGAATGGATAAAGGCGCAGAAGCGGCCCTTGGTGACCCTGGAAGAGTTTGAATGGCTGCGGGACAACATGAAGACGGCGAGCCGGGTGGCGGCCGCCGGATGGGTCAATATCGACATGCGTTCCGGGAGCATTTTGCTGGAAAACACCCGAGTGACCGGGGCGACGGCCGACTACACAGACCTGCGCAATATCGGGCTGGCCTCCGGGCGCTATTTGACGGAAGCCGACGACCTGCATCACTCGCCGATTTGCTTTATCGGGACCGACGTGGCCAAGAAGTTTTTCCCCAACGTGGACCCGGTGGGCAAGACCATCCGCGCGGGCACGCATACCTATGAAGTGGTGGGCGTGGCCACCCCAATTGGCTCGGCGTTCGGGCAGTCGCAAGACAATTACATGCTGATTCCGCTGGTGACCTACTACAAGGAATGGCACACGCAGGCGGATTGGCTGGCGATTTTCATCCAGGCGCAGAACACGGAAATGATGGATGCGTCCAGAGACGAAGCCACCATGCTGATGCGCGCGCGGCGGCACTTAGCGTGGAAGGAAAAGGACAATTTCGCGGTGCTGGGGTCGGATTCGATCATGGCCTTGTGGAAGGAACTCACGGGAAACCTGTTTGGTGTGGCCATGGCGTTGACGGCGGTGTTTCTGGTGGTCGGCGGCATCGTGATCATGAACATCATGCTGGCCAGCGTGACGGAACGTACGCGGGAGATCGGCCTGCGGAGATCGCTGGGAGCGCGGAGGAAGCACATCATTTTGCAATTCATGACGGAGTCCGCGGTGCTGGCGGCGATAGGCGGGATGATTGGAATTACGTTGGCGTATGGAGTAGTGGCGCTGCTGCGCGCCGTGACTTCGATCCCGATGCAGACGCCGCTGAGCGCGGTGATCTTGTCACTGGCGGTGTCCACGGGTGTGGGACTCTTCTTTGGAATTTATCCGGCGATGCGGGCAGCGAAACTCGATCCGATTGAAGCGCTGCGCTCGGACTGAGGCGACCGCGCGCAGAGCGGGCACGGCAATGCCGTGCCCCTACGGGAGTCTTCGGCGATTTATATAGAGGCGTTATGGCACAGGCGCACGGCGAAAATCTGAAGCAGGCGATGGACACGCTGCGGGCGCACAAGCTGCGCAGTGCGCTGACGGTTTTCGGCGTGGTGCTGGGCGTCAGCGTGGTTATGTTGGTGGCGGCGCTGATCACCGGGTTCGACCAGCAGATCCAGGAAAACATCAAGCAGTTCGGCGCGGACACGGCGTTCATCTCCCGGTGGGACCAGGGGCCGCACGGGAACACCAGGCCGCTGGAGGAGCGCTTGCGGAAACCGTTGACGTTGGAAGACGCGCTGGCGCTGAAAGAGGGCTGCCCGGCGGTGAAGAACGTCACCGCCTTTCTTACCTGGTGGGAGAAGCCTCACACGATCCGCACGAAGGCGGGGGAAGTGACCGCCATTGATTTTCGCGGCGTCCAGCCGAACTTCGGCGAGGTGTACGCCAACGCGACGACGCTATCCGGACGATTTATTGGCGAGGGCGACGATCTACACCGAGAAAAAGTGGTGATGCTGGGGGAGAACGTAGCGCCGGTGTTGTTTCCGGAAGGCTCGCCGGTCGGGAAGGACGTGATGATCGACGGCTCGGATTTTCTGGTGATCGGTGTGGTGCAAAAGCCGAAGGGCGGATTCGGCATGGGCGACGAAGACCGCCGCGTACTGATCCCCTATAACACTTTCCGGAAGATCTATCCCGGCGCGTACGAGAACCAAATGCGAATTCAGGCCTATCCCAACATGCTGGATCAGGCGGTGGATCAGGCTACGGAAGTATTGCGGCGGCGGCGCAACGTGGCGTACACGGCGAAGGACAATTTTTCAATTCAAACAGCGGAGATGGAAGTACAGGAATTTCACAGCATCATCGGCATGGTGGTGGTGGCGACGGTGGCGCTCAGCTCGATCGGTTTGCTGATCGGCGGCGTGGGCGTGATGAATATCATGCTGGTGAGCGTGACCGAGCGCACCCGGGAAATCGGCATACGCAAAGCGATCGGCGCGAAACGTGGCGACATTACTTGGCAGTTTTTGCTGGAGGCCATGACGCTGACCGGGGCCGGCGGGCTTATCGCGCTGATTTTGGTGAACGGATTGGTGCTGCTGATTCGGCTAACGCTAGAGTGGAAGGGCAGCGTCCCGCTGTGGGCCGCCGCCGCGGGCATAATTGTTAGTGTTGGCGTTGGTTTGGTCTTCGGTGTGTGGCCGGCGACGAAGGCGGCGAAGCTGGACCCCGTAGAGGCGCTGCGCTACGAATAGACGCCCCTCTTTTTTCTTCCTTGAATTTACCCAACGGCTTGGGTCCCGAATTTCAGAACTCTCTGGCGTTACCAATCGATGCGGCGAAGTCGCGATACCAAGTCAAAATGGCGGTCGCGGCTCACCACGGGAAGTGCGTGCTGGCGGCAAAGAGCGGCGATCCAGACATCGTTGGAGGGAATCGGAGTTCCGGCTTTCTTGAGTTCGGTACGAAGTGCAGCGTAATAGATGGTGGTGTCCTGGTCCACGTCAAGAATACGGTAGCTGGGAAGCGAATCCGCCAGCCATTCTTCGTATCGCTGCCGCTCGCGGGACTGACGGATGCCATACCGATACTCGCCCAATACGACTACCGGGACGGCGAGTTCAGCTGCGCGATGGAGAATCGGCTCCAGTGCGGCGTCGCCATCAGCCACCGCGGAAAGCCCATTCGTATCCAGGATCACTGACGATCCTCGGCTTCGATGCGATCGAATTCCTGCTCAATGATGCGGTTGATTTGGATGGTTTCTTCACGGAGATGCCGGAGTTTACCGAAGGTTTTCATCCAGGGTTTCTCCGTCGAATTGGATGGCGCTTTGAGCTTGTCCTGCACCGCTTCGGTTACCAGCTGACGAAACGGGATACCGCGTTCCGCCGCCAATGACTTCGCGCGACGGAAGAGAGCGTCGGGGATTTCAAGAGTGGTTTTCACGGACTAATTGTCCCATATTTATGGGAGTACATCAAGGCCGGTCTATGCACTAAGCAAACAAAGGCCCCCAGAAACTGCCTGGGGGCCTTTGCCTCGATTGCAATTCCGGCTAGAACGTGAAGCGCGCCGCCAGCTGGATGATGCGTTCCTTGGGGTCCACCGGAATGACCTGCGTGCCGGGATCGCCCGTGGTGGTGATTTGTCCAAAATTGCCGGAGGTGATGTTGGTGCTTGGGTTGCCAAACTCGGCATGGTTGAACAAATTGAAGGCGTCGGCGCGGATTTCCAGCTTAAGCCGCTCGGTGATCGCGGTGGTCTTTGCGAAGGTCATATCCAGATTGGTCCGTCCGGGACCACGCAAGATGTTGCGGGTCGAGCTTCCATACGTTCCCAGGGCTGGATTGGCGACCACCTGAGCAGTCGAAGGGAAACACGACTTGGATGGCGTGGTGCATGGATCCGAGATGCTACCAACTTGCGCGGTGGTGAAGGCGCCGGGATTGAAATAGAAATTGCCGGTGTTGGTGCCAGACACGTCTCCGGTCAGCGTTTGCACGGTATGCGGGTCAAATGTCGTAAGTGGCTGACCGGTCAGATTGGCAAAGGGGAACGCATTGCCATCGCCGGCTCCGCTTACACCGGGGTTGGCGAAGCCACCGGTACCGTCCACCTGCCCGGGAACACTGAGGGGATAGCCGGTGCGCCAGGAGACGATGGGATATAGGCTCCAGCCTTGGGTAAGGCGCTTGGGTCCCGAGGACCAAAGGCGGTCAAAGGGCAAATCCCAGCCGCCGCTGAAGGTGACGCGGTTGCGCAGGTCAAAGTCCGAAGAAGCGCGAAGCAGGCCAGGGTCGTAAGCTGGAACCTGGCCGGAGGTGGTCCTGGCGCGGAAGCCAGAGGAGTTGTCGATGGAATGCGCGTAGGTATAGCCGAAAATGAAGTAGGTTCGCCCGATGCCGCGAGCGTCGGTCAACTGGCGGGTCAGGCTGACGGTCAGGCCGTTGTAGGAAGCCCTCGATAAGTTCTTGAACTCAAGAAGGTTGGAAAAAGTGCACTGGGAGGAGGTCGCCTCGGTGCACGTGCTGTTTCCCGACTGAAGGTTGAGTATGCGGTCGGTGGTGCCAAGAATAAACGGATTGATGTCAACCAAAGAGGTCAATCCGTGGGAGCTGCTGCCCACGTAGCCTACCTGCAGGGTGGTGTTCTTCGCGAGTTCCCGTTGGACGCTGAGATTGTACTGATAGGTGTACGGCGTCCGCAGATGCGGATCGTCCAGGAAAATACTGGAAAGACCAAAGGGAAGAAAACCCGCATTGGCAAAGTTGATGTTGTGGTCCACCGGCTTTGTTGGGAAAGGGTTTGGAACACCGGCGCTGGCAAAGGGTTGAGCCAGATAAGGGACATCGGCAGCGGGGTTCGCCGCCAGAGGGTTGAAATTCAAGAATGATCCCGCGAAGAACGGTGGCTGGCCATTGTCCTGGAAGTTGTCTTCGGCCTTCAGGATGTCGTAGAAAATCCCGAAACCGCCGCGGATGCTGGTTTTGGAGTCGCCCTTGGGATCCCAGGCGAAACCGAACCGTGGAGCCCAGTTATTGCGATCAGGGAAATTGACGCCGCGAGGGGCTCCGTGATCCCCAGGAAAAACCAACCCGTTTGGAGCATTGGGGAAGACCGTCGACTGCATCCCTGGAATGATATTGAAGGTGTCGCCGTGGGTGTCCAGCTTGGGGGTGCTGTATTCGTAGCGCACACCAAGGGTGAGCACGAGTTTCTTGGTGGCTCTCCATTCGTCCTGGGCAAAGCCGGCATAAAACTTGCTGCGGGCGTTGGTAGGAGCGTTGGGAGATTGGGAGTAGTTCAGTGGCACCCCAAAAAGGAAGTCTGCAAAATCATTTCCCGAGCCGATGCCGCCGGCACCCTGGAAAACAAATAGTCCATTGCCGATGAAGTCGAACGCGGTGTTGAATTGGTAGGCCGAGAAATTGCCGCCAAACTTGAGATTGTGACGACCACGCGTCCAGGACAAGGTGTCGCCGTAGTAGAAGGTGTTGTTGATGAGCGTGCTTGGCCCCTGGATGCTAAAGCCGTAATAGCTGCCCTGATCGGTAAATTGCAGTGCCGCGGCTCCTAATTCCAAATCCGGGGTTATGCCGGTTTCTCCGACGGCGGAGTGTGTGGGAATTTTGGTTGAGGGATTGGCGGAGAGTTCATTGGTGCGCTGCAAGGTGACGCGGAACTCGTTGAGGAGGTTGCTGGAGAAGGTCCGCGTATAGGCGAAGTTCGAGAAGTAATTGTGGAAAGTGGTGGTCAGGGGATAGCCGGGCGAGGCAACCAGGCCGAAAATTCCCGGCGAGCCCAAGCCGTTTAGGATCGGATTGCGGTTGCCGCCGAGGGTGACGGAAAGGCGATCCTTCGGGCTGATATTGAAGTCAAACTTCATGGTCAGCTCATTGTCGTTGTTGGTCGCGCCGGACTGGGCGTTCAGCAAACCGGAAGCAGCCGTGGGGATCAGTCCTGCGGCGATATATTTCTGGGCGACACCATTGATTCGTGTGGGGTCGAGTATCGCGCAAGCGGCATTTCCCGAGGCGCCGACAAAGAACGGGTTGGCCGCCAGAAAGCTGGCAACGCCTGGGTCGCGGTTCGGGCAGGCCGCAGGTCCGGGAGTGCCGGCATTTCCGGCTTGCGAAAAGTCGCCGTTGAGCTCCGCCGGCGTGAAGGTTTGGAAGGAGTTTAACGTTTGCTTCTGGGTCTGTCTTTGCCCCTGATAGCCGACAAAAAAGAAGAAGCGGTCTTTGCCGTGGACAACGCGCGGAATGGTGATGGGCCCGCCGAAGGTACCGCCATACTGGTTGCGCTTGAGGACGTCGCGAGGGAGCAGATTTCCCGGAGTACTCTTATTGAAGAAATCGTTGGCATTGAAGGCGTCGTTGCGAATGAAATCGAAAGCACTGCCGTGCCACTCATTGGTTCCGGACTTGATTACCTCGGTGACCACTCCGCCGCCGTTGCGCCCGTATTCGGCAGTGTAGTTATTTTCGAGAACGCGAAATTCCGCGACGGTATCCGGGTTGGGGTTATAGACCACACCATTTGCCAATTGTTCGTTGTTCAGGCCGCCGTCGAGAAGGAACGTGACGGAATCGGCGCGCCCGCCGGCGATGTTGAAGGTGCCGGCGCCGCCGTTGCCTATGAAATCGGTATCCGCCGGGGTTACGCCCGGCTCCAAAAGTGCCAAACTGAGGGCATTGCGGCCGTTCAACGGCATGTCAGTGAGCGTTCGGCCGGTGACCGAAGCGGCGAGCGTGGGATTAACGGTTTCAACCACGTCGGCTTGGTCGCGAACTTCCACGGATTGAACCTGAGCGCCAATTTCCAATCTGGTATCGAGGCGCAAAACTTGGTTGATCTGCAGCGTTTGGTTGCGGAAGGCGGCGGTGGCAAAGCCGGTTCGGTCCACGGTGACGTCATAGGTCCCGATGGGAACCGCCAGCACCTGGAAATAGCCGTCTTGATCGCTGAATTTCTCATACTTCACTTGCGACGCCACGTTAGTGACCGTAACTTTGGCGCCGGCGACACCCGCGCCAGTGGGGTCGGTCACGGTGCCGACGATCCGGCCACCGGCATCCTGGGCCCGCAGGGGCAGACACAAACTCGCTATCGCTACCAATGAAACCAGCACAATTTGACTCAAAACTTTCACTTCGTCCCTCCCTTTTTTCCAGCACCTGCTTGTCTTGAAGGCATGACAGAGCGGCTCGTCCGAACCATCGCTGGCCCCGCTCCTGACTTGGCAATTGCCATGCCGAAGTAGATTTGTTGAAAAGAAAGATGTTCTTGGTTCTAAACAGCTCTGGTTTCTTCGGGTTCTCGAATTTAGATATAGGTTTCTTGAGCCTAAGGCATCGCGTTGGCGGACGAACATTCAGATCGTGACTGTTGGCGTTGGTTTGGTCTTCGCCGTGTGGCCGGCGCCGAAAGCGGTGAAGCTGGATCCCTTGGGATCACTGCAGTACGAGTGAGCGGAGGCTGTCTTTCCGTTTTCCCTCAAACGTCCGAACACCGGAGTCCTGTGTGCCGCGGGCATGGCCACAGGAAAAAAGGCCCCCGGAAACTGTCCGCGGGCCCTTCCACCACAGTGCGAGCTACCTGCTACAAACTAGAACGACAGCCGCAGCGCCAGTTGGATGATGCGAGGTTGCGGATCCGCGAACGACCCGGACCCAGTTCCCGTCGTGGTGACTTGGCCAAACTGAGCGCTGTTGGGGTTCGAGCCGTTGCCGGCGACCACCGGATTGCCCGGGCTCTGAAAGTTGGCGTGATTGAAAACGTTGAAGAATTCCGCGCGGAACTCCAGCTTGAGGCGCTCTCCGAAGAGTGGCGTGGTCTTCGAGAAGGCGGTGTCGAAGTTGATGTAGCCCGGACCACGGAGGAAATTCCGCGGCAGGGTCCCGTAGGTGGCCAGGGCCGGATTAGCGACCACTTGCGAGTTGGATGGAAGCATGGTCGGGCCCGGGATGCAGCCGGTTCCGTCCACGCATTGCGCGTTGCTGAAGCTGTTCGGGTCAAACCAATAATTTCCCACGCCGTTGCCGAAGTCCTGGGCCTTGCGCGGGTCGAGAGTACTTGTTGATCCCACGATGTTCGCATGCACGTTTGCTGGGTCTCCGGCGCCAGACGGTCCCTCCGCGCCTGGATTGAAGCGGTCCGCGAGGCGCGCGAAAATATCAAAGGGAAAGCCGCTACGCCAAGTGACGATGGGAAACAGGCTCCAGCCTTGCGTTAGCCGTTTTGGTCCCGAGCTCCACGCATGATCGAAGGGCAAGTCCCATCCACCGCTAAAGGTAATCCGGTTGCGGACGTCCTGATCGCTCGAAGCACGGAACAAGTTGGGCTGGTAGCTCGGAACGGAAGAGTTCCTCTGCTGGAAGCCGGAGACGTTGTCGATACTGTGAGCGAACGTGTAGGCCAGCGTGAAGTAGGTCCGCCCCACGAAGCGCGAATCCGAAATCTGGCGGGTCAGGCTGGCTTGCAGGCTGTTGTAGCTGGCTTTGGAGACGTTTCTGAATTCCGGGATATTGGCGAAACTGCAGTTCGCGTTTGGATCGGCTCCCGAGGTCGAATTAGAGGACGAGTCGACGCAGGTACTGTTGCCGGGAACCAGATTGAGAATTCGGTCCGTGGTGCCCAACACGAAGGGGTTGATGTCCTGCAGCGATGTCAGTCCGTGGGAACTGCTGCCCACGTAACTGACCTCGAGGATGGTGTTGGACGTCACTTGCCGTTGCACGCTTAGGTTGTATTGGTACGTGTAGGGCGTTTTCAGATGCGGGTCCACGACGAAGACCGCCTGGCTGCTGTTAATCGGCAGGAATCCCGCTGCACCAAAATTTAGATTTTGCGGGGGAGTGTGCGAAGGAAAAGGATTGGTCTGCGGCGTGGTGGTGTTGAGGGGATTAAACGGGTCGGAGAAATAGGTGACCGGACCGGTCTGGTTTGCGACGCTGTTAAACGATAGACCGACGGCGCCGAAGAACGGCGCCTGGCCGTTGGCCTGCAGGTTGTCTTCCCCCTTGAGGATGTCGTAGAACACGCCGAAGCCACCACGCACGCTGGTCTTGCCGTTGCCGGCAGGGTCCCAGGCAAACCCAAAACGCGGCGCCCAGTTCTTGGTGTCCGGGAAATTCACGCCGCTGGGTGCGTTACGATCGCCGGGAAACAACATCCCCAGCGGCGCATTGGGGAACACCGTGGAAGGCGTGGTTACGCCGGGAATCACCGAGAAGGAACGGCCTTTGGTGTCGTATTTCGGAGAGTTGTATTCGTAGCGCACGCCCAAATCCAGAGTGAGGCGCTTGGTGATGCGCCACTCGTCCTGCAAGAAGCCGTAGAAAGACTTGCTGCGAATGTTCGAAGGCGCATTGGCGTTCTGAAACAGTTGTGAAGGAATTCCCAGGAAGAAGTCCGCCAGTGAGTTTCCGGTGCCGGAGCCGCCGCTGCCGTTGAAATCAAATTCGCCGTTGCCAATGAAGTCGTACACGGTGTTGTCCTGATAGGCGGAAATGCCCCCGCCCATTTTCCAATTGTTCCTTCCGTGCACATAGCTGAGCGTGTTGGTAAATCCAAAGGTGTTGTCTACCAATTCCTTCGGACCGTTTTCACTGAATCCGATGGCCAGGCCATTGTCAAAAAGTAGGTTAGGGGGCCCGGTCGGAAGATCCGGCGTTATTCCAACGCCCAGCTGCGCGGCGGTGGGCAAGGTAACCGCTGGCGCGTCATTCTTAAAGTTGCTGCGCTGCAGAAACAGCCGGAACTCGTTCACGAGATTCGACGAAAAGGTGTGGCTGTAGGCCGCGTTGCTAAAATAATTATTGTTTTGTTCGAGATTCGGAAAGCCGGACACGGTGGCAAACTGGAAAGGCAGCAACTGCGGATTGCGAAAGCCACCGAGCGTCGCGCTGACCTTGTCCTTTTCCGTGATGAGGAAATCGAACTTCATGGTGACTTCGTTGTTGTTGTCCTGGTGGGCAGACTGAAAATCCTGGGCGCCCGTTGGCGACGTCGGGATTAGACCCGCCGCAATGTATTTTGCGGAGACGGGGTTGAGTTTTGTTGGGTCGATAATCGCGCAAGCGGCGCTCCCGGGGTCCGCCTGAAAGAATGGATTAGCTTGAAGAAACGCAGCCACGTTGGGGTCGGCATTTGGGCAATTGCCCGGCGTGCCGCCACCGGAAAAATCACCATTTAACTGCGCCGGAGTGAATACCGTTCCCTCGCCCGTGGTTTGCTGTTGCGAAAGCCGCTGGCCCTGATAGCCGACGAAAAAGAAAAAGCGGTCTTTGCCATGCACCAGTTTCGGCAAGGTGATCGGGCCGCCGAAGGTGCCTCCATACTGATTGCGCTTCAGCACGTCTCGGGGAAGCCCGGAAGCGTTGTTGAAAAAAGTGTTGGCGTTGAAATCCTCGTTGCGGAGAAATTCGAAGGCGCTTCCGTGCCACTCGTTGGTGCCGGATTTGGTGACCACGCTGATCACTCCGCCGCCGTTGCGGCCATACTCGGCGGAGTAGTTGCTTTCCAGGATGCGGAATTCGGCGACGGTATCCGGATTGGGATTGAAGACCACGCTGTTGTCGAGCAGATTGTTGTTGAGTCCACCGTCCAGCAGAAAGGTGACGGAGTCGCTGCGCCCCCCGGCGATGCTGTAAGTTCCCGCGGCGCTGGAGTCGTCGTTGCTTTCGGTCACCCCGGGTTGCAGCTTGGCCAGGTCCAGCACGTTGCGGCCATTGAGCGGAGCCCGCTGAATGGTCTCGCCCACCACGGTGGCGCCAATGGTCTGATTTACGGTTTCGACGGTGGCGGTCTGCTCGTGTACCTCGACGATTTCCGACTTTTGACCGATGGAGAGCTTGGCGTCGATACGCAACGACTGGTTGATCTGCACCGTCTGATTCTCAAAGACCTGCTGGTGGAAACCGTCTTTTTCAACGGTCACGCGATAGGCGCCGATGGGCAGGCCCAGCACTTGGTAAAAGCCGTCATTGTCGGTGACGGTCTCCTGCGAGGACTGTCGAGCCAGGTTGGTGACCCTGATCTTGGCGCCGGCGATGGCGGCTCCGCTGGGGTCGGTGACATTGCCCAAGATTCGTCCTGCGGCATTCTGGGCCCAGGCTCCCGCTGCGCCAATTCCGCTCAGGGCGGCGAGCACCGCAAGGTAAAGCAAGCCCTTATTGAACCGTTTCAATGCGTCCTCCATAGCGGGTGGCAATCTTCCGGCCATCCGACCGTTGTGTGGAACCAATGTGTTGCGCAATTAAGGTTCCGAACGGCCAGAACAGAAAGCAAAGGGCTTGGTGCCGGCAAAGCTTCTCCGCTATCCAACTTATGGGATTTTATATCCAGATTTCTGAGGATTTCATCCATGGCGGCATTTCTGTTCGCCTGGACCCCAGCCAAACTGTGCGGCACTAAGTATGCGAAGATACACGCCAACTATGGGAGGGCAGAGCTCTTTGGTTAGCGGCCAGAGTCTTCTGGGAGTAACGGAACTGCGGAAAAGCTACCACCGTTCCGCCGGGGTGTTTTCAGGCGACGGGGGAGGGCAGCGCTTCACCGCGGTCGACGGGGTCAGCTTCTCCGTGGAACCCGGCGAGACGTTTGCCATCGTTGGCGAGAGCGGTTGCGGCAAGACCACGCTGGCGCGGATGCTGCTCCGGCTGATTGAGCCGGATTCGGGCGAAATACGATTCGGCGGGCAAGATTTGCTGGCGCTCGGGGGAGAAAAGTTGCGCGAGCAGCGCCGGCAGATGCAGATGATTTTTCAGGACCCTTTTGCGTCGCTCAATCCCCGCATGCGCGTGGGCGAGATTGTCGCCGAGCCGCTGGCCATCCATGAGCCGAGGTTGTCCGCAGGGGAACGCCAGGATCGTACGGCGGCCATGCTGCAGCGCGTGGGGTTGAATGAAGATGCGCGGAAGCGTTATCCGCACGAATTTTCGGGCGGGCAGCGGCAGCGGATCGGCATTGCGCGGGCGTTGATTCTCCGGCCCAAACTGGTGGTCGCCGATGAGCCGGTTTCCGCGCTGGATGTTTCCGTGGGCGCGCAAGTGCTGCTGTTGTTGCAGGATTTGCAGAGCGAATTCGGGCTGACCTACATTTTTATTTCGCATAGTTTGCCGGTGGTCGCGCAGGTAGCCACACGGGTGGCCGTGATGCGAGCCGGGCAGTTTGTCGAGCTGGGTGGAGTCGAACAGGTGCTGCGCCAGCCCAAGCACGCTTACACTCAGGAACTGTTGGCGGCGGTGCCAGAACTTCCGCGAGCCTAGCTCTTCCGCTGGACCCAAACTTCCGCCGCCAGGCCCTGAAATTTTCTCTAGTATTCCCGCGTAGAGCAGGGTAGAACGCCAAGCATACGTACCCTGCGTAGGATCCCGTGGTGGAGGAATCTCGATGGCAACTACAACTATGCCTGCGCCAGAGGCGCAAGCTCCGATCAATCACTTTGGCCGGCTCATCGGCGTCTTTGTCAGCCCGAAACGGACTTTTGCCAGCATCGCCGAGCGGCCCAGTTGGCTGGCGCCACTCGTGCTGCTGGTCGTTCTGGGCACCGCCGTCGGCGCGCTGCTCAATACCAAGATGAACTGGGGGGAGTACATCCGGCACAAGGCGGAAGAGAATTCGCGTTTCTCGCAACTCTCTGAGGAACAAAAAGATCAGGCGGTGGCGGGGCAGATCAAGTTTTGGTCCAACTTCTCTTACGGTGCCGCTGTCGTGGCTGTGCCGATCTTGACCTTGTTTTATGCTTTGATCTACTGGGGAGCGTTCAACCTTTTTAGCGGCGCGGGATTGCGTTACGGGGCCGCCTTTGGGATCACTACCCATGCCTTTTTGCCCACGGCAATCGCGAACATTCTGGCCCTGATTATTCTTCCCCTGAAGAGTTATGGCGACGTCGATCCCGAGAATGTGGTGGCTACCAGCCTGCGGGCGTATTTGCCGGATGGCGCGCCGAAGGCGCTGGTAGCGCTGGGCGGCTCTCTGGAATTGTTCTGGATCTGGTTTCTGGCGCTGGTGGCGATCGGCTTTGCTGCAGCGAACCCTAAGAAAATCAAGCCGGCGGCAAGTTTTGGGATCGTCTTTGGAATCTGGGCTGTGTGGGTGCTCGCGAAGGTAGCGTGGGCGCTGATCTAGATCGGCGTCCTGCTACACTGGCGGAGTGAATTTTTCGTTTGAAGTTGGGAAAATCGATCCGACCGGGGCTCGTCGTGGACTGCTGACGACGCCGCATGGCACGGTCCAGACGCCGTTCTTCATGCCGGTGGGCACGGCGGCGACGGTCAAGGGCCTCACGCAAGGGGCGCTCGAAGAGCTGGGCGCCGAGATCATCCTCGCCAACACCTATCATCTATATCTGCGGCCGGGGCATGAGCTGATCCGCAAGCTCGGGGGACTGCACGGATTCATGTCCTGGCCCCGGGCGATCCTCACAGATTCGGGTGGCTTCCAGGTTTTCAGTCTGGCGCAGCTGCGCAAAGTTACCGAGGATGGCGTCCGGTTTCGTTCGCATCTCGACGGCTCGGAGCATTTGCTCACGCCGGAGAAGGCGGCAGAGATTCAGCTCGCCTTGGGGTCGGACATCGCCATGGTGCTCGACGAATGCATCGAGACGCCCGCGCCGCGCGATGACGCGAAGTCGGGGGTGAGGCGCACGACGGCGTGGGCGCAGCGCGCTCGGACATTTTTCTTGAAATGCGCCAGCCGTAACGGAGACTTGCCGCAGTGGCAATTCGGCATCGTCCAAGGCGCAACGTTCGCGGATTTGCGCCGCGAAAGCGCACTCCAGCTTCTCGAGTTGGATTTTCCCGGCTACGCAGTGGGCGGGCTGGCCGTCGGCGAGCCGCACGCCATGACCTGCGAAATGACCGGCGAGGTGACCGCACTCTTGCCGCAAGATCGGCCGCGCTATCTGATGGGCGTCGGCCGCCCGGAGCAAATCGCCGACTACGTCTCGCTGGGCATCGACATGATGGACTGCGTCTTGCCGACGCGAGCGGCACGCCACGCGTGCCTGTACACCAGCGAGGGCCGCGTGCTGATCAAGAACGCCCGTTACATCGAGGACCAGCGGCCCATCGATCCGGCGTGTTCCTGCGTGGTTTGCCGCCGCTATTCGCGCGCGTATCTTCGGCATCTGTTCGCCGCCGGCGAGATCACCGCGGCCATTCTGGCGACCCACCACAACGTCCACTTTTACCTTGACATCATGCGGCAAATCCGCGAGGCTATCGAGTTTGGGAACCTAGCGAAATTCTCATCTGCGATGCACGCGCGCTATGCAGCGGGTCCGGCCTGAGTTGATCGCAACCAGGTTTGGGTCACGGGACTCTGAGAGGCGCGCGGGCCGTCCGCGCGGCACCACCAGAAGAGAATTGTCAGGCGGTAGGAGCGGGGAATCGGCCCGCCGCTGGCTGCTTCTATCTTTAAGAAGACTGCAGCGCAGCATCGCAACATTAGAATTGGAAGAGTTGATCCCGCGTTATCGGGATCGCCTGTGAAAGGATCGGTTCCAGCACGAATATGTCTGCGACGATCGCGACCATATTTCAGGCCGGCGGGTTGAGTTCCGCGCTCGGCAGTCCTCTAGTAATGATGGTGGTGGTCATGGGCATCTTTTACGTGATGCTCATTCTGCCGCAACAGCGCCAGCGCAAGAAGCTCCAGGAGATGCTCGGGGCCCTGAAATCCGGCGACAAAGTAATCACCAACGGCGGCATCTACGGCACCATCAGTGGCATTGATGGCGAGACGGTCATCCTCAAGATCGCCGACCAGGTAAAAATTCGCATCGCGCGTTCGGCGATTACGCAAGTGGAGGCATCGGAAGATGCGAAATAAGCCCACTCGCCGCCAGATCTTGCGCTTTACTCTCTGACCATGAATCCCAACCTGAAGTGGAAAGCGCTCTTCATATTAGTAGTCATTCTCAGCTGCGTGTATGGTCTGTTCGGCCTGCCGACATTCCCCACCTCACTGGCCCAACTCAAAGACAATTTGGGCCACCAGATCAAGCTGGGGCTTGATCTACAGGGCGGCACGCACTTGATTCTGCAAGTGCAGGTTCAGGAAGCCATCGCGCAAGAGACCGATCAGACCGTCGACCGCCTGACCAGCCAGATGCGCGCCAAGAGTATTCGGTACGATGAAGTGCGCCGCGTCGACGACACCCACGTCCTGGTGCGCAACGTCCCGTCAGATCAGCTATCGATATTCCGCGACCTGGTGAGCGCTCAACTCGGCAACACCTGGGATATGTCCGCGGCTGCCGGGGAGTCCTCCGGCTATACATTGACGATGCGCCCCAGCCGCATTGCCGAGATTCAAGAGCAGACAATGTCGCAGTCGCTGGAAACCATCGAGCGTCGCATCAACGCTCTGGGTTTGACCGAGCCGACCATTCAACCGCACGGCCGCAAGGACAATGAAATTCTCGTGCAACTCCCCGGTGAGGGTGACCCCACCCGCGCGAAGGCCGTTATTCAGGCCGGCGGCCAACTGGAACTCAAGTTGGTCGAAGACCCGAATCCCTATCCTTCCCAAACCGCGGCACTCGCGGCGAAAGGCGGCATCCTCCCTTCAGGCACCGAATTGGTTCCCGGGCGTTCGGAGAGCCGCAGCACCTCACCCGCAGACACGGGAGAGAACTGGTACCTACTGAGCCGCGCAGCGGTGGTAACCGGTCGCGACCTGCGCAGCGCCGCGGAAAATCGCAACACCAACAATCCCGGCCAGTGGCAAGTTAACTTTTCTCTGTCTGCGGAAGCGGCGCGCCGCTTTGGTCCCTTCACCGAACAGAACACCGGGCGGCAGATGGCCATCGTGCTGGAACATCGCGTCTACTCCGCGCCGTTGATCAAATCTCGCATCGATGATTCCGGCTTCATCGAGGGCAACTTCAGCCAGGAGTCCGCTCACGATCTGGCCCTGATCTTGCGCGCCGGCGCGCTGCCAGCCTCGATCAAGTATCTGGAAGAGCGCACAGTGGGTCCATCGCTGGGTGCTGACTCGATCCGGCATGGCGTGCAGGCGTCGGTCTTCAGCTTGGTTGTGGTGATGATCTTTATGTTCGTGTACTACCGCCTCTCTGGCGGCAACGCCGTGCTGGCGCTGATCCTCAACTTGGTCATCCTTCTGGCGGCGCTGGCGGCTTTCGGCGCGGTGCTCACTTTGCCGGGAATCGCTGGCGTTATTTTGACCATCGGCATGGGTGTGGACTCCAACGTTCTGGTGTTCGAGCGCATCCGCGAAGAATTGCGCAACGGAAAGTCGCCCGGGTCGGCGGTGCAGGCGGGGTTCGACAAGGCGTTCCTGACCATTATCGATACCCACGTGACGACCGTGGTTTCCGCGTTCTTCCTGTTCCTTTTTGGAACTGGGCCCATTCGTGGTTTTGCTATTACCCTGACGATCGGTTTGATTGCCAACGTCTTCACGGCGATCTACGTATCCAAGACGATTTTTCAGTATCACCTCGCGAAGATGGACCGCCAGGCCGAGCTAAGCATCTGAGCCGTACTACAACTGGTCGGGGGTGCCCCGGTAACGGAACCTAATCCACTTCTCGGTTGTCTAACTGGCTGAGGATGTGGGCTCCGGGAACAAACCGGCGGGCGCTGGAGTCTAAAGAAGGGAAGTAATCCGGCATGATCGAGTTTTTCAAAGAGCCCAACATCGACTGGATGGGTAAAGCCAAGTATTTCTATGGCTTAAGCGGTATCCTGCTGCTTGCCGGCTTGATTTCCTGGTTTGTACAGGGTGGTTTGCGGTACGGCATCGATTTCCGGGGCGGCACCAACGTTGATGTCGGTTTTGCCCAGACGCCGAATATCGACCAAATCCGCGCGGGATTGACCGCGCAAGGGCTGGGCAATAGCGAAATTCAGAGCATCAGCAGCGGCGGCCTCGCCAACGCCAACTCCAACGAAGTGCTAATTTTCGTCGAGCAGAAGGGGCAGGGCGACCAAGCGCTGGATAACAGCAAGGCGCAGGTGCTCAGTGCCCTGAATGTAATCTACGGCGTGAAGGATGCCAGCAAGCCGGATTTTAACGCCGCTACCCCATCTTCGCTTGCCGCACTGCTCAACGAACGCGATCCCCTCGCCTTGTCCACCAACGCCGGCGACCGCTATCAGCAGTTGGCCCGAAAGATCCTGGCCTACCGGGACACCAACAAAGCGGGTGTCCTGACGAATTTAAACGACCTCTCCGCCGCCGACGGTGTAACCCCTGCGGTCCTTTCCGCGATAAAGAACAGTTATGCCCTGGGAAGTTTTGCCATCCG
>Ga0210384_10001873_pt1 | contig 27053 bp, 21 predicted proteins | sample IncBWH2MmetaG_FD_160574 | JGI IMG/M metagenome (GOLD analysis project Ga0210384, IMG submission 160574) | Forest soil microbial communities from Barre Woods Harvard Forest LTER site, Petersham, Massachusetts, United States - Inc-BW-H-2-M | ecosystem: Environmental > Terrestrial > Soil >...
GATCGAACCGTAACCGCCCTTATGCTCGAAGATAGTCGGGTCAAGCGCCAGCGCTTTTCCGAAGGACTCCGTGGCTTCCGGGTATTGCTTGTTGGCAAAGTAAGCGTAGCCAAGATTGCTGTAAATGACGGAGAGATCTACTTTGAGCGCGGCGGCCCGCTTATAGAGCGAGATGGACGTGCCGTAATGCTTCTTCTCATACTCCACGGAGCCCAGGTTGTTGATGGGACTGGCGAAATTCTTGTCCGCCTTCATGGCCTTCTTATAGAAACGCGTCGAAAGACGAAGATCGCCCAATTGCTGGTAAGCCACTCCTACTTTATTCAGCAACAGCGCATTCTTGGGATTCTGCGCCAGCACGATGTTATAGGCATCGACGGCCTGAGCGAATTCCTTGCGGGCCATGAGCACGTCGCCGTGCAGTTCTGCTGACTGCATAGGCGTCATCGCGGGAACATTGGTGGCTTTGGGGCCCGTTGCCTGACTTGCGGCAGTATCTGGGGTCTGCGAGCCTTGCTGGGCATAAGACGAAGGAACGACACAGAGCATCAGCGGGATAGCAAAGAGGGACAAGTATTTCATTGCCCTGCTCCTTTTCAATTCGACCCGGATTTGCGGGTCCAACGCCGCGCTCTCGCCTACGGCTGGGGTTTCTGATTATCCGCAGGCTTCTTGCTGCTTCCAAAGATACCAAAAAGGCGGTCGAGAAAACCCTTTTTCTTTTCCGGCTCCTCCGCCGGCTCATCACCCGGGGCGGCGGGAGGCTGGCCGGCCTTTGCTCTGCCACGTGATTTATCCGAAGGGTTTGCTGTCCCAGGCGGCGAACCGGGAGAGCCTCCGGGGGGAGCAGGGGGCGCGTTTGAAGACCTGCCGAACAAGTGAGCCAGCCAGGAGCCGGGCGTGGAGGACGCGAAATGGCCGCCGCCGTGAAGCTCGCAGAACTGGGTGGGCTCGCTACCGGCCACGAAAACTTCCTGCTCGGTCTGGGGGCAGGAGGGAGTGGAGAGCTGGCCGGTCTGCGGGTCGATGGATTCCGCGACAACGCCAGGCGGTGGTTCGAATTCCTGTATTTTACTATAGGCAGGTAGGGCGACTGCTCGCTTCATGAAATCAGCCCACATGGGCGCCGCCGATTGACTTCCGGACAATCCCAGGTCACGGTTGTCGTCAAACCCGATCCAGATCACGCACAGGAGGTTGGAGGTGAACCCGGCGAACCATCCGTCGCGTGATGTTCCAGTTTTTCCTGCGGCGGGCCGTGTGAAGCCCAGGGAGCGCACAGTGACCCCGGTGCCGCGATTGATGACGTCTTCGAGCAGCGTGGTCGTGAGATAGGCAACGCGGGGGTCGAGGACCGTGCGGGTTCTGGGCGTCGTGGATTCTTCCAATCCGCCATCGGCCGCGAAGACATTGCGTAGAAATAGCGGCTCCGCCCGGACCCCATTTGTGGCAAAGGGGGTGTACCCGGCTGCCACGTCGATTGGCGTCATCTCATACGCGCCCAATGCAACCGCAGGAGTCGCCTGGATATTCGTGCCCAGGCCCATCTGGCGAGCGACGTCCACTACCCGCTGATAGCCGATCATTTCGGCAACTTTTATGGTGCCGACGTTGAGTGAGTGAATCAGCGCGTCTCGAACGGTGACCGTGCCATAAAATTCCTGGCCAAAATTGTCGGGAGTGTAGTCCTTGCCGTCGAACTGGAAAGTGGTGGGAACATCTTCTACCGTCGTCACCGGGGTGACCACGGGCTGAAAATTCTGAGCGGCGTTGTCGAATGCCGCGGCATACACAAATGGCTTGAATGACGACCCGGGCTGACGGCGCGCCAGAGCATGATTGAGCTGGCTTTCACCGTAATTCCGTCCTCCGATCAGCGCCCGGATTTCGCCGGTGGAGGGATCCAGAGCCACGAGCGCCACTTGCGCCTGCGGCACTGGCTGGCCCATTTTTTTCCAAAGGGCGTAGCGTTTCGCGAGCAGCTTATCAACCTGTTGCATGCCGTTTTGAACGGCGACGGAGGCGACGCGCTGCAGGTCAGGATCGAGCGTGGTGTAGATGCGGAAGCTTTGCGTCTGCAGATCGGATTCCGAATATTGCTCGAGTAAGTGATCCTTCACCATGTCCACAAAATAGGGCGCGGCGCTGCTTTCCAGGCCGCCGCTCATGAACGTGAGTTTTGCCTTTTTTGCGGCAGCTTCCTCGTCCGCCTTGATGTACCCGTCCTCCACCATCTGCGCCAGGACGCGGTCGCGGGCTTCAATGGCCCGGTCCATGTGGCGCTCGGCGGCAGAATAGCGATTCGGGGCGCGAATGATTCCCGCAATAAACGCGGATTCGCCCAGGGTGAGTTCCCGCACGTCCTTACCAAAGTAAGCCTGCGCAGCCTCGCCGAATCCGCGAATCGCGAAGCTGCCGCGGTTGCCCAGGTAAACTTCATTCGCATACAGCTCGAAGATTTGCTGCTTCGAGAAACGCTGGTCAATCTCAAAAGCCATCAACACTTCTTTTGCCTTGCGGGTCCATTCTCGCTTGGTGGTAAAAAAGAAACTGCGCGCAACTTGCATGTCGATGGTGCTGGCGCCCTGGGCTTTGTGGCCCGCGCGCACATCCGCAATCGCAGCGCCCACGACACGGATCACGTCCAGGCCGCCATGTTCGAAGAAGCGCTTGTCTTCGGCAGCGAGCACCGCATTTACGAGATGACCCGGAAGATCGTCGAAGCGGATCACGCGGCGTTTCTCGCGAGAACTATCGAACAGATTGGTGATCAGCTCCGGCTCGATCTCCGCCGAATCGCGCGCCAATCCATTACTGAGTTGGCCAATGCGCGAAATGCCGGAACCCGAAAAATCAACGCGCAGGGCATTCGCGCCTCGAAAATACGAATCAACCGAGGGGCGAACTTCAACTGTCGAAGCCACCACGCGATATTCTCCCGGCGAGCCCGGAATTTTGCCTTCTTGATAACCAGCGCGGAGAAGATAACTGGCCAGCTCACCGGGGCGCAGTGGTTCGCCCACGTAAATGTGGCCGGGCGCGGAATAAACGCGAGAAGTATTCTGGAAAATCTGGCCCGTGAGCTGCTGGTTGATCAAGCGGCCGAACTGAATATAGTAATACGCGAAGACACCGGTGACGGCAAGAAAGACCGCCAGCGCGGTGCCCAACAGCGCGAGGCCGATGCGCGATGTCCAGAATCCCGGCGCAATACGAATCCGCAATCGTTTTCTCCGCTAGGTCCTATGAACAGATTGCAAGCACGGCAGTGGGCGCGGCTGGCCGGCCATGCCGGCGCCTGTGCCGATTCCTTCCGGCCGTCCTGCAGAGTGAACTACTATTCTAAAGCGTATGGTTGTCCGAATGGGGATGAAATTCCAGGTTGAACTGATAGACGCGCAAATCCACAGGGACGGTGTAGTCGAGAGCGATGCTCACCGTTCGCTGCTCATTGTTTACCTTGATATTCTCTCTCTTTGCAGGAATGTCTAACTCCTGCACTTTTTTCCAGATGTCCTCGCGGATTTCTTCCTCGCCCTTGTGGTTCGAGATCGCAAAACGCGCCTCGGTATCCATGGAATCCTGGAGCTGGTAATTGGCGAAAAATGCAGGAACGATCTTGGCTCCGCAGAAAATCAGGAAACCCACGATAAGCAGGGTCAGGATGGTGTTCAGCTTCGATCCGCCGCGCTCGCCTGGCCGCACTGGGTGGTTCATGGAAATGGCACTGCCTCCCGAGCTGGATTCCCGCTGAATCCAGCGATTCTGTGCTCATCCTAGCATCGCGGGGAGGGAGTCGAGTGGTTTGCGGAATCGGCTGTTTGCGATGAGTAAACGCCGCCTATACAGCCGGCTATTCAGCAGGGTAGCAGGTCAGTATGCGCGAGCGAAAATGGCCTTTTCCTGTGCAGGCTGGCCGCAATAGATACACTTCCCTGAGCCGCCGGGTTGCTCGAGAGGGATGCAGCGCATAGTGGCCTTGGTCTCTTCCTTGATACTGTTCTCGCACGTGTTGTTGCCACACCACCAGGTAAAGGCAAAGCCCTTCTCTACTGCTTGCTTGAACTCACCGTAATCGGCAGGTTCAACAGTATTCGCCTTCCGGAAAGCGAGGGCCCAGTCGAAAAGCGATTTTTGGATTTCCTCCAGCATTTGCGTCACTGCAGACGTAATTCCCTGCTGCGGAACGAAAGTCTTCCCCTCCTTTCCCGGGCGATCCCGGCGCGCCAGCACCACGGAGCCTTTGGCCACATCTTTTGGCCCGAGCTCCAGGCGCAGCGGGACTCCGCGCATCTCCCAGTCGTTGAATTTGAACCCCGGACTGGCGCCTTCCCGCTCGTCCATTTTCACGCGGATGCCTGCGCGCACCAGCTCCTTGTGCAGCTTGTGAGCGCATTCCATGACGCCGGTCTTCTCTTCGTCCGTCTTGTAAATGGGCACAATCACCAATTGGAACGCAGCCAGGCGCGGAGGCAGAATCAGGCCCTGATCATCGCCATGCACCATGATGATGGCCCCTACGACTCGAGTCGAAAGTCCCCAGGAAGTGGTCCAGCAGTGTTGCAGGACGCCAGTTTTGTCGAGGTAACGTATTTCGAAGGCCTTGGCAAAGTTTTGTCCCAAGTTATGCGAAGTGCAGAACTGCAGGGCTTTCCCATCACCCATCATCGCCTCAAGCGAATATGTGATCTCAGCCCCGGCAAACTTCTCCGCCTCAGATTTTCGGCCGGGAATTACAGGGATAGCGGCCTCGCGCACTGCGAAGTCAGTGTACACATCCACCATCTGGCGCGTTTCTGTTTCGGCCTCCTCGGCTGTGGCATGAGCGGTGTGTCCTTCCTGCCAGAAAAATTCGAGCGTGCGCAGGAAGAGTTTGGTACGCAGTTCCCAGCGCACCACGCTATTCCATTGATTGATCAGCACAGGCAAGTCGCGGTACGACTGGATCCACTTCGCGTACGCGTGTCCGATAATCGTTTCGGAGGTCGGGCGGATCACCAGCGGCTCTTCCAGTTTCTCTCCGCCGCCGTGAGTAACCACGGCGAGCTCAGGTGAAAATCCAGCCACGTGAGATTTTTCTTTTTCGATGAAGCTCCGTGGAATCAAGAGCGGAAAGGCAGCGTTCAAGTGGCCTGTAGCCTTGAAGCGGCTATCGAGCGCGGCAGTGATGTTCTCCCAAAGCGCCCAACCGTATGGGCGCACGATCATGCACCCGCGGACCGGCGCATAGTCGGCCATCTCCGCCCGCAGCACCACCTGGTTGTACCACTCCGAAAAATCTTCCGAACGCGTGGGAAGCTTCTGTTCCGCCATGCTGCTCTCTGCTCTCTCTCGCGCCCCGCTCGCTGGCGATACACACACTCGCGCGGCGCAGCGCTGTAAACGAGTTAGGTTAGGGGAGTCATCTAATGAAGTCAACTGACGCGCTGGCAAATTCGCGGGGATATTGATTTTTGGTGAATGACAATGACGATTTGGTGTAGGCTATGCCGCGCGGCCGGCCCCACCGGCGCGCCTTCCACACTAAGGAGAATTTAGAGATGATGATGCGCCTGGTGGTCCCAAGTCTATTGGTGATCGCGGTGCTCTCGGGGATCTCACCGCTGGCCAGCGCGCAATCGTCTGCCGGCACAGGTGGGTCCACGAGCACCACGCCCTCGAGTCAAACGTCCTCGAAGCCTGCACATGCGCAACCGGGCAGGACAGCAGACTATGTGAAGCCTGACTTCGGGCAAAGATTCCATAACTATCTTTTCGATTCCTTTGGTCCGTACGCCATTGTCGGCAGCCTGGCCGGCGCCGCAATTAACCAGGCTACGAATAGCCCTCCAGATTGGGGACAGGGAATGGAGGGTTACGGGGACAGAGTTGGGAGCAAATTCGGAATCAACCTGGTGGCTACCACCGCCCGCTATGGCATGGCCGAAATTTTTCACGAGGATACGATTTACTATCGCTGTGATTGTAGCGGCTTCTTCCCACGCTTTGGGCACGCGATCGTTTCCACAGTGACGGCGCGGCACGGCAGCGATGGTCATCGCTTCCTGTCCTTTGCAAATATCTCCGCGCCCTACGCCGGCACTGAGGCGGCCGCCCTGGGGTGGTACCCGAGCCGATTTAATGCCATGGATGGCTTTCGCATGGGCAATTATCTGCTGGGGGCTTATGCGGGGCTGAACGTAGCGAAAGAATTCATCTACGGTGGCCCACACACACTGGTGAAAAACGTTCCTTTGCTCGGTCACCAAAAGTAACTGCGGAGATCAGAACACGGGAGTCAGCGGCGTCCCGGCAAACCGGGATGCCGCTATTTTTTTGGGATCGGCTCCCTCAGATTCAAATGTTCTCGCGAATAGAACCGGTGAAGCCGGAAAAAGAGAAAGAAGAGCCGCGGATCCGGGTCGCTTTTAGCTGTGAAATTGGCGGATATGGCTGCTACTTTTCTTTATGGAATTTGCGGCGTACATCGGGCCAGAATTCCTTCACTACCGTGGACACCACATCCCAGCCTATTTGCGTCCCCCACACACTCGCGGCATTTCCCAGATTTTGCTCGTCGCGCGGGTGGTAGGAATAAGTTGAAATGCCGGCGCCAATTGCGCTTCCGAAGATTTCGGAATAATTGAATTGTTTATGTCCGGAATCGGATCGTGTGACGAAAATTCGCCCGATTGCATATCCGGTCCGATGTACAAAGCTGCCTTTACCTAGCTGGTAGTACCGCGGATCCTGATGCAGGATAGACGGGAGAATAGCACCCACCATGAAGTTTTCGACCATGTTGTCGCCGAACGCCGTCCCGTAACGCGCGCCATAGGCTCCCCATCCCTGACCGTACGCCGAATCGCTATTGTTGGCCTGCCCGACAGCAGCAACGAAACCGATATACACGAATTCGACGGGATCAAACGTGGATCTGGCGACCACTTTGAATTTCTGTCCAGCCGTGAGGGGGGGAATTTGGCTGGCATTCTCAACAGTTAAAAAGTTCGGCAGCGTCCAGAAAAGGCGATCTTTCGATACGCCGCTCGTTTGTTCCTGGCTCTTCTGATCCTGCGCTGGTTTGGCTGTACCGGTAGCAGTGGGTTGCTGGCGTTCCGGTGAGGCTTCAGGTGCGTTCGGGTCGGGCTTCTTGTCTTCAGCCTTTGTACCTGCCGGACTGTTTTGCTCCTGATTTGCTACGGGTGGCTGGGCTTGCTGAGGCACTGCTTGTGTTGCGACTGCGAAAGAAAAAACCATTACGAAAATTCGAGTGATTAGCAGGGAACAGGACTTCAATGGATTCGTCTCCGTAGTGCCGGATTTGCGTGGTTATTGTATGACGTCGCATAGTACATCAGGTTCCAATTTTCAGTCATGGCTACGGGTCTTTGTGCGGGATCGATAATGAGTGACATTGGCAGCCATCCGCATCCCTTGAGCATTCATTGCAATCGAAACAACCCTCCGATAGAATTCACTCGGTTTCTTTGATGACACCCAATTCTCCCGAGTTGCTGAGAATGAGCCGCCCTCTGGAAGTGACGGATCCAGAAGTCGCCGAAGCGCTGCGCGATGAAGTCCGCCGGCAGGCGACCGGCCTCGAACTGATTGCCTCGGAAAATTTTGTTTCCGAAGCGGTGCTTGAGGCAATGGGATCCGTTTTCACAAATAAATATGCTGAGGGCTATCCCGGCAAGCGCTATTACGGCGGTTGCGAGAATGTGGATCGCGTTGAGCGGCTGGCCATCGAGCGCTCGAAGCAACTCTTCGGCGCCGAACACGCCAACGTGCAGGCGCATTCCGGCACGCAAGCAAATATATCGGTGTATATGACCGCGCTTGAACCGGGTGCAACTGTGCTGGGAATGAATCTGGCGCATGGCGGACACTTGACGCACGGTCATCCCCTGAATTTTTCAGGGAAGACCTACAAATTCATCGCTTATGGCGTGACCAAAGAAACCGAGACGATCGATTACGACGAGATCGAGCGACTCTCGCGCGAGCATCACCCAAAAATGATTGTTGCTGGCGCCAGCGCCTATGCCCGCGTGATTGATTTCGCGCGTATCGCGAAAATTGCACAGTCGGTGGGCGCGCTGTTTTTTGTCGATATGGCCCACATTGCCGGACTTGTGGCCGCTGGAATTCATCCCAGCCCTGTGCCGCATGCGGACTTCGTCTCCACCACGACGCACAAGACCCTGCGTGGTCCTCGCGGCGGTCTGGTGCTTTGCCGTGAAAAATTCGCGAAGGATTTGGATCGCATTACGTTCCCGGGCGTGCAGGGCGGCCCGCTGGAACACATCATTGCTGCAAAAGCTGTCTGCCTGAAGGAGGCTGCGGAACCTTCCTTCCGTGATTATCAACGGCAAGTTGTGGCCAATGCGCGGGCGCTGGCTGCCAACCTCGCCAAATCAGGATTCCGCATCGTTACCGGTGGCACGGACAATCATCTGTTTCTTGTGGATATGCATTCGCGCGGTATTACCGGCCGTGATGCGGAACTTGCGCTTGAGCGTTCGGGTATGACGGTCAATAAGAACGCCATCCCTTTCGATCCCTTGCCACCGATGAAGGCGGGCGGAATTCGCGTCGGCAGCCCGGCTGTTACCACTCGCGGAATGAGGGAGCCCGAGATGGGCAAGATCGCCGCGTGGATTACGGACGTCCTCACGCACCTGGGTGATACTGCCACGGAGCAGCGCGTGCGCACTGAAGTGGCCGCCGTTGCGGCGAATTTCCCCCTCTATGCAAACCGGCTCGCTGCGGCCGATGCTTTGGCAACGCCCGCAAGTTACCGGGCCAATCCCTGATTGAATTCACTCACTCAATATTATTAGCCTGGGGTCTTTGCTCCAATTAGGTCGCACCAATGATTCGATCTTCTGTTCCTAATCCCCCGTCGGTACCAGATGGTGCCCATTTAGAACACATCCATTTGCACCATAAAGGCACAACCCGCATCTCTCAGCTAAACTGATGAGTGAGTATGGTGGCCCCCGGAGGTCACCTTTTTGCTCGCTGCAAGTGACTGTGGCCCCACTCTCTGGGACCGACCGCACTGAGGAGAAGAGTCAAGATGTGTCCAGCATCGACGGGTGATACGCGTTGCTGCGATCACATCTGCGGCGCCGACACTCTTGAAGCCCGAGAGATCCAGCAGTCCCTGATTCCCAACGGCGGCCTGAAAGGCAATCGCTTCGAAGTGGCTTTCCGTTTTTCTCCCCTAGCGGAAGTGGGCGGGGACTTCGCTGATTTCTTCACTTTGCCAAATGGTTTGATCGGTCTGTACATCGGCGACGTCGTGGGCAAGGGTCTGTCCGCGGCTATGTACGCATCGCTGGTGATGGGCATGATGCGAGGCATAAATAAGACCGGCGCGGAGCCTGCCGACGTGCTGGCTCTCTTAAGCCGACGGATTCGAGTCCGCCCTGTAACCGGCCGCTACTGCGCCACGCTCTATGCCATGTTCGATCCGACAAATAACGAGCTGAAGTTTGCTAACGCGGGGCTGCCATACCCAGTATTGGTTTCGAACACCGGCGTTTCGGAATTGGCTCTCGGCGGGATTCCGTCGGGAATGTTTTCTGGGACCAGCTACGAGCAGCAAATTGTGCGGCTGTCCCCCGGCGATGTGGTTCTATTTGCTACGGACGGCTTGCACGAGATGCGCAATCAATCGGGTGACGATTTCGCCTGGAAGTATCTGCCGGAAACCTGGTCCAACTGCGCACAGAAGTCTGCGGATGAGTCCCTGGATATACTTTTTGAAGGTGTGAAGCACTTCTCGCCAGAGTCGGCTCAGAAGGACGATATCACTGCCGTGGCGTTGAAAGTACCCGACCCCTCCGAAAAAAAAGTTTCCAGCCCCGGGGACGACGCTGCGCATCGCGAGCTCTCTGAAGTTTCCTCCGGAAGTCCGGCTCAAGCACGGCGCATTCACTAGCATCCAGCGATCCCCCCCTCGAACTCGAGCTACATCACTTGAATCTCCAATTCCGTAATCATTCCATCGCGTATCGAGAATGCGCGAACAGGCAGCTCTACATCGGCACCGGGCGACACAATGAAGTACGCTGCGGCGGGATAGAAGGCTCGCTCGATGTCACGAGCCGACGGTCGGTTCTCAGCGGAAGGATGCGAGTGGTAAATACCGAGGAGTTCGAGCCTTGCTGCGCGAATTTTGCGGATCAACTCAAATAATTCTTCTGGCGCAATTTCATACGCTCTGGCAGGGTCAACTGCCGCATTCGTCGCTGAAAACGCCTCCGTGATGAGGCCGCCCCGCCCCGCCAGCAGCCCGCAGCATTCCTTCAACGGCTCCTGCCGGGCGTGCTCGATGAGTCGCGCGAGAATTTCGCTGCGAATCTGAATAGTGCATGGCATGCGCCGAGTCTATCTTGAATGCCTGCATCGAAAAAAAACATCAGCGCGGCGGGGGCACTGCCACCGGTTGCAACCACAGATCAGCGGGCGCTCATGACCGTGCAGTATGGCGCGCCCCATTTGCAAATTTGATGTCTAGGCCTTTTGCGCCTGACGCCGCAAAAACGTCGGCACATCCAGATCATCCGCGGGCACCTCGTGCGTTACGTCGCTGACGTTTCGCGCCACCTGCTGCACCACGTTCGTCTGTTGCGGGATCACGTTGGTCTGCTCGCGTCCCGCCTTCCACGTCTTCGGCAGATAGGATGGCCGGTTGTGCGTCTTCTTGCCCGCCACCTCGCGGAATCCCGCGGCGATCACGGTAATTTTCACGGACTCTTTCATCGCGTCATCTTGCACGGCGCCGAAAATAATGTTGGCATTTTCGTGCGCAGCTTTCTGGATGATTGAGGAGGCTTCGTGAACCTCGTTCAGCGAAAGAGTGGATGACCCGGTGACATTAATCAGAATTCCCTGCGCGCCCTGGATGCAATTGTCTTCGAGCAACGGGCTGTTGATGGCGCGGTTTGCCGCATCAATCGCGCGAGTCGACCCGCTGGCCACCGCCGTCCCCATCACCGCGTAGCCCTGCCCGGACATAATCGTTTTCACGTCGGCAAAATCACGGTTGATGATGCCCGGGATGGTGATGATGTCGGAAATGCCCTGCACTGCCTGGCGCAAAATATCGTCCGCGATGCGAAATGCTTCAAAGAAACTGGTGCCGTGCTCGACGCACTCCATCAACCGCTCATTCGGAATCACAATTACCGTGTCCACGCAGCCAATCAGCTCCGCCAGCGACTGCTCCGCCTGCTGCATGCGGCGCTTGCCTTCAAACGCAAACGGTTTTGTGACCACCGCGACCGTTAGCGCGCCCAGTTCGCTCGCCAGATTTGTCACAACGGGCGCAGCGCCGCTCCCCGTGCCCCCGCCAAGGCCCGCGGTGACAAACACCATATCCGCCCCGTCGAGCGCCTCAAGAATTTTTTCCGTGTCTTCAAGCGCCGCCTTCCGCCCCACCTCGGGATTTGCCCCCGCGCCAAGGCCCTTCGTCAACTTGGCGCCCAATTGCAATTTCACCGGCGCCTGTGACAACTTGAGCGCCTGCAGATCGGTGTTCGCGGCGATGAATTCCACGCCCTCCACTTTCGCGCGAATCATGCGGTTGACGGCATTTGATCCACCGCCCCCCACGCCGATCACTTTAATCTTAGCGCCATTCTGCAGCTCTTCACTGAATGAAACTCGAATGCTCGATTCTTTTGGCGTCATGCTTCCTCCCTCAGGATTTCCTCGGATCAAAATTTATTTTCATGCCCCTGCGAACATGCTCCTCAACTTGCCCATGAAGCCGGCGGGACGCGCTCCAGCAAGGCGTCGCGTGCGCGCCCCATAGAGCACCAATCCCACGGCTGTCGAATACTCGGGCCGGGAAACCTCTTCGCTCATGCCGGCGAGTCCGCGTGGGATCGCCACGCGCACCGGCAGGTTGAAAATCTTCTCGCACAACTCAGTGAGGCCGCGCAGGTGCGCGCCTCCGCCAGTGAGAACAATCCCTGCAGGGACCTGCGATTCGATCCCGGCGCGCCGCATTTCATCGCGCACCAGCATGAGCAGCTCCTGTGCGCGCGGCTCGACAATGTCCGACAGCATGCGCGCAAAAATTGTTCGTGGTGGTCGGTCGCCCACGCTTGCGATTTCAATCGGGAAATCCTGCTCCAATAGTTCGCGCCAGGCGCAGGCATAGTGCCGCTTGATTTTTTCCGCCTCTGGAATAGGCGTGCGCAAGCCTACCGCCAAGTCGTTCGTGAAATGGTCGCCGCCCACTGGAACCGCGGCCGTATGCCGTACCACGCCGCCAGTAAACGCCAGCATTTCCGTGGTCCCGCCACCAATGTCGAGCAAGCAGGAGCCTAGCTCGCGCTCGTCCTGCGTCAGGCACGCCTCTGCCGCAGCCAGAGGCTCGAGGACTGTATCGTCCACGCGCACGCCCGCACGATTCACTGCAGTCACGATGTTTTGAGTTGCCGTGCCCGATGCGGTCACGATATGAACGTTTGCTTCCAGCCGCACCCCGACCATCCCAATCGCGTCTCGAATGTTGTCTTGCGCGTCCAGAAAAAATTCCTGCGGCAGCACGTGGAGCACTTCGCGATCCTCCGGTAGCGTCACGCCGCGGGCAGCCTCAATCGCACGCCGCACGTCCTCGCGCTGAACGTCACGCGGCCGAGCCCCCACGGTAATTCCACCGCGGCTGTTCACCCCGCGTACGTGCCCGCCGGCCACGCCAATCAATGCTGATTCCACTGGCACCCCGACCAGCGCTTCCGCTTCCTCAACGGCCCGCCGAATCGAACTGACCGCAAGATCCAGATTGACGATTTGCCCTTTGCGCCACCCTTTCGATTCCGCCGCGCCGAGTGCCGCGAATTTCACTCCGCCTTCTTCTTCCAGCTCGCCGATCAGCGCGCAGGTTTTCGCGCTGCCGATGTCGAGCGCAACGATGTGTCTCTCCTTCTTGGTCAAATCCGCCGCTCCTCAAAAATTCTCTGCACTGCTACCTCGCGTTCATCTCTTACCTTTCGCGGGTTTCCGTTTGGTCGCTTGGGTTGGCGCCGGCGTTGCCGCGCGCTGCTGTGCCACTTGTTGCGGACCCGCGCCTGGCTCCGGGTTCGCCACTACTTCCCCGTTGAATCGCATGTCCAGCGACTCGAGTCTTCCAGCCCTGGCGCGATACGTTCCGATATTCTCGAGCAGAGTGCGATACTTCCCCTGAAAGTCGTTGTCGCCGAAATGGACCAGCAGCGGCGCATCGGACTGGCTTGCAGCCGTGCCCGAATTCTGTCTCAAGAAAGCCCCGCCTTGCAGTCCTATGAGCGTGGCGCGCAAATCGTTTGCGTCCGATAGGTCCACTTCGCTCACTTGCTCGCTCGCGCCCGCGCGGGCAGACTCCACCTGCTGCATGAATCCCACAAACACTTGCATGCGTTGCTCGCGCTCCTCGAGCAGCAGATCAGCGCCGAGGCCGGTTACCACAGGAAAATGGAAGACGCCCTTCAGCGGCCGCTCTAGAATCACACCATGCACATCCAACAGGCTCAAGTCACTGCCCTGGCGCAAAAACGCAATCGGCTTGCGCTCCGTGATTTCAACTTCGATCTTGTTTGGTAGCGCCCGTCGCACCATGGCGCGCTCTACCCAGGGAATCAATTCGAGTTGACGCCTGCGCTGGTCGAGTGGAATGCGAAGAACGCTGCGGCCGCGATCCGCCGCGAAAATTGCCAGGACATTTGCTCGTTGCACATTTTTTGTCCCGGAAATTTCCACTTGCTCGGGATGCAGAAGCGCCATTTCTGGCGAAGTCAGCAGGAACTGCCCTGTGATATAGGCCAGCCACGCGCCGGCGATCCCCATTGAAACCCAGAGAGTCACGCGCAGATACATGCTCCATGCTTGCCGTCCAAATTTCCGCCGCTTGATTTCGACCGGCTTTTGCCGCCGGAGATACTTCGGCTCTTCGTCGGCCAGCAGTTCCCGGGGGTACGCGTCTGCGTCCATGGCTTTCAGTTTTTCCAGACGATCACCTCGTTCTCAAGTTCAATGCCATACGCGGCGCGCACGCGCTCGCGCACATCATCAATCAGCTTCAGCATGTCCGTGCATGTGGCCTGCCCCACATTCACGAAAAAATTGGCGTGACGGTCGCTTACCATGGCATCGCCCACGCGGTGCCCCTTCAATTTCAGTTCGTCAATCATTCGTCCTGCCGAGCCGCCCGGCGGGTTCTTGAAAATGCAGCCCGCGCTTTTTTGATTCAGGGGTTGGCTCGATCGCCGTTTCTCGTTACAAACGCGAATGCCCGCGACAATTTCCTGGTAGGGCTTGGAGGGCAGTTCCAGTTTCACGCGCAGCATCACGTCGTCCGGCGCAAAAGAAGTGTGCCGGTAGTCGAAGCGAATATCGTTCCCGCGCACGGTTTCCACTTCGCCACTCGAGGCGCGGTAAAGCTCTACTTCGCGAACATGCGTGCCGATCTGCGTGCCGTATGCTCCCGCATTCATGCGCAGCGCTCCACCTACGCTTCCCGGGACACCGATGAGGCCTTCCATCCCGCCCAGATTATTCTTCGCGCAGAATGTAACCATGCCCCCGAGGTCGGCCGAAGCATCCACGTACGCTGCGTTCCCCTCGATTCGCATTCCCGGACGTGTAGCCGGAAGATGCAGAATGATCCATGGCAACTCTCCGTCGATTATGAGCACGTTTGTGCCGCCACCAAGGAAGCGGTATGGGATTTTTTCATCGGCGAGCAACCGCATCACCTGCGGAATTGTGTCGAAATGGTGCAACAACAACTCGTCCGTCGTTCCGCCGATGCCCAGTGAGGTTTTCTCCGTGAGTGGCACGCTGGGCCGCAGCTCGACCTCCAGTTCTTTCAAGCGCTCCGCCACCGCCTTGTCGCTAATCCGCATGTGAGCTCGATACGTTTGTTCCCAGCAGCATCGCCAGTTGATCGAGGACGCGGCCCACGCTCCCCGCACCAATAGTCAGTACCGCATCCCCCGGGCGCGCCTCTCGCAACAGGTATTCCATGCCCGCCTGCATCGTGCTGCTGTACACCACACTCTTGTGCCCGGCCGCGCTGACCGCTTCGGCTAGGCGCTCGCCCGTGATCCCCTCAATGGGCGCTTCGCCTGCCGCGTAAATCTCTGTAGTCACCAGGATGTCCGCCTGATTGAACGAGCGGCAGAAATCGTCCCACAGGAATTTCGTTCGGGAGTAGCGATGTGCCTGGAAGAAAACTAGTAGCCGCTTGTAGTTGCAACCGCGCGCCGCTTCCAGCGTGGCGCGAATCTCCGCGGGGTGATGGCCGTAATCGTCAATCAGCGTGACGCTCGCATACGTTCCTTTGATCTCGAAGCGGCGGCCAACACCTGCAAATTTCCCGAGTCCCGCCCGAATCAAGTCCGCCGGAACATTCAGCGACAGCCCGACCGCTGCCGCTGCAGCCGCATTGAGCACGTTGTGAATTCCCGGCGGCGTTGCCAGGTGAAAAATTCCGAGATCCTCGCCGTGATATGTCAGGCGAAAATCGCTGGCCAGTCCGCGCAGCGATATGTCACTGATTACCAGGTCTGCCTGGCTCGATGTCCCATAGGTAATTACTGGACGCTTCACATTTGGAAGAATCGCCTGCACGTTCGGTTCATCGAGACACAGAATCACCGTGCCGTAAAACGGAACACGATTCACAAATTGCAAAAACGTCTCTTGAATTTCCTCGAGCGAATGGTATTGGTCCAGGTGTTCACGGTCGATTGTAGTGACCACGGCAATCACCGGCGCCAGCAGCAAGAACGATCGATCACTTTCATCCGCTTCCACCACCATATATTCGCCCAGCCCTACGCGTGCGTTCGCGCCTGCATGATTTACCCGGCCGCCTACCACAAATGTTGGATCCAGATCTGCGGCCGCAAGCACGGAAGCCACCATGGAAGTCGTGGTCGTCTTGCCGTGAGCCCCCGCAACCGCAATCCCGTACTTCAGCCGCATCAATTCCGCAAGCATCTCGGCGCGCGGGATTACTGGAATTTTCAGCCGGTGTGCTTCCACCACTTCCACGTTTTCCGGGCGAACGGCGGAAGAGACCACCACCACGTGCGCGCCATGAACATTTTCGGCTAAATGCCCTTCCTGAATTTTCGCGCCCAGGTTCCGCAGCCTCTCCGTTACCGCAGTAGTTTTCACATCCGATCCGGATACAGCGTAGCCGGTCGAAAGCAGAATTTCGGCGATCCCGCTCATTCCGCTCCCGCCGATACCGACGAGATGGATCCGCTGGAAATTGCGGAATGTAATGGTCATGACTTTGCAGTTCCTTCGTGCAGGCCTGAGTTCTTCGAATTCGCGAGTGATTCGAGCAGGTCCACAATATCCTCAACCGCGCGAGGCTTGGCCAGCGAACGGGCGCGCTGTTCCATCTCTGCAATTCTCCGGGGCTGATCCAGGAGGGAGAAAATTTCGCTTTTTAATCGCTCGGGCCTGAGTTCGTCCTGAGGAATTAAGCGCGCGGCGCCGGCTGATTGCATGGCCTGCGCATTGCGCATCTGATGCGCGTCGGTGGCGGCGCCGAAGGGGATGAAGATAGCGGCCCGTCCGGCGGCAGAAACTTCCGCGACGGTGATCGCGCCCGACCGGCAGACGATTAAGTCTGCCTGGGCAAACCGCTCCGCCATTTTCTCGATGAAGGGCACAACCTCCGCGTTGAATTCACGCTGCGCATAAGCTACGCGGACAGCATTATAGTCGCGTTCTCCCGTCTGGTGCACCACGAAAAGCTGATTTTTTCGCGCTGCCAGCAGACCCAGTGAATCCACCACGGCCCGGTTGATCGGCAATGCCCCGCGGCTGCCGCCCGTGATCAATAATGTAAAGGGCGCGTTGTGTTCCTTGGCCGGCACGCCGAAGAATTCCTTGCGCACCGGGCATCCAGTCTCGACCGATTTCCGCCCGAGACGAACTGCAGTTTCTTCGTGCGCCACTGCCACTCGCGTCGCGAGGTTCGCGAGTACACGGTTCGTGAATCCCGGCTCCACATTTGGTTCGAAAATTACGGTTGGAATCGAATTCATCGTCGCCAGCAACATCATTGGGCCAGAAGCGTACCCGCCCACTCCGAATGCCACATCGAACTTGTTCCGGCGAATAATTTCCGCCGAATCCCAAAGTCCAAGCGGTAGCTGGGCCGCATTGCGAATAAACTTCGCGCCACCGATGCCCTTCAATCCTGCGACGCGGATGGTCTCCAGCGGTAGCCCGGCTTGTGGCACCAGTTTCGCTTCCAGCCCGCGTTCGGTTCCGACGATCAAGACTCTTCTTTCTCCTCCGTCTCCACGAGCCAGCCACTCGCGCGCCACCGCCACGGCCGGAAACACATGCCCGCCCGTGCCTCCGCCCGCGATCAACAAACTCTTCGCGCTCGCATTCACATTGTCTGCGGCCGATCCGTCGTGCTTCACGTCTCGTCCGCGTGCTGGCTAATGTTTAACAGCACTCCGGTGGCCAATAGCATGCCCAGCAAACTCGACCCGCCGTAGCTGATGAACGGCAGTGGAATCCCTTTTGTCGGCATCAGCCCCAACACTACGCTGAGATTCACGAGCGCCTGCCCCACCACCATGGTCGTGATGCCCAGAGCCAGCAACCGGCCGAACTCATCCGGAGCCTTCATGGCCGCAACCAATCCGCGCCAGCCATACACAGCAAAAAGCGCCAGCACAATCGCGGCGCCGATGAATCCTGCCTCTTCGCAAATCACAGCGAAAATAAAATCCGTGTGCGATTCCGGCAAGAAGAAAAGCTTCTGCCTGCTCTCCATCAGACCCACGCCCGAGAACCCGCCGGAGCCCACCGCTATGAGTGACTGCAACAATTGGAATCCATGGCCCTGCGGGTCCGAGCCCGGAGCGAAAAACGCTTTCGCGCGAACAAGCCGGTAGGGTTCCAGAATAATCAGCAGCGCGATCGCAGGGATGGCTGCCAGCCCAGTCGCGATGATGTATTTGTACGACAGCCCGGCGACGTACATCATCACCATGGCAATCAGAAAGATCATGCACGCGGTTCCCATGTCAGGCTCGGCAAGCACCAGTCCCGTCACCAGCAGCACGGCCCCCAGCGCAGGCGCTAGTGTGTGCAGCGGGTCATTCACCCCGAAACCGCGTGGCGCGCGCCGCAATTCCAGGAACCACGCGAGATAGACAATCACTACAAGTTTCGCGAGCTCCGAGGGTTGCAGGCTGAGCGGCCCGAGCCGAATCCAGCGGTGCGTCTGGTGCGAACGATCCAGGAAAAAAACCGCGATCAACAGCACCAGCGTCACCGAAAGCCCGGTAAAAATCACACGTGGCTGCAGCAGCTTGCGGTAATCCGTGTTCATCAGCCAGAACATCCCACCGATTCCCAGCACGATCCACAAAAGCTGCCGAAGTAAAAATGTGTAGCCGTTGCCCGTCTGTTGCCCAAGCGTGACCGCCGACGCGCTGAACACCATCACTGCGCCGATAAAACAAAGCGCGACGGTCACTCCAAATAGTTTTCGGTCGGGTAGCAGGCTACGCGGCATCGTCGAATCCTTTTTGAGCGCCCGCCCCCGCAGCGGATTTTTTTTCGAGTCGTGCGACCAGTTCTTTGAACACGCGGCCGCGATGCTCATAGTTCTCGAATTGGTCGAAGCTGGAACAAGCAGGTGCGAGCAGCACGGTGTCGCCGGGCTTGGCGCGGTCAAGAGCGATCCGCACGGCGCGCTCCATCGTTCCTGCCTGCTCCATCGCTACGGCTTCGCCCAACTCTGAAGCGATTTTTTCCGCGGCCGCCCCGATCAAAACAGCCAGCCGCGCCCGCTGTTGCAATAATTGGCTGAGTGGAGAGTAGGGGCTGCCTTTGTCCTTGCCGCCAAGGATCACAATCAGCGGGCCCGGAAAAGCCTCAATAGCCTTCGCCGTCGCGTCCACATTTGTGGCCTTCGAGTCATTATAAAAATTCACTCCGCCCACCTCGGCCACGAATTCCAGGCGGTGCTCGACGCCTTGGAAGGTCTTTACCCCCTTGGCGATCGCGACAGGGTCCGCCCCGGCGAGATATGCTGCAGCGCAAGCGGCCAGTACATTTTCGACATTATGTTCGCCACGCAGCGGAATCTGGTTGCGTTGCGCCAGCGCTACTTCTGCTCCCTCCAACCGGAAAAAGATTTGATCGTCGCGCAGGAATGCCCCTTCAGCGACTCGCTTCTGCCGGCTGAACCAGTAAATGTGCCCGCGCGATGGCATTCGCCGGGTAATTTCCGGGTCGTCCGCATTCAGCACCGCCGCATCGCGCTCCAACTGATTTTCGAACAACCGCATCTTCGTGCGCGCATATTCCTCAAATGAACCGTGCCGGTCCAGATGATCCGGCGTCAAATTCAGCAGTACACCAATCTCCGGCCGGAATGCCTCAATGGTCTCCAGTTGGAAGCTGCTGACTTCCGCCACAGTCACTGTTGTATCCATGGACGACTCGACCAGCGCCAGCAACGGCACGCCAATATTTCCACCCACCAGTGTTGGTATGTTTGCCGTCTTCAAAATGTGCGCGACCAGCGATGTCGTGGTGGTCTTCCCGTTGGAGCCGGTGATGGCGATCAATTTCCCACGCAGCAGCCGCCACGCAAGTTCCATCTCGCTCCATACCGGAATTCCACGGGCCCGCGCCGCTTCCAGTTGGGGAAGTTTTCCCGGCACACCCGGACTGATCACGATCAAGTCCTGCTCCAGAAATATTTCTGGCCGGTGGCCGCCCAGTTCTACAGTCACCCCCACCGCGCGCAGTCGGGCAGCCTCTTCCGCGAGTTGCGCCTCGGGCTTTTCATCCGTAGCCGTTACTGTGGCGCCATACCCTGCGCAGAAAATCGACGTCACCACACCCGTTCGCGCCAATCCCACCACCAGTACGCGCTTACTTGCGAGATCGATCCCCGGTCTCAAATCCCCTCACCTCAGTTTCAACGTAGTTAGCGAAAACAACGCAAACACCAGCGCTACAATCCAAAATCGCACGATGATTTTCGATTCACTCCAGCCAATCAGCTCGAAATGATGATGCAGCGGCGCCATTCGGAACACGCGCTTGCCCGTCAATTTGAACGACCCCACCTGAATGATCACTGAGAGCGCCTCCAGTACAAAAACGCCTCCAATTGAAAGCAGCAATATTTCCTGCTTGATGATCACCGCCACCGTCCCGATCGCGCCGCCCAGTGCCAGCGATCCCACATCGCCCATGAACATTTCCGCGGGATGAGCGTTGTACCAGAGAAATCCGAGAGATGCGCCCACCAGCGCGCCGCAGAAAATCACCAGGTCTCCGGCATCGGGAATTTTTTGGATTTCGAGATAATCAGCAAAACGCGCGTTGCTTGATAGGTAGGTCAGCACCGTAAGCGCCGCTGAGGAAACCAGCACGCATCCGATGGCCAGCCCGTCGAGCCCGTCAGTCAAATTCACCGCATTAGATGTGCCCACGATCACCAGCACAAGAAAGACGACGAATGGCACGTAAGCCAGCGGCCAGATGTAGTTGTGTCCCAACAAAGAATCAATCACCAGATCCGGATGCAGCTTTTTCAGAAACGGTACGCTTAATTGCGTCGAATAAGCCCCGCGCGCTTGTAATCCCAGCAGCACCCCGCCCACCAGGATGCAGGTGAGCACCTGCAGTGCGAATTTCACGCGCGGCGTCAGGCCCAGATTCCGCCGACGCACTATTTTGTTGTAATCGTCCACGAAGCCGATCACGCCAAACGCCAATGTTGCTCCCATGGCCAGATTCACATACGGATTCCGCAGGTCCGCCCACAACAGCGTGGGGATAATAATTGCGGCTACAATCAGCACTCCTCCCATCGTTGGCGTTCCTGCTTTCTTGTGATGTCCCTTTGGACCCTCCTTGCGAATGTATTGCTTCACCTGCATCTCGCGCAGTCGCTCAATTACCCAGGGCCCCAGCAATAGCGAGATCAGCAGCGCCGTCAGGCTGGCAACCGCCGTCCGCACCGTGATGTATCGAAAAACGTTCAGCGGGCTGAAGTGCGGGCGCATCACGAAAACGAAGAAGTAATAGAGCACTTCAGCTCCGCCCCTTCGGTCCGGCTTCGATAGAATCCGTCGCGCGCTTGGCGCCACTTCGCGTGTATCGGGCCTCGATCGCTTCCAATATTTTTTCCATGCGCACGCCGCGCGACCCTTTCAAGAGCAACAAATCACCACGCGTCACAAATTCAGCAATGAAATTCGCGGCTTGCGCGGAATTCTCGAAGAATTGCGTGTTCTCTTTCGGATGCCCCGCTGCCACTGCAGCGCGCACTAGTTCAGCGGCATCTCCCTGTACGCCGAATATCCAGTCAATTTCCTTGAGTGAAGCTGCGTGGCGCCCGCATTCGCGATGCAGCTCCGGCGCCGACGCTCCCAGCTCCAGCATCTCGCCGGCAGCCAGAATTCGCCGGCGATACGCGGGCGTGCTTGCCACCAAGTCAGCTAGCGCGTTCAGTGCCGTGGGGCTGGAGTTGTAGGAGTCGTTGATCACCGTGAATCCTTCTCTAAACCGCACCACCTCTCCGCGCTTGTCCGCGGGCACAAGCTCGGGAAACACACGTCGTGCCTCCGTCGCTCCGATGCCCCACAGGCTCGCGGTCGCCAGAGCTGCCAGCGCATTCATCACGTTGTGCCGCCCAATCAGCGGCAAATCCAGCCGCGCGCGCCCGGCAGGCGACACAAAGTCGAAAGCTGAGCCTTCAACCCCTCGCTCCTCAATCGCTTCGGCGCGAAATTGAGCTCGCGGCGTTGTTCCAAACCACACCACTGGCCCGCGCGCCACCTCCGCGAACCGCGCCACCCGTTCGTCGTCCGCATTCAACACCGCAGTCGCCGCCGGCCACGCCAGGTTTTCAATTAGCTCTCTCTCCGCCAGCGCAATTTCCTCGATGGACGAAAAAAATTCCAGGTGCTCCACCGCAACCCGCGTGATCAGGCCAACATCGGGTCGCGCAATCTGTGCCAAACGCGCCAGCTCGCCTCGATGCGACATCCCCATCTCGATCACCGCTGCATCATGTTCTTCGCTGAGCGTCAGCAGCGTCAGCGGCAGTCCGTACTCGTTGTTCAAATTCCCCTGCGTCTTCAATACCCGGAACCGCGAGGCCACAAGCGCCGCCAGGATTTCTTTCGTGGTGGTCTTGCCGATCGAGCCCGCCACGCCCGCGATCTTCCGCCCGGCTCGTGCCTGCCTCCAGATTTCACATGCTCGCGCGGCCAGGCGGTGGAGTCCCGCAAGTGTGTCGTCCACGGCGAAAACCCGCCCGCGAATTTCTTCCGGGTATCCCTCGAATCGCTCGCGCGCCACCACCCCGGCCGCAGCTCCGCGAGCCAATGCGGCGGCAACATGATCGTGTCCATCGTGACGCGGACCGCGTATCGCCAGGAACAGTTCCCCGGGCTGTACAGTACGAGAGTCAATCGAGACGCCGGCCACCCCGGCCACGGGGTTGACCCCCGCGGGAGCCGGGACACCCAGTGCTTCAGCCACTTGAACCACTGTCCACCGCATTCCGTCTCCAAAAGGCTCGGCTTCACTCTCAAGCGCTGGCTCTCGGGAGTGCAAATTTCCTGCCGTTCAGTGCTTCTACCGCTTTAATGGCTGTTTCGAATGACCCTTGCGGCGCAGGATTTCGCGCGCCTTTTCGCGATCGTCGAATTCGAATGTCCGGTCGCGCAAGATCTGCGAATTCTCATGTCCCTTCCCTGCCAATAAGACGATGTCTCCGGGTTTCGCTTCATCAAATGCCATCTCGAGCGCTGTTTCCCGGTCCGGTTCGATCCGATAATTTGCGTTTACTTTTTGCAGCCCCACCACCACGTCATTGATAATTCGCAGCGGATCTTCGCCGCGCGGGTTATCACTCGTCAGAATCACCATATCGCTCAACGAGCCCGCAGCTTCACCCATCAACGGGCGAGTCGAACGGTCGCGTTCTCCTCCCGCGCCAAATACCGTGATAATCCGGCCCGCTGCGTTCAGCTCGCGCGCCGTCGAGATTAGTTTGCGCATGGCATCGTCCGCATGCGCATAATCCACCACCACGAAAAATGGCTGGCCCTCGTCAATTCTCTGGAAACGCCCGGGCACCAGCGCCAGATTCGCGATCCCCTCTTCTATTTTCCCAATCGGAATCTCAAGACTGATTCCCGCGCCGATTGCCGCCAGGAGGTTGTACACATTGATGCGCCCGACCAACGGTGACCGCACTTGAACTCTTCCTGCCGGTGTCTCCGCGGTAAATTCCAATCCCTCGAAACTCAGCGCAAATCTTTTCGTGGTCAGGTCCGGAGACCCTTCCAATCCATACCCCAGCGTATGCCCTGCCAGCCCTTCGAGCCGTGTAGCATAGGGATCATCTGCGTTCACCACAGCAACGTCCGGCGCCCCCGCACCCATTCCCTCAAATAGTCGGCGCTTGGCTGCAAAATAATCCTCAAACGTCTTGTGAAAATTCAGATGGTCGCGCGTCAAATTTGTGAAAATCGCCACCGCAAAATGACAGCCCCACACCCGCTCCATTGCCAACGAGTGCGAACTCACTTCCAACACTCCATGTGTGCCGCCGGCATCGCGCACTTCTCGAAACATCTGTTGCAGGTCGAGCGATTCGGGCGTAGTGTTTACCGCCTTGCGACTGCCCCCCGGCGTCCGGTAGCCTGTGGTCCCCACTAAGCCGGTCGTAAATCCTGCTGCGCGCAGAATCGAATCAACGATAAAACTGATGGTTGTCTTGCCGTTCGTCCCCGTTATTCCTACTAGCTTCAGCCCATCCGCCGGATGCCCATAAAAATTGGCAGCAGCGCGCGCCAGTCCTCGCCTTGCAGACTCCGGCCCAAGTTCAACCCAACAAATTTCCCCTGGCAAAAAAGCCAATCTCGGATGCTCGCTCGCGATGGCAACTGCCCCGCGCGCGATCGCGTCCGCCACAAATTCCAACCCATCCAGCTTCTGACCCTGAAAAGCAAAAAACAGCGCGCCCGCTGCCACTCGACGGCTGTCATAGGCGATCGAGCGTATCTCCACATCTGCCGGACCTGTGACGGCCGAGATTTCCCCTCCCGCGAGTATCTCCGGTAATTCCATTCCTGATTCCTTCAGCTTCGCACTTGCTCCCACTCGTTTCAAATCACGTGTGTCCACAATGGCAGACTTCAATTCCGTTGCCCCCGCAATGTCGCCGGCAGAATTTCCCCGGCGCGGCCAAAACGGACCGTCACGCGGCTGCCGCGCGGCACTCGAACCCCAGGGTCCGGAACCTGCTCCACAGCAACTCCGTTGCCGATCGGCGCTGGGACGAGCCCCAAACTGGTGCAAGCCTCCATCACGCTGCGAAGTCCTTGCCCGGAAAAATCCGGCAGCACCACTGCTTCCTCATCTCCAAATGCAACAGTGGGCGCCGAAGCAGACCCTGAAGCCTCCTTCGCAGCCGGTGCCTCAAACCGCGCTCGATTGCCAACCGAAGTCGTGCCCGGCTGCCGCGTGCCACGTTGATTGCTTGCCGTCTGCACATCCTGCCCTGCCGGGATATCGTGCGAAACCTCCAGGTACGCGAGTACTTGCTCGGAAATGCGCTTGAACACCGGCCCGCCCACGTCGCCGCCATAATGCAATCCCACCGGAGAATCGAGCACCACCAGAATCGTGACCACGGGAGTGTTCACTGGCGCGAACCCTACAAACGACGCAACGTACTGGTTCGGCGAATAGCGCCCCGTAGCAGGATCAATTTTCTGCGCCGTCCCTGATTTGCCCGCCGCTGTGTAGCCGTTCAGCTTCGCCGGCTTCCCGGTGCCCTCTAGAATCACGCTCTCCATCATGTCGCGCAGCGTGGCCGCGGTTTTTGCATCTGTGGCTTCCTGTGGTTGCTCCGCCGATCTTGGGGCCGCCGATGATCCTCCATGAATATCTTCCACTACACGCGGCCGATAGAGCGTGCCGCCATTGGCGATCGCAGAAATGGCGGAAATTATCTGCACCGGCGTCACACTCACTTCCTGCCCAATGGCGATGGATCCGATCGAGCTCGCTGTCCAATTCTCGAGTGGCCTGAACAACCCGCGGTTTTCTCCCGGCAATTCAATCCCTGTGAGTTGGCCCATCCCGAACTCCCGGATCTTTTCGTAGAGTTTCGGCGCGCCGAGCCGCAGCGCAATCTTAATGGTGCCTACGTCACTCGATTGCGCCAGCACATCGCGCACGCTCAATATCCCAAATGGCTTGTGATCGTGGATCAGCCGTCCCGCCACCAGGATGGAACCCATCTGGCAATCGATGAATTCCCGCGGGTTCGTCAACCCGCTTTCAAGCGCCCCGGATAGCGTGATCATCTTGAAGGTCGATCCTGGCTCGTACGCGGCGGCCACCGCGCGATTCATGCGCACATCCACGGAGAATTTCCCCGCGTCATTCGGGTCGAATGTCGGCCAGTCTGCCACCGCCAGCAGATGCCCGTTGTTCGGATCCTGCACCACTACGGAACCATTCTTTGAATGGGTCTCCGCGATTGCGCGCGACAACTCCTTTTCCGCGATGAACTGAATGGTCTGATCGATCGTCAGTACCACGCTCGCGCCAGGATCGCCTGCGGCTTCGCTCCGGTCATAGCGTCGTCGCCGACCATCGGCCATCACCATCATCCGCCCGGGCTTGCCGCGAATCACCGAATCCAGCGATTGCTCGATTCCCCCCAGTCCCTTTTCATCCACGTTCACATATCCCAGCGCATGCGCCGCCAATTCGTGCTGCGGATATACGCGCCGGTATTCCTTCTGAAAGAAAACTCCGCGCAGATTCATGTCCTGCACGCGCTGCGCAATTTCCGGGGAGACTTTTCGCGCCAGCCGCACGGGCGTCTTGGCATCGCGGATTTTTGCTTCCAGGTCTTCGGCGGGAATACTGAGGATGGGCCCGAGCAGCCGCGCCACCATCGCCGCATCCTTAATCTCACCCGGATCCCCGAAACAGGAATCCATCGGGATGCTCACGGCCAGTTCACGGCCCTTGCGGTCGTAGATCGCGCCGCGCTTCGGGCTGATTTCAAATGTGCGTTGCTGTTGCCGCTGGGCTTTCGCGAAGTATTCGCTGTAGCAGAATAACTGGAGGTAAGTCAGGCGCCCCAGTACCGCCGCCATCCAAACCACTGCGAGCACCCAGACGACCAACCAGCGGAGACGCGGGCTGCGCTGCTCCATGGACACCGGCCTACCCTGTCGGAAACTCAGCCCGGCAACCATTCGATTGACCGCGCCGGGAAAGGCCCGAACCGCCGGGCCGCCGTGAATTCATGTCAGGGCCGGGATGGCTGCGCAATTGCGCGCGCCTCAGCCAGCACTGCATCGCCCGGCTGCTCCGCCGGAGCCACCTGGCCGGGCACCGGAACAGTCAAGCCGAGTTGCTGCCGCGCGATCCCGTCCACTCGCGCCGGGGATCGCAACGTGGCCACTTCCAGGTGCAGTTGTTGATTTAATTCCGCCGCCTGCGCGCGCGTTGATTCCAGATGCTCGAGCTGATATCGAAGCTGGATGCACTCGAAATGCTGCCAGGCATAGAAGAGCAGACAGCCGGCCATCCCTGCGCCCGCCGCCACGCGCCGCCAGAACTCGCGCAAGCGCGTTGGTTCCGTCGGGCGTGCCAGCCTCGAATTATCAATTCGTTTCACGGTGTGGTATTCCGTCATTACCAGGCCTTTCCATGCCGGGTCTCTTCCGGCCTCAATTTTTCCGCCACGCGCATTCGCGCGCTGCGGGCACGGGGATTCCCCTGCATCTCTCCCTCGCCAGGCTGGATTACTTTCTTCGTGAGTATCCGGAAACTGCCCTCGCGGGCCAGTTGTTGAAAGGCGTGCTTCACGGGACGATCTTCCAGCGAGTGGTAACTGAGAACGATCCAACGTCCTCCTGAATTCAAAGTGGCAGGGGTCCGCGAAAGAAACTGCCCGAGTTCCTCCGACTCTCGATTCACCGCTATCCGCAGCGCCAGAAACGTTTTTGTCGCGGGTTGCAGTC